>ENA-OSET01002667-OSET01002667.1-sediment-metagenome-genome-assembly--contig:-NODE-2667-length-16984-cov-6.543680_pt1 | contig 16984 bp, 6 predicted proteins | sample MGYA00237882_ERZ534229 | MGnify/ENA primary metagenome ERZ534229 (study PRJEB26408, sample SAMN06266212) | sediment metagenome | isolation source: Hudson Canyon methane seep mesocosm | place: USA:Hudson... | reverse complement strand
CCAGATAAAAAGCAGCCAGTCGTTGATAAGCAGAAAAATCAGCCGGCTTTAATTGCAGAACCAGTTTTAATTGCTGTTCGGCCTGAACTGTTTTCTGTTTATGCAAATACAAATTGGCCAACATTAAATGCATGGCATCATGGCCTTTCAATCGGTTGACAGCTTGCTGCAATAAACTGATCGCCTTATCTATTTTAGCCGTTTTATGATAAATAGCAGCCATCATCATGATGGCTGAAGTCGAATCAGGATTTAATTCCAGCGCTTTTTCAATACTGACTATGGCCGCATCGGTATTACTTTTCAACACATTAACATTGGCTTGAAACACCAGTGCTTCAACATTTTCTGGCTCCAGCTCCATCACTTGTTGCAGCATATTTTCTGCATCTGCCAGCTGGCCGTTCATTAACAGTAATTGGCCTAAGCGTATTCTCGACATCAGATGCTTTTCATCTTTTTTAACCACATCCTGATAAGCATCAAATGCTTTGACCACTTCACCTTGCTTACTCAAAGATTCCGCTACCTGATAACGACTTTCATAATCTTCAGAATTAATCTGCAAAGCATTTTCAAATGCTTGTTGCGCCTGTTTATAGCTTCCCACCTGAAACAACTTTTTCCCCTGTACCATAAACTTCTCTTTCCGATCTTCTGTCGAACCACAGGCAAACAAAGAGCTTGCCAGTAGCGTAATGGCTATTTGATTAAATACTTGTTGTGTTCTCATACCTTATTCACTCTGATTTAAGCTCAGGGTTTTCTGATACTGCTCAGTACGAATTTTATCTTCATAATCCTGAACAATAGATTCCATTTCAACACTCTGGAATTGCAATACCCCTTCACTCTGAAGCAAACCACTAAAAGTGCCTTTATCCTGATAACGTTGCAACAACTCTTCTGCCGACGAAATCAATTTAACATTATGCTGCCCACAAATAGATAACTGTTCATCTGTATTATGCTGAACTTGTTGCAACTGAGTATATTCCGAAGACAATTGATTCTTTTGCTGTTTCAGAGTTTTGTATTTTTCAACAACTTCAAGCAACTTGTCATAAGTCTGTGTTTGTCGAGCTTCCAGTTTACGGTTACTGCCCTGCTGACTAAGCAGTTTACGACTGACTTTTTTTTCATCAGCCACCAATGCTTTATGCTGTTTATTCAAACCATCCAACTCGGTTTTTAACTTGGTATTTTCCACCTTTAAATTATCGCGTTCCTTGCTTACCTGTCGCATCATGGCTTGTAACTTAGCCACCATTTTACCGCTACCACCAGAGGCTTCCCGCACCCCCGCCTGTAGACCTAGCGATAAGGAAAATAATAATAAAATCCAGGATAGTTTACTTAACATCTCAGCCACCTTTTAGAATTTGGCATTAAAATCAACCAACAACACATCGATACCCACCTTTGGCCCATCGATTTGATCCGTACTAATCCACCTGGCACTTAACCAAGCATTTTCTACCACCCCGTAATTAGCCTCAATAACCCAACCTTTAGCATTGGTACCGCCCAAATGAAAGTTAGAATCAGCAAAGGCATCCAATATCGCATCTGACTCAATATATTTATAGGCGACATAAGAATTCCAACGCCCTGGCATCAATACAGATGGCCAACCTACATCTAAGCGCATTTGCCATGCGTCTGTACGTTCTTCTAGATCTGGGTTGTTATAAATAACGCCCGTTCCTACGCGATTTTGGATATCTTCTTTGTCAAATCCAAAGTTTTTCGCGTAATCACCCGTTAATTTGACATGAATAGGTGCAAACATGGCTAAATCGTAGGATGCTGTGATATTTAGGATTTCAAATTCTGGAGCTATGCCGAATTTTTGAGGTGTAACCCCATTATTATCAGAATAACAAATTGGCGTCATACTATTCCCTTTTTGCAAATATTCAGGTAATGAAGCATCACTATCTAAATCAGGTGACGTACAATTTAATTGAGTACCAACACCTGTGCGTGGACTTGCTTCTGTATTTAAGTATTTATAAAACGCAACACCTACAGCCAACTTATCCTGACTATTAAATTCCCAATCTGTTCCAATCTGCCCACCTAGCAACCATTTATCTTTAGTACTTAATTCAAACTCTTCTAGTGGAAAAGCACCTAAGGTCATATACATACTGGCACTCTGATCTTCCTGATCATATAAACTATCAGACCCTGCTAAGTTATAGCGAAAGGTCGACGCAAAGCCTTCAAAACTTAAATCTCTATCAAAAACCAAATCAGTAGTTTTAAACGGGTTTACAATACGCCCGCCTTGTAAGGTCATCCAGTTGTATGCATCACTGTCTAAACCTTCATATTTAAGAAAGGCTCTATCGATATTAAATTCATATTTTTGACCCGAATTCCCCATGGTTTGGTTAGTGGAAAGTGGATTCTTACTATTCCCTGATGCCAAACGGACATTAGCTTCTAAACCTTCGGTAATTTTTGCTTTTACACCCAGTCGGAAACGAGCGCGAAATTGATCTCTATCTTGGTTAATATTTTCAAGCCCATTCGCAGTTCCAAAACCACCCTCTTTATTTACAGATTGAAAATTATTAACACTGGTAGGAGACGAAAGAATAGGATTAACAAAATTAGACTCAGCAAAATGATTATGATCATAACGCAGCCTCATATCACCATATAGTTTAAACTTCCGAGTCCATTCAGGCAGTGCATTGGGCACACCCCATTGCTTAGTCTTGGCTTCCTGCAATACATCAGCAACCACATCTTCACGCAATTCAGAGCGAACCTGTTGACGAATCTGATCTTTTACAAACTCAGGTACATAAGCTACTCTAACAACACCCTCTTCCACCTTATCGTCTGCTTTAGCCTGCTGCACCTGTTTTTCCGCATCCAGTGCTGCCTGTTTAATCATTTTCTCAGCACTGCCCTTGCTTAACACGCCTTGCTCTACCAACAGCTTGATCAAGTTAGTAGTGGTATTACGCAGCTTCAATAGCTCTTCTTTTTCACCCGCCTGTACCGTCAGTGATAAAGACATTATTGCGACCGTCAATAGTGATTTATTGGCTACAAGCTTAAGACAGGGCAGTATATAACGCGTAGGGTGGGCAATCTTTTCTGCCCACCTTGTACGGTCTTGATGGTGGGCAGAAAAAATTGCCCACCCTACTTTTTTGTATAAGTCGTTATCCAGCTTTAAGTTAGTAGCCGATTTATTAAAGCCTTTTAATTTTTTATGTGCCATTGTTTGTTACATTCTCGAAGTAATCTTTAATTTAACGGGTTGCTTCATACCGACAGGCGGTGCATCTCCAATCCGTTTTACTGTCGCCATTACAGACTTAATTACACTGTCTATATTGGCATCCCCACTACTACGATTCAGTTTGTAACGTAAAACCGAACCATCAACATCTATCCACACACTGATATAAGCTGCATAAGCACGACGACGTAACTCGTCTCTATCCATCATCGCATCCAGTACCGTATTTTTTACAATACCGGAATACCAAGCATTGGGATTACCCGCCAGCAAACCTCGACCGCCTTTTCTGGCAGCCAAACCAAAACCATCAGACCCTGCACTCCCATCAGCATCTAGCCCTAAACTTTCCGCAGGTGCCTCATCAGAAACATCTGGTAAATTTTCTGGTTCAGGTTCTGGCTCTACCTCCTCTTCAATCTCTGGCTCTGGAGGCGGTTCATCCTGTGGAGGGGGCGGTGGCGGAGGGGGTGGAGGTTTAAACAGAGTAATTTTCTGTACTTTAGGGCCTTTCCTCTCAGGTTTATCATCTAAAAAACCTTGGATAAAAGTGACCACGCCATAAACAATAGCAATGATCACGATGACCGCTATAACACGAGGCAAATAGACCAAATAATGATTTTTGTTACTCATACTTTATATTTATTTGACCAATTTCTGAGTGACTAAGCCGATTTGGGTAATATCCAAACGCCCTAATAAATCTAAAACACTCACAACATATTGATACTCTGCGCCTGAATCGCCTTTAATCACGACAGGCAAAGCAGGATTAACCGCTTTATACTGCATCAACGTGGCTTCCAGTTGTTCCATCGTGACAGGATAGGTATCCAGAAAAATGGTGCCATCAGCCATCACGGTAATCGCCTTAGTTTGTGGCTTGGATAAGCTCGGCGTATTACTGGCTTTGGGTAAATTAACGGTAATACCCTGCACAGCCGCAGTGGTCATAAGAATAAATACGATCAATAATACATAAGCCACATCTAACATAGGCGTTACGTTAATTTCGTCGTAAACTTCTACTTCTTCTTTATATCTCATAATTTATTTATGATCTTTTTATTCTAATTTTAAAAATAGTTCCCACGCTCTGCCATTAAGTTAAGAGACAAACACATGCTAAACAATAACTTATGTTGTAGGTTGGGTTGGGTTTGCTTATCAAGCAAAGTGCGATAACGTAACCCAACAATTTCCCATAAAATAGCGAGTTGTTGGGTTACGTTTTTTGCTTTGCTAAAAAATCTAACCCAACCTACAGTGGAGCCGATAATTCCTGGTTATTTAAGGTGTAGCGTACTAGCTATAACGCTCCGCTAATTTAGCCACAAATTCATCTACAAACACATACATATCAGCCGATGTTTCTTTAATCCTGCTACCCAAATAGTTGTATCCAAACAATGCGGGAATAGCCACAATCAAACCCGCAACGGTGGTTGCCAAGGCAGCTGCAACCCCAGGTGCAATGGCATTCACATTAACTTCACCTTGAACAGCAATGGCTGCAAAGGTAATCATCACACCTAATACAGTACCCAGCATGCCAAGAAATGGCCCGCCACTAATCGCGATAGTCAATAACACCATTTGTGAATTTAATCGTTGATTCTCTCTAACCATCACAGCTTCCATGGTTGATCTAATCGCTTCAATCGTTTGAGAACTCATCACAAAGTCGGCAACATCAGCACCCACGGCTTTAGGTAATCGATGGTTAATTTCTCCAATCCCTGCATGGTAAATACGGTAAATGGATGAGCCTTGAAATTTCTCATGCCCTCCCGTGAGTGACATCATCAAAGGCGACTCCATCGCCTCTTCATCATCGTCATTGTCTTCACGGTTTAACGATGTTATTTCCTGCACACCTAGCTTCTCAAATGCAGTGATAAACAAACTATTTTCTTTTCGTGTTCTGGTTAGCACCACACCCTTAGAAATCATTACCATCCAGCTAATAAACATCATGATCGCCAGAGAACCAATGACCATCCAGCCATCGGTAGACACATTCTGCAAGGTCGCCATCATGTAACCTGGCTCACCATCACTCTCGTCATCGCCTTCTGAAACATCATCCCCATAAATTAATAACGAGCCACCCATGCCCTGCATTTTATGAGCAAACTTAATGCTACTTTCAGTCATCACCGAGGTATAAATGCTAAATTCATCGACCAGCCCTTTAAACCCACGTAAACCTTGTGCATCAGCACCTAAAGTTATATCGCCAGACAGTAGGTTTAAGCTTTCAGCCAATACCAAATCAACCGCCAAGCTTCCTGCAACCGCACCATCAATATATAAAGTAACGGCTGCGGCATCGGTTGTAATAACCAGATGATGCCAGCTACCGACAGAGACTGGAATAGTCGCTATTAATGACTTAATTTCTCCCGCCGAATCCACAACATTAACAAACAGATTTTGCTCTTTAAGCTCTAACGAAAAAGCCCCGTCGCCTCGTTGAAATATCACCGTTTCTGCCTGAGCTTCATCCAGCCTCATCCAGCTCGACATCGTCCAGCCTTTTTCCGCAGTCATCTGAATAGAGGGCGCATCTGCAATTCTAATTAGCTGCTCACCATTAAATTGTGCGGCTTCAGCAATAACACCCCCCGAATTTGTTGTTGACGTGGCCTCGACCGGGTTAATTGCATAAGCCGTTACATCTTGCACACCTTGTTCACCAAAATGATAAGTTAATATTTGGTCAGTGGCATACAAAGCTGCCGCATCTTGTCCATCAACAGCCATTTGATTACCGTAATACATCCAAACCACAGCTTGTTCTGCAGCGGCTATATTTTCAGGTAATTTCACCCAGATCAAAGCCATTTCATTAATGGGATCAAATTTCTCAATGGCAAATTTAAGCGGTGTTTTATCGTCATTAGCAATAAAACGAATATCTTTCCCTGCATCAGCAACATCAAGAAAATAAGAAAAATTGCCTGTATGTAATCTAACCAATGCCAATGAGTTTAAATCTGTAGAAACTCCAGCTTGTTGCAATGCAACTTTATCAAGACTAATTTTCTTCTTATAAGACCACCCTTCATTCCACCAGCCCGCCTGCGCAGAAGAAACTAACATCAGCATCAAGCCAATAAAAGTAATGCCTTTCATTTTTATTCCTACTAAGATTTCATTCATTCAATTTTGCCAAAAATTCATTACAAATGTATTACAATTTAAAAATATTCTGATTTAATTATTAATTAGGAGCGAGGGTTTAATAATACCCGAAAGTATGGCGCAGGATTTTGACTTCACAGGCGTGTTAGGAAAGCAGACGCATAGCGGGCTACGCAACTGATTTTCTAACACGTTTGTGGAGTCAAAAGACCAGCCAGACTCGGTTATTATTGAATTCTCGTTCCTTAGCCATAATATTAGGTTTAATATTATGGGGCGGACTGAAGTCCGCCCTACACTACGCCATCTAAACTAATAGCTACCCTACACAATCTCCCTTTGCTAATTTTGATTTACTTTTACATTCAGCTTGATCTTCATCTGAACCAAAACCAACCACATCAACACTCAACATCCCTAATGCCAATTGTTCCTCATCACTGTCTGATGAATTATTTTGAGCTGAATTTTCCGCTGCTTTGCTGATACTGGCTGTGCTATTGCTTAACCCCGAAACAGGCGCCGCAGAAGCTGTTGCTGCAGGAACACCTGAACCTACACCGCCTACATCAATTTCACCTCCATTTAAAATTTGCGGGGCAACTAGCGTTACATTGTTTCCACCAATTCCAGCTTCACCTGCGTCGATAACACCATTTGGCGCTGTTAATATCACGTTTCCAGCCTCTCTATCACCACTTGCTGCTGTACGAATACCACTCCCTGAAACGACGGGAGGGAAGATAACCTGTAAATTACCCTCTTCATCAAAAAACACGATAGGTGGCGGCACTGTTAACGCTGATTTAGCACCCCGCCCCGCATCAATATTTCCATTTGAAGACCAAATTAAAATATCACTTTGGCGCTCTGCATCACTGCCACCCAAAGCAAATACCCTTGATTGGTTAACACTAAAATTACCATCTAAAAAGGCATTAATGCTGCCTTGCTGTTGAGCTACAATACCTAATTCTGTTGCATCTTTTGCATTACCCCCTGTTACGGATAAACCAGCATTGATATTGCCTCCAGGTACAAATAAATTAACATCCCCACCATCTATGGTATGCACCTTACTGAAGAACAAACTTAAATCACCATCCCAGTTACTGCCCGGTGCAAGTGCTTCTATCGCATCAAACCCTCTGCCGATATCATTCGTTTTACTTGCCACCACCAACTCATTATAAAAAGGCGCTATCAACATGCTGGTAAATTGCGCCTCTGTCCAGCTGAACTCTGATGAATTAATGGCATCAATCAACTGATCAAAAGAGCTAAACGCAAAAGATTCATCTTCAACAAATTGTTGATTAACTACAGGCGTTAATATTTCTGAAATATCATATTCGCCAATATCTCTTAGGTGCTCCAGAAAACCTGCAAAGTTCAACTGAGAATTTATACCCGCCATCACAGTCAAGTCAGCACCCACATCTGCTAAAGCAGGGTTGATTTGATCACCTACTGTTGAGATACCAATTGCCCGCCCTAAATCAACATCTCTACCCGCCATCACTAAAGTAGAACCTGGCCCAGCCACTTCGATGCGCGATGCATTATTAATTGCACCACCACTATTCCCCCGTAGATTAGGAAAACGTATATCTCTACCCGCAGCAACCAAGGTACTATCGGTAATACTGGTATTTTGTATCACTAACTGAATATTGGTTACATCATTACCTGCTCGCAACTCAAGGTGTTTGGCTACATTGAAATTAATCCCGCCAATATCACCCTCCAGCGTTGAAATAGTGACAGGCTTACGGTCATCCAGATGCACAGGGGATGCAGCATGGACAAATTGTCTTTCACCTACAGGATTCAATCTGTTGGCAGCATTGCTCTGATTAATCTCATTATTGGCTATAGGTGTTAATTCATTAGGTAATAATGAGCTATCCGCATCAGATAACACCACCCATTTTTGACCGCCTGTAGACGTTATCTGATCTTTAGCCAGCAGTACCAGGTCCCCTGTTGCTGAAGGGAATAGCACAATATCTCCGCCTACGGTAATACTCCCTCCTGCAGCCTTGGCATTTAAAGTCGCTGGGTATATATTCGCTAATAATTCGTGGTTTGCTAGTTTGGTATCAATTCCAGTAAAGTCATCACGTTTGGCACCCAGAAAAATATTGCCTGATAATGAGTTAACCTCTAATTGACTATCAGCACTCAAAGTGAAAAAGTTGATATCTTCACCATTATCCGCAATCATGGGATCAGTCACGCCCGTGATTGATATATCGTCACCTGCCACCAGTTTAAACTGACTGTCACCCATTGATAATAACGGTCCATTTTTATTCGCAGCACTTCCCTGAATAGAGCCAAGTGCGGTAATTTCAGCTTCGCCTTTACCTGATAAAAAGGACCCCCCATTCACATTACCTCTGGCAGAAACAAACATATTTCCTCCACCATTAATTTCCACCTTATTCTCTTCAAAAACAAAGCCTTGTGATCCTGGCATGGTTTCGCCTACAGGTTTACCTGTGGTCGGCATCATTACTGACAGATCATTAATATCAGACCCAGCAACGACATTGACTGTCCCCCCACCAAATGAACCTATATTTTGTTTAAATCCATCCGCTTTAATCCCCCAAATGGTAGGAATAGTTTCACCTCCACTGAACAATAAAGGTGAAACACGCAATAACCAGTCATCGGTATATTGATTATCATTAGCTATGCCATTGATATTAGCACCTGCAACAAATGAAACATCACCCCCATCTATTGGAAACTCAGGCACACCACCAAAAAATGGCAGGGTAAAAATCACACTATCCGTTAACGATCCATAAGGATTAATTTTAGTCGCTCGTCCCGCGCTGTAAACAACAGAAGAAACATCAGCAAAATTTATATCTTTACCAGCAACAATATTCAGATCACCCGTTCCAGTCCGAATAGTCACATTTGAAGCGATATTAATATCACCCGTATTTTGTTGTGTTGCTTGTCCATTTGCACTGTTTAGATCAGCGCCAGCGACCAAGTTAACACCCCAAGACTGACCGGATTGCAGTTGGTCAAACATCCCAAAGAATAACTTATAGCCATCCGTTATGGTTTTATTAATATTTAGATCACCACTGGCCCGCAGAACAACCTGCCCTACAGCAGGATCAAAACTTTTTTCAGCGGTGTCCCAGATTGATGCATAGCGCCAGTCGACCGTGTCCAGTTTCTCATTAAGTGATAGATCACCTTGTTGCTGTACTTCAATACCCGGTCGTAAATGAACAGAACTGCCTAACCGAGTCTCTACATCCTGACGGATTGCCAATGACATATATTGATCGGTATCTGCTTTAAATTTATTAATATCAGCTTGTCTGATCTGCCCTGAGATCTGTAGATCGTCACCTGTATAAATTTTAACGCCTTCTGCATGGAATCTATCAGCACCGACAATATCCGCATTAATAGATGCGATGGCAATATCATCATCTGTTCCATTATTATCACTGTCGACACGTAATGCTCGTAGTACCACCTCACCTTTCGCACCATCAGCACTTGCAACATCGATAAGCCCGCCGCTGTTTAACTCTATTCCATGTTCATTATCAAGGTCGGCATCGGTACTGTTAAGCACTACTTTTCCAGACTTACCTTCTGTTCCTGTTGCTCGTAGCACACCACCATCAGCCAGTATTACTTTATCTGCCGCTGATAATTCAATAATGCCACCTGATTTTTTTGTGGCAATAATATTTCCGTGTACTTCAATTTTTCCTGTATCAGCTGTTAACAACACATCCTGTGCATTAATACTATGGTCTTGTGCCAGCACCATATCATCCAGACGCGTGCGTAAGCGGATTGACTGATTGAAACCAGCGGTCGCAATTTTGCTAGCAAGATCATTCAAACCACCCGAGCCATTAAACCGAGCCTGATCAATCTCAATACTTCCATTTTCAGCCTTAATTTCACCTGACAAACCAATAGTCCCTTCGGTTGCCGATAACTTCATCTGGCCACCAGAAACTGTACTTGCGCCGCCTCTAAGATCAACGGATGATCCCGTTTCAAAAGCGATATTGCCTAGCTCTGAATTTATATCAAGCACCCCCCCCTTACTCACGACAACAGAATCAGAAAAATTAATTTGTCGTCCAGCTAAATCAACTTGAGCCTGATTGCCCAACTCAACATCACCTGTTAATGCATGTAACTTTAATTGACCTGATGGCAATACAACACGTGTATTCAACGCAATATCATCTGCGGTGACGGCGATCGCCCCCGTTAATTCCTGTGTCCCAGCTACCGATTCCAAACCTGTCGTTCCAAGCGATGCACTATGCCCACTTACATCAATATGTAAATCACCTTTTCCAGTTGCTGTGATGGTTGTGGCGGCTAAATTCAAGTCAGCATTAACTTTCAATGTCCCTTTATCTGTCGCAATCAACTGATCATTAACAGTCAGATTGACCTTATCGAATCCCGCTAAGGCAAACGTACCTTTGCCCATAGACATTTTGTCAGCATTTAAATCAAGCGTGCCAGCTGCTGTCGCTGATAAACTGTTAATAAAATTCGCGGCAGTTTGTTCATCTTGAGTGTTTTTCAATACCAGTTCAGTGGCCTGAATAGAGGCTTGCTGATCAGCTACATCTCCGACCAAGCCCATTGAATTTAATTCTAATCGTTGAAAACTAAGTGCCCCTAAAGAACCGTCATCCTGCAAACGTCCAACATCACCGCGTAAATTGATAGACTTACGACTGGTCAGTACAAGCTCATCTACAGTCAATTTATTCAGATCAGCATTACTTATATTTAAAGCACCGTCACTATCAAGCCCTTCAACATCACCTAGGTTAATTTCAGTCGCGGCTAAATTTAAAGAACCACCGTCCATCACAATTTCACCATTAACTTGTGACGAATGACTGGCATCAATTAGCATTGATTCTCCTGCTTCTAGCACAGCACTATTAGCAACCGTTAAATCACCTACCAATCCTTGAGGCTGATTAGTCGTATAAACACGGTTTATATCAACTTGCTCATCGGCTGAAACCCTTAATAAAGCACCATCACCTTGCACTACAAGCGTTTGGTCACCCGTATTAACAGTCCCTTTTGCAATGATACTGGCGCCCTCTTCAACAACAAGTTGTTTTTTTGCTGCCAGAATAATATCAGCTACTTCTAGTACAGAATTTGATTTAATTCTGACTTCTTCAGAAACCACGCTAATATTAGTTTCATTATCGGCATTTCGAGAATTACGACCACCACCCAGCAATAAACTATCAATATTTAAATCACTTAAATCCGAAGCCAAAATCTCTAATACATCAGCATTTGGAGTTTCGCTTAAAGTATCAACAACATCTAACCGATTAGAGGCAATATCCATTTTTGCGCCATTACCGAAAGCGGCACCCACCTTAAATTGAGCATTTAACGCTAAACGAGTTTGTGCCAATATTGAGATCAAACCACCATCTTTAGCTAACAAGGGCATCGGTTTTTCATTTGCCACTGCTGTTTTAGTAAAAAAGGCATCTCCTGTAGACTCGGCGTATTGAGAATGTTTACGAACTTGTGCGCCATTTTCTATCAGAAAACCAGAACTACGTGCATCCCTGATATTAGTTCCAGCAACGGCATTAAAACCAGAAACAATTTGTCTGCCATCAAGTGTACGCAGTGACGAACTCTGATCTTGAGTCCCCGCAACAGGTGTTACCAAAAATGCACCCGGTAATAAAGCATAATGTGCAGGTAATTTGGTATAAAAACCAGCGGCTAGCCCGTTACTCCCATCAAGATAAACCGTTTCTCTATTAGCAAACTCAGCATTATTACTTTGAAAATGGTCAAAGGGTGCAACGCCACTCCCTAAACTAGGTAAAATAGCAAACCCACCCCTAGAAGAATCACTCCCTGCTTGTAAATAATCAGAAGACCCCCCTAAACCAGGAACAAATTCATAAGCAAACAAATCGCCGCCTGCTGACAAATCAACCACACTTCCCTCAGCTAAATCAATATCTTTAGCCGACAATACAATCTGTTTATCTGGTGCAGAATTTAGCACCAAATTACTCACTGAATTTAATGGATATAACCAATCTAGCTCAGCCTCAGTCACGCCAAAAGGAATGATTAAGCCGTCAGCAGATACAGAGGTAACACTCCCTGCACTCAACTCTAATGTTTCAGTTGCATTCAGTGTGATTTTCCCCAACGGTGCAACTAAAGTGCCAGCTTGAAGAATATGGGCGGCTTCCAATGTTAGTGAACCCGCGGCTGACAAGGGTATTGTTTTATTTCCCTGATTACCGATAATACTAATTTTACCTGCGGGGTTATTAACCACTTTAAAACTAAAATCAGAAAGTGTGGAGGGTGATATCTGACTAGCTTGTAAGGTTAAATGACCCGCGGTAACAATCTCACCTACAAAATCTCGATGTAATGTTGGATTATTGATACCACGTACTTGTATTTGATTATCACTGCGTAGATTAACCGCTGAGAAACCATTCATTTTCACTGCACCTGTCAACTCCATTGAACCTGCATGTGCATTAAAAATTGCATTACCTGCTTCAACCAACCCTTCCACTTGCCTGTTTGTCGTTGACTCACCGACATCTTTCAACGTATGTCTAATAGCAAGATGAGGGGCATTCAAATTGACAGTTCCACTCTCATTACCTGCTATTGCTTGCCAGCCAATACTGCGTGAGTCCAATTGAATTTGCTGAGCCATGTCCAAATTGACATCACCCTTAAAAACAATAGAGTCTGGCGTATTTAAACGTAAATCTGTCACGCCACTACCCGCCAGCCAATCGGTAGCAAGACCCGCCTCACCGCGTACAACCTCATCAATTGATTGGCTGACCGTCATCTTCAATTCAGGTTTAGCAAGCAAATCTAATGGATCTTGACGTAAACTCCGATCCAGAGTCATGCTCAACATTCCCCCTTTAGCCGTAGCCGATCCCGCCTGTGCTTTTAACTGTCCATCCAGAAAAATACCTTCTGCCGAAGTCAGTTTAAATTGCCCCGCATCAGAACCTATCCTTTGAGCAGACACACCTAAAGCAGGATGACCATTAACAGCAATATCAAGAATCGCTGAAGTCCCTGAAATATCAACGATTGCGCCGTCTTCCATACGGATAAAACCACGTTCAGCTAATAAGGCTAATGTTCCACCCTTTTTAACTTCACCCGTACGAAAAAGGAATCGATCAGGCGTTAAACTCACAGACCCTTTTAATGCAATATTTGCATGCTCACCCAACACAATACTTTGCGCAGGGTTATATAACTCATCCACTGCATCTATCGTTAATCCAACAGTGCCAGACGGTGAGAAAATACTGCCATCGACTAAGATACTGTTATTAGCCGTAAAGTTAATGGCAGAACCAGCCTGAGTTACAATGGAACTGCCTTGTAACATTTCAACATTATTACGGGCAATTAAGTTCAATTCCGTGGTTGATCTTAAATACTCTGGATTTTGTTGTAACGAAGTAAAACCATTGAGTGAGCGATTATCCGCAGCAACATTAAATCCTGCTTTAAACACTCTATTTTTCTGAATTAAATTAAGTTTGGCATTTTCTGTTAGCCTAACGTCACCTAATTTAGCCTGTAAAGTAATATTAGAGAATTCTGAAAAAATTCTGTTATGACTATTTATAAAGGTTGTTTTACTCTCTGGATCGCTAAAATCAAAATTATCAACAACGATATTGCTACCCGTTAAACTTAAACTGCCGTTATTTTGTAATGCTTGCGCGGTTACAGATCCATTTAAGGTTAACAATGCAGGTTCAGCAGCACTAATACCTTCAGCAATCAAGCTGATATCGCCACCCTTACCTGCAACAATCTTTCTATCAAAGGTATATTGTGCACCACCATTAGCTTTAATGACCGAACCTTGCTGCAGGGTTAAATCACTAGATGATGTGAGTATCACCTCTCCACCATCCAGTGCCAAAGCAGAGCTTGGGTTTACGCCATTAATTGCCGTTTGTCGATCATTAACCCAGCGACCCGATACATCCAACAAGGCTTTCTGCCCTAATATAAGTTCACCCGCATGATCAAGATCATTTTTAAACCGATCATCAAAGCGCGCAGTCATATTAATGTTACCACCGGCAGAATAGACCTCGCCGTTCACAGCAACACTCCCCCCTTCCACACTAAAACTAGAAAAGGGGGAAAACAATAACCGTGTATTTTCAGCGATAGAAACATCACCTAATGTTTTGAGGCTAAAGTCTTGTATACCTGACAAGGCAAGTTTTGCCATTGCATTACCGCTTTGAAAAGCAATATTCTGCACATGCTCAAACACAGTCAAATCAATATTGAACTCACCGCCAGTTGCTCGACTTGATTCGGTTCTTTGTAACCGCCCGTTAACCACTGAAGCATCAAGAGTCCCTTGCCAGTCAAGCGCTGCTGAACTGATTTCTAAAGAACCAGCATCCTTACCTTCCTGATAACCTGCCTGAAATGTGCCTTGTTCAGGTCTAGAAAAACTAACGAAAGTATCATCCACATTAGCATTGCCAATATCAACTTGAACCCCTGCTTGATTAATCAATTGAGTGGTCGCAACATCGCCACTTAAATAATTAACATAGCCACCAGAAACATCAATTAACGCGCCATTAGCAACCTTTACATCACCACTAGAAGTCAGTGAGATTGAACCACCGACTGCCAAACGTTCTTGCGTAGAACGTTCTATTCTGGCCTTGGCACCAGAAATATCGACGATATCACCCGCATTACGAATATCGACATAAACCGCTTCACCATTCAGAATGCCAGCCCGTTGATTTGGGCTATCCCGTAGTTCAAAACTACGAACATCCACCTTAACAACATTACGCGCTATACCCACATTGACGGCATCAATGCCCGATACATCCAGCACGCTTCCCTGCTCTATATCAATCAGTCCACTGTCTCCATTATTTGGACTTAAAATATTGTCAGTCGCAACAAATTTAAGATCAGCACCATGAGCAACAACCTGACTACCCGCTTTTAATGTAATAGTATGTGCAGATGCATCTAATTGAGGTTTAGCTTGCAGTTGATCATCAACCGCAGTGCCAGAAGTGGGGTCAATACTTAACTCAGTAACACTGCCCTCGGCAAATGTTAATGTTGCTTCCGTACCTAAGCCATCATTTAAATCAGTTGAACGCGTGGTTTTTGTTCCGACCAGTTTATTATCATCCTTAATTTGCCCTTCCCTAGCCTGCAAACGAATGGATCCATTTAAATTGACTGACGTTGTGGCATTAACTCGCCCAGCCTGATTAACCACAAAACCAGCCATGGTGATATTACCCTGTTTAGCCAGCATATCCCCAAAGTTACTCACTTTTCCGCCGGTATCCACTTCCACTAATAAACCAGCGAAATCATCTGAATCAGCTTGTTGCAAATACACTTTATCCTGACTGGCAACCAGCATAATCTGGCCTTGCTCACCCACTTCCAGACTACCTTTATTGTCCACTTCAGGCGCAACTAAAATAATTCTGCCTGCGTCATTGGCCTTTATTTTTGCGCCACTTTCAATCAGGATTTTTTTCAACTCAGCTTGATTGGCCGCAACAACAGCAGGATCAAGAACAAATGCCGCTTCCTTGCTATCATCAAACACTCGCGTAATACCACGCTCAAAAATATCATCAGAAATATCATGAGTAGAAGCAATCAGGCTATTAACATTGATAACCGAGTTTTTACCAAAGATAAACCCATTTTTATTGATTAAATAAATCTGTCCATTGGCAGTTAGTTTACCCAGAATTCGGCTGGGATCATTTTGAGCAATGCGGTTTAAAGCAACTGATGAGCTGCCAGGTTGAGAAAAATTAACATGATTACTCGCACCAATATTAAAACGCTGCCAGTTTAATACCGCTTTATTTGTCGCTTGATTAATCTGTAATTTATTCCCAACCACCGATTTAGTAGCCGCACCAGAGCCTACCCAGTTGCTAGCAGCTACAGGTAATTCAGCCTGTACAGGCTGAGATAAAGTACCGGCCAACATCCCTGTTAATGCAAGGCGAACACCAGCAGAAAGCGGACTAAGATTAAATTTAGCGCCTGATTTTTGTTGCTGTTTTAATACCGTCTTTTTATTAACCATGTTTTAACCTTGTACTAAATTTATTGACTGCTATGTTTATCTAAAAGCTGGAAAAGGATGCGTTCTATTTACCTGCTTAATCTTAATCTTTGGGCTACCGAACAAGGTCCTATTGCAAAAGTAGGGTGGGCAGTTTTTTTTGCCCACCATCAAGGCCTCTGACACGGTGGGCAGAAAAGATTGCCCACCCTACGTGATATAAGTTGTCCCATCTTTAATTCATAGACTTGTAGGTTGGGTTAGCTTATTAAGCAAAGCGCAATAACGTAACCCAACATTTCCTCATAAATCAGCGAGTCGCTGGGTTACGTTTTTTGCTCCGCCAAAAAATCTAACCCAAGCTACAGACTAAAACTGCAGATCGGAAGAGCACACGT
>ENA-OSET01002665-OSET01002665.1-sediment-metagenome-genome-assembly--contig:-NODE-2665-length-16988-cov-88.019277_pt1 | contig 16988 bp, 7 predicted proteins | sample MGYA00237882_ERZ534229 | MGnify/ENA primary metagenome ERZ534229 (study PRJEB26408, sample SAMN06266212) | sediment metagenome | isolation source: Hudson Canyon methane seep mesocosm | place... | reverse complement strand
TAAATAAGCCATTCCCAAATGGTAATGCATTTCTGGTACCCCACTCTTTTTCAATACAGCCATTTCCAAAATATCGACGGCTTCATTTATCTGCTTATTTCTAAATAAAACCCAACCATAAGTATCCAAAAAGAATGGTGACTCACTACCTTTTAATGTTTGCACAATAGTTAAAGCTTTTTCAACTAATTTTGTGTCTTCACTATCTGACAATAATGCAGATAAATTATTAACCACTAATAAATTATTAGGCTCCAGTTCTAACAATTTTTCATACGCTTCAATCGCATGCTTGCTATCACCTTTAATTGTATTTAGCACACCTAACTGCATGAGTATTTTTTTACTATCAGGTATTACTAACAAGCCTTGCTTATAACTCACTATTGCTTTATCTAATTGCTTTGACTGTAAATAAAAAGAGGCTAAATTGGAGTAACTAGTATCAATTTTGGGCTTTAAAATAACAATTTTTTTAAATATCTGCTCTGCCTTTTTACCTTGTTGTTGATGTAAATGCAGATTAGCTCTTAGGGTTAGCAATATAGGGTTTTCTTTGTTAACAAGAATTTTGCTATCTAGCAGTTTTTCTGCATCCTTTAGTTGACCTAAAGCCAAGTAACTATTCACCGCTCCTTTTATTGCATTCATTGCAAGTGGCTTTATTTCCAATATTTTTAAGAACTCTTGACTGGCCTGTTTAAATTTATCTTGTCCAACGTATAGTTGAGCTAATTTGTAATGCCCTATCTCTTTAAACTTCGGATCATCAAGTAATGCAGTAGCAATGACTTCTGCTTTCTCCCAACTTTTACTTTTACCATACAAATCAATTAACATGACTTGAACTTGTTTATCGTCTTTAAAATTATGACGCGCATTCTCTAAAATTTTGATGCTGCCTACAATATTATTTTGGCTTATTTTAACTCTTGCCAAATCCTTTACAGCTGCAATGTTTTGGGGGTTAACCTCTAAAATTCTTTCCAGTGTTACCTGTGCCAATTCAATTTCTCTTAATTGAATCTCTGCATTTGCTTTAATCATTAAAGCATCTTCTGAGTCGGGATTACTTTTTAATACAGTACGTGCATCGGCAATGGCTGCTTCATATTTTTTTTCAACCACGGCAAACCGAGACCTTGATAATAAAGCCCCTGAATTTCTAGGGTCAATTTCTAATATTTCTGCTATCAATATATTGGCTTGCTCCTTTTCCCCCTTAGCATATAATATTTTAATCAGACTATTTCTTGCCTTAATACCAGCCAACCCAAGCTGATCATCAATAACGATTTGCTGTAACTCTTGCTCAATTTTTTCAGGTTGCTGTTTAAAAAACATTAATTTAGCAAACCTAAATCCAAAATTCTCTGGGTTTTCTTGTATCAGCTGATTAGCTTGTTTCTCTGCTTGTTCTACACCTTTCTGCGCAAGCAAAAAATCAAATAATACAATCTTTGGCTGACTATCATCAGGTATCTGTTTAACAGATTCTATTAACAGGGTTTCAGCTTGATCAATCTTTTTATCTAACAAATAAATTTTAGCTAAATTAAAATACAACTTCTTCTTTTTTGGATGCTGTGGAATCAACTGTTTGTATAGTTCTTCAACCTGCTGATTTTCGCCTAAAACTTTCAATATTTTTATTTTAACTAAAGCCAAACTTAATTTATCAGGATTGCTTATTAGCCCTTGATTAGCAACTTGTAAAGCTTCTGTTAGCTTCTTTTTACTCGCCAAAATATTTATTTGCAGTAAAGAGGCATCATAATGCCCAGGACTACTTTCCATTGCTTGATCAAGCAACACCATAGCTTGATCTTTTTTATCTTCTTTTAAAGCAATCGCTGCTTTTAATGTCAGAGCATCTGCATTATTCGGTGAAATTTTTAAAACTGTATCAATTATTTCATTGGTTTTATCAATTTCTGCAGATAGTAAAAATAATTTACCTAAACCAATCTGAGCTTTAATATGATTTGGATTTTCTTTCACCACAAAACTTAACTGGCTGAACATTTTTCGCCATTCCTGTTTTCTTTCTGCATCCAATGCTAATAAATATCGAGCCTCAATATTTTTTGGGTTAATTTGTAGAACATTTTTTAGCTCTACATTCATTTTGTCATAATTACCCTCATCAGAATATGCTTGTGCTTTTTCCATATACAACACTTCTCTTTCTGCCGCACCCTCACACCCTGTTAACATCAATATAACAAGCAACAACAAAGTATAATTCTGTTTTATAAGCATATTTTTTCCATACATTTAAAAATGTGGTAAAGGTTTTCTAACCACAATTGATTTTTATTTCTTTAGCTCACCCGTATAGTATTGCGTTTACCAGTAAATTACTAAGCTAATTTTATCGGTAAGAGGCAATACTATTAGGTTTAGCTGAAATTTCCCTTGATTTCGTTTTACTACATCAAGGCTACATTTTTTATTATCTTTAACCTGTGGTTAAGGAATTAGTCGTTGGAGCGCAGTGCTTTAGCCTGCTTTCATGATTAAAAAATGCAGGCTAAAGAGGCTGTGAAAGTATTAGCTTTTAGCTCCCCTCTTTGGAAAAGAGGGGTTGGGGGAGATTTTATTATAAAAGCAATACGTTTAATATCAATTGCTTATTGTTTTATAAAATCCCCCTCATTCCCCCTTTTCCAAAGGGGGAGGTTAAAATCGGTATACTTTCACAGCCTCTAAAGCACTGCGCCCCAAACAGGACGTTTTTGTGAATCTAAATTTATAGAACTGCCCTATAGACTACTTTAATATGGTTTGAGTATATAGAGTCAAGGTAGTATTGAATAATTATATAAAAAGTAAAATAATCAATTGTGCAGAGATAATCCTAAGAATCATCACTAGTGGATAAACAGTTGCATAAGCAATAGATACAGCAGATGAACTGCTTAAACTATTAGCAAAAGCCAGTGCGGGTGGATCAGTCATACTACCTGCTAATAATCCACAGACTGAAAGATAGTTTGTTTTGTAAATGCCTTTTGCCACAAATGCTACGATTAGCAAGGGTAATAAAGTAATTAATACTGAACAGGCCATCCAGTAAAAACCATCACCATTAACCAAGGTATTTACAAACTGATCACCCGAATGTAAGCCCACACAAGCTAAGAACAATACGATTCCAATATCTTTTAAGATAATATTAGAGCTTTTAGGTAAGTGCCAAGTCATCGTTCCCCAGTTACCTATACGGCTAAGAATAATAGCTATAATTAAAGGGCCACCCGCAAGACCGAGTTTTATGGCAGAAGGAATACCAGGAACAAAGAAAGGCCAGCTACCTAAAATAACACCTAAGGTAATCCCAATAAAAATAGGGACAATTTGAGGGTGATTCATTGTTTCTAATGAATTACCAAGAATCTGTTCAACCTTTGTAAGTGACTCTTCAGTACCTACAACATGTAATTCATCACCAAAATGAATATGTACCGAGCCATTGGGTGTTAATTCAACTTCAGGTCGTTTAATTCTAGGAATTGTCACGCCATAAAAGGTACGAAGTTCACTTACTGTTTTTCCAATAGCTTCTTTATTGGTGACAACAAAGCGTTTACTAAATAATAGGTTTGATGAAATATCTTTTAAGTTAACGTCAGATTCATGCCCGATAAGCATTTTTAACTCTTCAAGCTTTTTCTTTTCACCGACTAAGCGAATACTATCACCTATTGTTAATTGGGTTAGGTTATTAACAACTTGAACTTGGCCATCATGCAGAATACGTGTAACAACTACATCCATTGATTCAAAAAAATGGATTTCATCAATTGTTAAACCATCAAGATTGCTATTTTCAATTTTTAAATCAACCCAAATAGGTTGGTTTGCATTCTCTTTTTGCGATTGTATAAAAGAACTTTCTGCTGACTGTATACTGACTTTAAAAATATACTTAGTAAGCAACATGGTTAAAATAATACCCATGATGCCAAAAGGATAGGCAACGGCATAACCAAGTCCAGGATGCTTTAAGGTTTCATCATCTATCATCGGTAAGCCGCCGAGTATTTCTTGCGCAGCAGCTAGAGAGGGGGTGTTTGTGGTTGCACCTGAAAATAAGCCAACTGCAACAGGAATCTCAATACCACCAAAATAGCTGATAAGTACGGTTATTACAGCACCCAGTATTACAATACTAGCGGCCATAATATTCAGTCTGACACCATTTTGTAAAAAAGAGTTAACAAAGCCAGGTCCAACTTGAAGGCCAATGGCGTAAACAAAAAGAATAAGACCAAATTCACGCAAGAAATGCATGATATGGCCATCAATAGTCATTCCAAAATGTCCGAAAGCTAAACCAGAAAATAAAACCCCGGCAATTCCCATTTTAATTTTAAAAATAGGAATTTCACCGAGTGCTAAACCAACGGAAATAACAAGGCTGATGACTAATAAAGTATGTGCCACCGAGTTCCCGGTGAGCAGGTTGATAAACCAATCCATTAATTATTTATATATTAAGTGTTTAAATAAACATTAATGATAACAGGTTAATTGTATTTTTTTGTGTATAGAGTGTTTAAAAAGGCCAAACAATAGGGATTATCCATAGCGCAATAGAGGCAACAATCAGACTTAAAGGAAGCCCCAGTTTTATATAGTCTATAAATCGATAACCACCGGGCCCAAATACCATCAGGTTAGTTTGGTAACCAATCGGGGTAACAAAGCTTGCCGATGCAGCAATCATTACAGCAACAGCAAAAGGTGTGACATTAACGCCCAAAGTATTGGCAGCACTTACAGCAATGGGAAACATAATAATAGCAGCTGCATTATTGGTAATGGTTTCAGTTAAGATAACGGTAGAAAAGTAAACCAGTACTAACATTAACCAAATATCACCCCCTGCAATTAATAGGGCGTGCTCAGAAATAAGGTCAGCTAAACCTACTTTTTGAACGGCTGTGCCTAAACCAAAAGCACATGCAATAACTAATAAAACTTGATAGTCAATGCTACGACGAGCATCCTCAATCGTAATACAACCACTAAATAACATAGCAACTGCTGCAAGAATGACGGTTTGCAGAATGTTCATAATCCCCGTAGCCATTAATATAATCATTATCAGCATAATAACTAAAGCCCAAGGTGCTCGGTTATGTCTAACAGCTGTAGAATTTTGTAATTTGCTGACCAATAAAAACTCACGGCTATTACGAAATTTAAATAAAAAGCCTTTTTCCGCCTCTAGTAATAAAGTATCACCTGCTTGTAATTGAATGTCTCCAATTTTGCCTTTAATTCTTTGACCATTTCGAGCAATAGATAAAATAACGGCATTGTATCGGTGTCTAAACCTTGCTTTACGAATATTTTGTCTAATAACAGGGCTTTCAGCTGATATAACCGCTTCAAATAAACGTCGTTCATGTTCTTTGCTTTCAAGTTTAAATGCTTGATCAGAAGCGAGTACAAGTCCTCGAATACGTCTCAACTCTATAACTGATTCAACAGCACCAGCAAACACCAGTCTGTCATCAGTTTGTATAATCGTTTGTGGTGATACCACTGGAAATACTTCACCATTACGAATAATCTCAATCAAAAAAAGCCCTGGTAAGTGTCGTAAGCCAGCATCTTGAATGGTTTGACCTATTAATTCACATACGGGATTTACCTGCATTTCAACTAAATACTCGCGAATATCATTAAATTTCTCTGTAGAGCCTTGTCTATCGACTAGTAAATAAGGCCTGGCGATAATCAGATATAAGCAACCAGCAAGGGTGATAGGAATACCAACTGCAGCAAGTTCAAATAGACTAAAACCAGGTAGGCCTGATTGGCGAATTAAGCTATCAATCACTAGGTTAGTACTCGTGCCAATTAATGAACAAGTCCCACCTAAAATTGAGGCATAGCTTAAAGGTAACAGAAAATGAGAGGGTTTGAATTGACTGCGTTTACACCAATCTTGTATTGCTGAGGTAAACATGGCAACAACAGGGGTGTTGTTGATAAAGATACTAATAGTTGCTGCTGGGATTAAAAGTCTTAATTGAGCTAAAGTTTGATTTTGTGGTCTACCTAATAATAAGCGACTAATCCAAGCTATTGCTCCAGTTTCGCGCACCCCAGAAACAACAATATATAAAATGGCTATCGTGGCAATACCAGGATTAGATAATCCAGCTAAGGCTTCTGTAGGTGTCAGAATGTTACTTAGTAACAGTAGGCATAAAGCGCCTAATAACACTGTATCAGCAGGTAAACGGTTACTGGCTAATAAAAGTAATGAACTTACTAAAACGATTGAAACGGTAATAAGGTCAATAGAGATCAAAATTTTTCCGTAAAATTTGGGTTAGGTTGTTATGGTCATCATTATACTTATTGTTAATAACCAAACTCTAATTTATCTACTTTTTCCTGAATTCCGGGGATTTACAAGTTAAATGAATATTGGCTTAAATTTAATAAGTTTGTTTTTGGGTAATGAGTTAAATGTGTAGTTTTAACAAATATATTGTCATTAGTAACTGCCTTTTGGGACGCAGGTATTAACCTGCATTCTTGAGCATAAGAACAGGCTAAAGAGGCTGTGAAAGTATATCGCTTTTAACCTCCCCCTTTGGAAAAGGGGGAATGAGGGGGATTTTACAAAACAATAAGCAATTGATATTAAACGTATTGTTTTTATAATAAAATCTCCCCCAGCCCCTCTTTTCCAAAGGGGGGAGCTAAAAGCTAATACTTTCACAGTCTCTAAAGCCAGCGCCCCCAATAACGGGATTTTTTTGTTGAAGCGCTTTAACAATAGGTTTAACCCAGTATCTACTATTTGGAATAGTAAGGTATTAAAAGTGTGATGAATAACACACTTTTATGTGTAAGTAATTACTTATATTTTAGTACCCTATACTTTTGGGATATTTGCACTATTATCTTAAGGTAAATGTTAATTCATCAATTATTAGGCTAAGAAAATGGAAATATTATTACTTATTAATGCTTTAAATAAGCACTAGTTCTAAAAAACGTGAATACAACAATTGTTCAAAAGCCTTTGTCAGAAATAAAAACAACTGAATCAATTTTTCTTGTAAATATTTGTATCGCTATTAGTTATGCAATATTTGGGTTTTTAGCTGATTTATTAACAGTGCAAGCAAGTGATGCAGCGGCTATTTGGCCTTCTTCTGGTATTGCCTTGGCGGCTTGTCTTATTTGGGGGCGAGGTGTTTGGCCTGGAATATTTTTTGGCGCCTTTATTATTAATGGCTGGATAGGTTTTGATTTGAGTAGTTTTAAAGCTATTCAAAATTCAATTATATTGGCTTCGACGATTAGTTTGGGTGCTGTTTTACAAGCACTAATAGCCCATTATCTAATTACAAAATCATCTGTAGACAGGCAATTCTTTCAAACCTCAAAAGAGATTTGTAAACTTTTATGTTTGGGTGCTGCTGTTAGCAGTACGATTAGTTCAAGTATTGGTGTCAGTAGTTTGGTTTTTGCAGGTTTTATTTCTGTAGAGCAATATTTTACTAATTGGTTAGTTTGGTGGTTAGGGGATGCTATTGGGGTTATTATTTTTACACCCATTACCCTGATTTTTTTTGCAAAGCCACGTGAGCAATGGAAATCAAAAAAATATTCTGTCGCACTTCCACTTTTTGTGGCCATGATAATTATCGTGTCAGTTTTTGCTTATGCTGGTATTCAAGAGCATAAACAGCAAACTCTAGAGTCAAAAAACAATACGTCTAAGTTATTCAACAAACTTAAAACCAAGGTCGATAACCACCAAGAAAGTCTTCATGTTCTTGCTAGTTTTTTTGAACAATCTGAAAATGTCACACGAACTGAATTTCAGCAATTTACCAAACGTATTTTAAAACAACAAAATGATATTCAAGCCTTTGCTTGGGTTCAACATGTTGAGCATTCAGAAAAACAATTATTTGAACAGCAAGTTATTAAGGACGGTTTTGTTAATTTTAAAGTTTTTGATAAACAAACACCATTAATACCCTCTTCTCGACATGATGATTATTTTGTTATTAGCTATATTGAACCCTTTGAAAAAAATAAAGCTGCACTAGGTTTAAACATATTATCTGATAAAAATGTAGCAGAAACCTTATTGAAATCAATTAAAACTAAATACATAGCAATAACACCAGGAATAGAGTTAATACAAGATCATAGTAAAGGCTTAGGTTTTGTTATTTATCACCCTGTTTACAAAAAGAATCACTTGTTATCTGGGAAAAATAATCAAAGTGAAACTCTAATGGGGTTTGTTGCGAGTGTGATTTATGTAAGTGATCTTATTGATACAACTTTAACTAAGAGTGATAAGCAAAAAACTATTTTTCAACTGTATGACCAAACAATAAGTGATCATCCTCAGTTACTTTATAGCAATCAAAGCGAAGTGAGTTTAAATGAAAAAACTAGCTATCAACAAAAATTATTTATTGCAGATAGGCAGTGGGTCATTTATTCATCCAATGATCATGCTTACCCAGTTAAAAGTAGGTTAACGTGGTTGGTTTTATTAGGAGGTATTACTTTTACAGCAATGTTTGCTGGCTTTTTATTAGTGCTATCTGGCAGAAGTTTTGTTATTAAAAAAACGGTTGAAGAAAAAACAAAAGACCTGGAGCAGCTTAATTATGTATTGCAGAAAACGAACGGAGCCTTAGCCTCTACAAATAAAAAATTACAAGATAGCGAATATCAGTTTAGAAAGTTAGTGCAAACGCAGTCTGCTATTGTCTGGCGTTATGATTTACTTTTAGATAAAGTTACATTTGTTAGTGATGAAGCAGAAAGTCTATTAGGGTATTCAAATGAGCAGTGGTTTGAAAAAGGCTTTTGGATAAATCATATTCATCCCGATGATCGTCAACATGCACTTGCTTATACTTTATCTGCGGCCAGAAAATCTCAAAAATATGATTTTGAATATCGTATGTTAACAAAATCAGATGAGGTCGTCTGGATCAAAGATAATGTTAATGTGGCAACAGATAATGGCAAAGTATCTGAATTAGTCGGTGTAATGATTGATATTACTGCAGAACATTATGCTGAGGAACAAATACGATTAGCCGCTACAACATTTGAAACACTTGAAGGTATAACTATTACAGATGCTAATGCAATAGTCTTAAAAGTTAATCATGCCTTTACAGCAATAACAGGGTACAGCGAAGATGAGTCGGTAGGGAAGCATATGAGCTTTCTTAAGTCTGGGCGTCAAGATGCTTCATTTTATCGTGCTTTATGGAAAGAGTTACATGAAACTGGACGGTTTGAAGGGGAAATCTGGAACCGTAGAAAAAATGGAGATGTTTTTCCTGAATGGATCACCATTACTGCAGTAAAAGATAATAATGATAAGGTGACTCATTTTGTGGGTATATTTTCAGATATTACTGCAAAAAAGGCTTCAGAAGATGAAATTAGAAGTTTGGCTTTTTATGATCCTCTGACAAACCTACCCAATAGGCGATTGTTATTAGATCGGATACAACAAGAAATTATTGAAGCTAAAAGAACACAATGTTTTGGTGCTGTGATCTTTTTAGATTTAGATCGTTTTAAGATATTAAATGATTCATTAGGTCACCATGTGGGTGATGAATTATTAATACAAGTAAGTCAACGCTTAAAATCTGTTTTAAGAGATGGCGATACAGCATCTCGACTCGGAGGGGATGAGTTTGTTGTGTTACTTCCTCAGCAAGGTAAAACAGCTGAATCAGCAGCGGATAAAGCAATTTATGTAGCTGAAAGAATACGAGTTTTGCTTAGTGAAACCTATGATATAAATAATGTAGATCATACCTTTAGTTGTAGTATAGGGGTTGCTATTTTTCCTGAAGATAGTGATCAAGAGACAACAATTTTGCAACAAGCAGATACAGCTATGTATCTTTCAAAAGATAAAGGTAAAAATTGTATAAGTTTTTACCATTCAAGTATGCAAGAAACTGCAGATAAGCGGCTGTTATTAGAAAATGAATTAAGGTTTGCTATTAATAATAATCAACTTCGTCTATTTTATCAGCCACAAGTTGATGAATCAGGCCATATTATTAGCGCAGAGGCTTTAATTCGATGGATACACCCTGAAAAAGGCTTAATTTCGCCAGCTGACTTTATCCCTATTGCTGAAGAAAGTAGTTTGATTTTATCTGTTGGACTTTGGGTGGTTAATGAAGCATGTCGACAAATAAGTGAGTGGGATACGCTAGGTACTACGCTTAAGCATATTGCAATAAATGTGAGTGCTCGCCAATTTAAACAGCATGATTTTGTTGATGAAGTAAGTGCAGCCATCATTAAGCATGGAATCTCGGCCGACAAATTAACTTTAGAATTAACAGAGGGTATTGTTGCTGATGATATAAACGATACCATTCAAAAAATGAATGCATTTAAAGCATTAGGTATTAAAATTTCAATTGATGATTTTGGAACAGGATACTCATCATTATCTTATTTAAAACAATTGCCAATAGACCAGTTAAAAATAGATCAAAGTTTTGTTAGAGATATTAACCTTGATCCAGAAAATACTATTATTGTCGAAACCATTATTAATATGGGCAATAATCTAGGTTTAAATGTTATTGCTGAAGGTGTTGAAACTAAAGAACAGGCTGAAATTTTAAAACAAAAAGGCTGTGATAGGTATCAAGGCTATTATTATGGACGACCAGTAGCTGCTGAAGAGCTATTTAAAGATATAAAAAATAAATGATTTTTTACAAGCTTATAAGTTGCCGCTGATTTAAGATTGTAGATATCAGCTAACTAATAATAAGGTAAAATAGCTTTTTTTAAATTTTCCGCGTTAAATAAATATGGATATTATTCAAGCAATTTCTCTTGCTCTGCTACAAGGTCTTACTGAGTTTCTACCTGTTTCAAGTTCTGCGCATTTGATTTTATTACCTGTATTAGCTGGTTGGGAAGACCAAGGCTTAGCATTTGATGTTGCAGTACATGTAGGAACATTAACAGCCGTTGTGGCTTTTTATCGCAAAGATGTTGCTCAAATAATAGTGGCATGGAGTCGCTCAGTTGTGGGAAAAGGCATGACTGATGATGCTAAATTAGCATGGTATGTAGTGTTGGGGACAATACCTGTTGGTTTAGTGGGGATTACCTTACCTGAAGTGGTCGAAACTGTTTTGCGATCTCCATTAGTTATTGCAGGATCAACAATTGTATTCGCTTTTTTACTTTGGTTTGCAGAAAAACAAGCGAAAGAAGAACGTACCACAATAACATTATTAGATGCTGTCATTATTGGGATGTTTCAAGCAGTTGCTTTAATTCCAGGAACATCACGCTCGGGTATAACAATAACAGCAGGATTAATGACAGGTCTCAGACGAGAACATGCAGCCCGTTTTTCTTTTTTATTATCGATTCCTGTAATAGCCTTGGCTGGGATGGTAAAAGGGCTAGAACTGTATAAGTCAGAAATCCCGGTACAATGGGATATGATTTCAATAGGTGTATGTTTGTCAGCAGTAATGGCTTACCTTTCTATTGGCTGGTTCTTAAAGTTACTGGATAAAATAGGCATGATGCCTTTTGTTTTTTATCGTTTAATACTCGGGGTCTTCCTCTTCAGCGTATTTCTCGCCCCGTTTTAATAAAACAAATACCGCACCTGTTCCACCATCTTTTGGCGGGGTGGAGCAGAAAGCCTGTACATTTGAATGTTGACGTAACCAGAGATTAATATCATTTTTTAACACAGGCTGGTTATTAGAAGAGCCATAACCTTTACCATGAATAATATGAACACAGCGATAACCATCTTCAATACTAAAATGTAAAAACTTAGTTAATTGCTGTTTTGCCTGTTGGCTAGTTAAGCCATGTAAATCAATAGATGCATCAAAGCCGTAATAGCCTTTACGCAATTTTTTAATCACATTCTTTTGTAGCCCTGGTGCCAGAAAGCTAACACTATCTTCTTGATATAGTTTTTCAACTTCTATATTGCCTGAGTCAAAAGGTTTAATAGAATCTACAGGTTTATCTTTAGGGTAAGGTTTTGGTTTTTCGTGGGGAGTTAACTGTAAAGTATCACTTTCTACGGCTTTGACTTTACCGATAGATTGTCTAAATAAATCTGAGTCTTCTGAAGAAAGTGTTTTCTTTGCCACGATAATTAGATCTTAAATTTGTATTTTTTGAAGAGATTGATTTTATAGTGTTTCTATTTAATTTGTTGAATATAAATACAGATAGGGTGGGCTTTTTCCTTTATATCATATTCTGTAATTACTCCCCCCTTATTAACCAGAAGAACTTTATGGTTAAACCTTTGTCTATAGTCTATAATTGACAATACACTAACAATGTAATCATAAGCTTACGCGGTATAATTCTGGGGGGAAATATGTCAAAGACAGCTACAAATACTATTGATTATGCCCGTAGTTTAATTGAGGCTAGTCTTGATCCTTTTGTAACGATTAGTGCTAAAGGCAAAATTACAGATGTAAATAAGGCCACAGAATTAGTTACGGGTCTTAAACGAGAGCAACTCGTAGGCACTGATTTTTCAAATTATTTTACTGATCCTGAATATGCCAAAGCAGGCTATCGCCAAGTCTATGAGCAAGGGTCTGTTCGAGATTATCCTTTAGACCTTCGACATGCCAACGGACAAATAACCCCTGTTTTATATAATGCCTCAGTTTACAAAAATGAACTGGGTGAAGTGCAAGGTGTATTTGCAGCAGCTCGAGATATTAGTCAACAAAAAGCAGCAGAACAAAAAACCAAACAAGTTGGGGAATATACTCGGAGTCTGATTGAGTCAAGTCTTGACCCTTTAGTAACTATTGCACCTGAAGGAACAATTACAGATGTAAATAAAGCCACAGAATTAGTTACGGGTCTTAAACGAGAACAATTAATAGGCACTGATTTTTCAAATTACTTTACTGATCCTGAATATGCCAAAGCAGGCTACCTTCAAGTTTATGAGAAAGGTTCTGTAAGAGATTATCCTTTAGACCTTAGGCATGCCAACGGACAAATAACCCCTGTTTTATATAATGCCTCGGTTTACAAAAATGAACTAGGCGAAGTGCAAGGTGTATTTGCTGCGGCTCGGGATATTAGCCAACAACAAGCGGCAGAACAAAAAACTAAGCAAGTAGGGAAGTATACTCGGAGTTTGATTGAGTCAAGCCTTGATCCATTTGTTACCATCAGTGCTGACGGTAAAATTATGGATGTTAATAATGCCACTGAAAAAGTGACAGGTGTTTATCGTTCCCATTTAATAGGCAGTGACTTTTCAACTTATTTTACAGAACCCAATAAAGCACGAGAGGGTTATCAAAAGGTTTTTACTGAAGGGTTTGTGACTGATTACCCTTTATCTATACGGCGTAAAGATGGCCATATTACTCATGTGTTGTATAACGCCTCAATCTATCGTGATGAAAATGGAAAAGTACAAGGCGTGTTTGCTGCTGCTAGGGATATTACTGTTCAAAAAGAAACAGAAGCACGTATATCCAAGATTGCTCAGTACGATGCGACTCATAATAAAGCATTAACAGAATTTAATTCATCTCAAAATCGAAAAGTTGTCCTTAGCCATTTACTCAATATATTGGCTGAAAATAATGGTTACTTAATGAGTGCTTTTTATCGGTTTGATGAATGGACTGGTAAATTAAATTGTGAAGCTTCATTCGGCTTAAATAAGGCTATCCAGCAAGATTATGAGCTGGGTAGTGGTTTAGTTGGCGAATGTGCAAAAAAAAATAAAAGAATTATTATCAATGATCTAAACCTTGATAATTTTGCAATTGATATTGGCTTTGCCAAAATCATTCCTAAAACAGTCATATTTAGCCCCGTTATTTACCAGCAAAAACGATTGGGTGTATTTTTAATGGTTTCCAGAGAAAATGCAGCAATAGATGAGCTTAACTTTATTGATCGTTTATGTGTGCAAACAGGAGTTGCCTTACACAACCTTAAGCAATATGAAGATATGAAGGTGATGACTGAAAAATTACGCGAGCGAAATGATGAAATAGAGTTGAAGAATAAACAGCTTGATGAAGCAAGCCGGATGAAATCAGAATTTCTGGCTAATATGTCGCATGAATTAAGAACGCCACTTAATGCGATTCTCGGTTTTTCAGAAGCAATGAAAGATAGCATGTTTGGTGATGTAAATGACAAACAAGAAGAAGGTTTAGCGGTTATTTTTGAAAGTGGTCAACATCTACTGAGCTTAATCAATGATATTCTTGATTTATCCAAAATTGAAGCAGGAAAAATGGAGTTGGATTGCTCAAATTTTAAACTTAATGAAGTGGTGGAGCGTTCTTTATCTATTATTAAAGAAAAAGCAAATAAGCATAATATTCACCTTACTCTAAACCTAGATCCTGAGCTAGGGAATATTTCAGCAGATGAGCGAAAAATTAAGCAGGTATTGTTTAATTTACTCTCCAATGCAACCAAATTTACACATGATAATGGTAGCCTAATTATTTCGACTCATTTACATTTAAATGAAGTTCCTGACTGTGAAACTACAGATAGAAGGCGACGTGATTTTATTTCTATTGCAATTGAAGATACAGGGATAGGAATAGAGCAAGAGAGTCTCAGTAAACTGTTTGTCCCTTTTGAACAATTAGACAGTTCATTATCAAAAAAATACCAAGGAACCGGTTTAGGCTTAGCTATGGTTAAACGCTTAATAGAGCTACATCATGGCTGTATTAAGGTTAAGTCAGAATTGGGGAAAGGCAGTTGTTTTACTGTTTATTTACCGATTGAAAACAGTTCTATATCAACAGAAAATACTCTGAATCATTTTTTACAGGATAAAAAAAGTGTCCTAGTGATTAATAAAAATGATAATGATGCCATTATGGTAAGGAGTATTTTAGAAGAAGTAGGGATTGAGGTTTATCGGTGTACTAAACCATCCGAAGTAACTGATTATGTAACGCAACATAAAATTGATGCAGTTATTGCTGAAGTCGGGGAACAAGAATTGGAACAATTACAAAAAAATAGTTGTTTTAGTGATGCTCAGAATCCAATGCCTTTAATTCTAGTGCAGCTAGGGCTAATGGATATGGCTGGAGTTGCGATTCAACCAGAAGGAATTGTTAATAAACCTATAAGAAAAAATGATTTAATACGAGCGGTTATAAACTCAGGCATTCCCATCGATGAAAAGTTACAAAAATCTTATACAGTATTAGTTGTTGATGATGATCCTAATTCAATAAATTTAATTAGCACGTATTTGCAACATGACAATCTTGAAATAAAAAAGGCCTATTCGGGAGAACAAGCTATAGAAATATTGGAGAAAGCTGCTCCAGATCTAATTATTTTAGATTTAATGATGCCAAGAATAACAGGGTTTGATGTAGTGGCATTTATGCAGTCAAAAAATTTACATCATATTCCTGTTGTTGTTGTAACAGCTAAAATTATTACTGATGAAGATATTCAACAACTTTCAGGTAAAGTTAAGGACATTATCGAGAAATATAATATTGATCAGCAAGGTTTTGTAGGGTATATCGAAAAATTGTTGAGGAAAAATGATGGTCAATAATCCCCCACATATTTTATTAATTGAAGATAACCCTAATAATATTAAATTGATGGTTATGTTACTTGAGCAACAAAACTATCAAGTGACTGTAGATACTAATGCGGAAGCTGGCATTATTAATGCAAAAAAAATATTACCCGATTTGATTTTACTGGATATTCAATTGCCTGAAATGGATGGTATGGAAGCTTGTCGTATTATGAGAAAGGATGAGAGCTTGGAATTCACGCCAATTATCGCTTTAACGGCTTTTGCAATGCAAGGAGATAAAGAAAGAATTTTGGCCAATGGGTTTGATGAATACATGTCAAAACCAATTAATTACCGTGATTTTTTAAATCTGGTTAATAAGATATTAAATCATGAAGATTGAACCGAACAATACACCAATCATAGCGATTGTTGACGATGAAAGGAGTGTCACTAGTCTGTTAAGTACTTTGCTGGAACATGAAGGTTATAAAGTGCGTTGTTTTAATTCAGGCTCAGACTTTTTAGAATATTTAAAACATGATCGTATTGATATGGTTTTACTTGACTTGATGATGCCTGGAGTCACTGGTTATGATGTCATTGAAAGTATCAGAAATACATCATCTGTTGAATACACACCGATATTAATTATTAGCTCACTTACTGATAGACAAACACGGTTGAAAGCCTTGGCATTAGGGATTGACGACTTTTTGAGTAAACCTATCGACAGAGAAGAGCTTTGGTTACGAGTAAGAAACACTATAAAAGTAAAAGCGTATCAAGATCAGTTGTTATCTGAGAAAGTTCTTCTTGAATGTGCGGTTAAACAAGATGCAGAAGACATTCAGCTTAGTCATATTGAAACAATTCGTACCTTAATTATTGCTTCCGAATACCGTGATGATGATACCGGCGTCCATGTTGGGCGTATTGGTTTGTATGCAAAAAAATTAGCGAAATTAAAACAACTACCTGAAGAATATATTGATGCACTTTATTATGCCAGTGCTTTACATGATATTGGAAAATTGGCTATTTCTGATGCTATTTTAAAGAAACCAGACTCTTTAACTGACGATGAGTTTTCACAAATAAAACAGCATGCGAAGATAGGTGAAAGTATTTTATCTAACGCTAGTATTTCTCCTTATCTTAAATTAGGGGCAGAAGTAGCAAGAAATCATCATGAATGTTGGGATGGAAGTGGATACCCTAGTGGATTGAGTGGAAGTGATATTCCTATGGGAGGACGTATTGTGGCTTTATGTGATGTTTACGATGCTTTACGGTCTCCAAGGCCTTATAAACCAGCTTTTGATCATGATAAAACGATTTCTATATTACGTCATGGCGATGGTCGAACTAAACCTGAAAA
>ENA-OSET01002662-OSET01002662.1-sediment-metagenome-genome-assembly--contig:-NODE-2662-length-17000-cov-13.273533_pt1 | contig 17000 bp, 22 predicted proteins | sample MGYA00237882_ERZ534229 | MGnify/ENA primary metagenome ERZ534229 (study PRJEB26408, sample SAMN06266212) | sediment metagenome | isolation source: Hudson Canyon methane seep mesocosm | place... | reverse complement strand
AAATCAATTGCAGGTATAAGCAACATAGTCTAAATCTCAACAGTTTTAAATAAGTTTAGGTTTAAATTGTAAATCAGTACGGATTGAATCCGCTAATTTTTATTATTCTCACACAAAGACACGAAGTAAAACACCTTAAATATCCTTTTTCCTGAGTCAATATTTAGGAATACTCATCAACACTCAGGAAGTGACTCAAGTTATTTTATTCTCGCACCATGAAATTAGCTTTTTCCATCCCAAGATAAAAAATTCTTAAGCAATTGCAATCCAACTGTCTGACTTTTTTCTGGATGGAATTGTACGGCAAAAATATTATCTTTTGCTAAAGCACTAGTAAATGCTTGCGGGTATTCGGTACTGGCTATCGTGTCGTTATCATTATCTGGTTTGACATAATAACTATGCACAAAATAAAACCGACTATTTTGAGGAATATCTGCCCACAAAGGATGCTCTTTATGATAAACCTGGTTCCAGCCCATATGAGGAATTTTTAAGCGTTCACCCTTGGCATCTTTCATATCTTTAGAAAAATGCTCTACATGGCCTTTAAAAACATTTAAACAGAGGGTGTTCTCATTTTCCTCACTATCTGTTAATAATGCCTGCATCCCTAAACATATCCCTAAAAAGGGTTTGTTTTTTGAAACCTCTTGAACAACTGCAGACAAGCCTGATTCTTGCAATGCCAGCATACAATCCCTTATTGCCCCCACCCCAGGGAATACAATTCTATCTGCCTGACGAATAACAACTTCATCTGATGTAATTTGAACGTCAACTTCTGGGTCTGCATGTTGCAGAGCTTTTTCAATAGAATGGAGGTTGCCCATTCCGTAATCAATAACCGCTACTGAGGACATAGATACATATTAAAGGTAAAAGGTAAAAGGTAAAAGGCTCAAATTATAATATAGCTATTAACAAAGCACAGATTAGCAAAAAACTGGCCCATCTTGTTCCCATGCTCCCGCGTGGGAATACATACCTGCCTAGAGTCACAGCACGGTATGCGTTCCCACCGAATACGGTGGGAACGAGAAACCTGTGGTTTGTTCACGGGCATGAATTATAATGTCCCTTTGGTAGAAGGCATTATGCCCGCCATTCTTGGGTCTGCAGTAATTGCCATTCTGATCGCTCTGCCCAAGGCCTTAAAAATTGTTTCCGCTACGTGATGCGCATTACTGCCTTTAAGATTGTCTATATGCAAGGAAACGCCCGCATGATTGACAAAACCTTGAAAAAACTCACGAAACAAATCAACATCAAATGAGCCTATCATGCCTCTAGGATAGTCCACTTCATAAAATAATCCAGGCCGTCCTGAAAAATCTATCACCACCCGAGACAATGCCTCATCCAATGGTACATAAGAATGTCCATAACGAACGATACCTTTTTTATCACCTAAGGCTTTAGCAAACGCCTGACCCAAAGTAATACCAATATCTTCCACTGTGTGATGGGCATCAATTTCCAAATCACCTTTGGCATCAATTTCCATATCAATCAGCCCATGCCTGGCCACCTGATCTAACATGTGGTCCAAAAAAGGAACCCCCGTCAGAAAACTAGCCGTTCCAGTACCATCTAAATTCAGATTAATTTTAATCTGTGTTTCGAGCGTATTTCGCTCTACTTTTGCTGTACGCTGAGTCATCACTACCCTAATCCCGTTTTAATCAGAATATTTTACTCTATCTGATAAAACTATTCTAAAAACCTCAACAGAGCCATTTTCACCCATAAGTAATCTACCCCCTACACAAAAATCCTCCTTAACCGACATACTTTTATGTTTTTTTTTGGCACAATGGTACCGTCGCTGATCAGAAGATGGATTTTAAAGGATTTTCAACAGGATGTTGCCAGGGATGGACCCATGCCAACCAAGCACAAAAGCGATCTATAAAGCCCCAAGGTGAACCTTGGGGCTTTATTGCTTGTTGCTTACTTAAGCTCTAGACGCTCGCTTTCTTTCATTTTCAGTCAATAAAATTTTACGCAGACGAATAGACGCGGGCGTAACCTCTACCAACTCATCATCACTAATAAATTCCAAAGCCTGCTCTAAAGTCATCTTTTGAATTTTTGCACAAGTCAAACTCTCATCTGTTCCTGAAGCACGAACGTTAGTTAATGGCTTAGGCTTAGTTGGGTTAACCACTAAATCATTAGTACGAGAATGAATACCCACTAACTGACCTTCGTAGACTTCATCAGCATTAACGATTAATAATTCACCACGTGCCTGTAAAGGGAACAAAGAGTAGTCAACCGCCTTACCCTTAGACATAGAAATCAATACACCACGGACACGACCTCCAACTGCCCCTTCTTTTACCGCACCATAATGATCAAACACATGATAAAACAAGCCTGAACCAGAAGTTGCAGTTAAGAACTCTGTCTGAAACCCTAATAAACCACGTGAAGGTACTATATATTCTAAACGAATACGACCTTTACCATCTGGAACCATATCTTTTAAGTCACCCTTACGGTCACCTAATTTTTCCATAATAGTACCTTGATGCACTTCTTCAACTTCAATGGTCACATATTCAAAGGGCTCTGATTTAACACCATCAATTTCCCTGATAATAACCTGAGGGCGAGAAACCCCCATTTCGAAGCCTTCACGGCGCATATTTTCAATTAAAACTGATAAATGCAATTCACCACGACCGGAGACTTTGAATTTATCAGGATCATCAGTGGTATCAACACGTAAAGCCACATTGTGCTGCAATTCTTTTTGTAAGCGATCAAAAATTTGACGGGTGGTAATAAACTTACCTTCTTTGCCAGCAAACGGAGAATTATTCACCATAAACGTCATGCTAACCGTTGGCTCATCAATCGATAATGCAGGTAAAGCATCTACATTAGCTGGGTCACATAAGGTTTCTGAAATCTGTAATTTTTCAATTCCACAGAAAGCAATAATATCTCCAGCTTGAGCTGTCTCCACCTCAACCCGTTCCAAACCATCAAAACCATAAAGTTTCAACATACGTCCGCTACGGGTGTTGCCTTCGTGATCAACCAACGTCAACGGCATATTACGCTTAACTGAACCACGCTGAATACGTCCAACGCCAATCACACCCACATAAGAGTTGTAATCAAGACTAATCACTTGCATTTGAAAAGGCGCATCAATATCCACAGCTGGCGGTGCTACTTTTTCAATCACTGTTTCAAATAATGGCGTCATATCGCCACTTGACACATCACTTTCTAAACCAGCATAACCATTGATAGCAGAGGCGTAGATGATTGGGAAATCTAATTGCTCATCTGTTGCACCTAAGTTATCAAATAAATCAAATGTTTGATCAACAACCCAATCAGGGCGAGCACCTGGACGATCTATTTTATTAATAACAACGATTGGCTTTAAACCCAGCGCAAAAGCTTTTTGAGTTACAAAACGTGTTTGGGGCATAGGCCCATCAACCGCATCAACCAATAACAATACCGAATCAACCATAGACAATACACGCTCAACCTCCCCACCGAAATCAGCATGTCCTGGTGTATCCACAATATTAATGTGATAGCCATTCCAGTCGATTGCTGTATTTTTGGCCAGAATGGTGATTCCACGCTCTTTTTCTAGGTCATTAGAATCCATCATCCGCTCAGATAATTGCTCATGTTCTGAGAATGTACCTGATTGTTCTAATAACTTATCAACCAATGTTGTTTTACCATGGTCAACGTGAGCAATAATTGCAATATTTCTTAATTTTTCTATCACTTTAGTATTTTACTGTTTTGTTTATGTTTGTTTATATACGTTAGTCTTAATTCACTCTGGCTGATTTTTCCACCTTAAAAGAGTAATTCAAATCTTTCTACGTACAGCTTAATATGTATTAATGGAGCTAAGGCCCTTCCTTTCTGAAGGAGGGCCAGGTGAGGAGAAATACAACAATTCTCTTCTACAAAATTCGTAATTACTCAGAGTAAAAACTATGAAGCCCTCTCCTGCTGGGGTGGACTTAAAAGTAAGCTCCGTCAATACAACATTGACAGAACATTACTACATTTCCAAATACGCTGAGTAGATACCAAAATTCTTTTATTACTACGCTAATAGCAAAAGATTACCATTAGGGCTCTACTAACTTTGCACCCAGGGAAGGCCACTAAATCGCCAGCCATCAATAGTTCCCCTATGCTTTTCATTATCCAGCGCCCCTTCAAACCCTTCCATAATATTTATCAAATGACTGAAGCCAGAGGCTTCCAATGCTTTAGCTGCGGCAACAGAACGCACACCACTCCTGCAAAGCAATAACACGGGTACATTTTTATCCCTTACTTTTTCTTCAACTTGAGCAACAAAAGCTTCATTTGCCTGCATAGCTGGAAATTCTTTCCAGGCAACATGAATTGCTTCTGGTGGATGCCCTACAAAAGAATGCTCTATTGCTGTTCGCACATCGACCATCACTGCCGCTGAATTTTCCTGTAATAAAGCCCAGGATTGCTGTGGATTTAAATTTTCTATCATCTGTTTTTTAACATTTTTGCCCAACAAAAAGCGCTTCATCTCGTTCGCCACAGTCCAAATCACCAACTAAACTATTCTCCCTGTAAACCACTAGTTTCAATGGACTAAAGAGTTTTAGCAATTCATTTCTAGCTAATAAAAAGTCTGGATTTTTAGGCCCACTAGACCCTAGTTTTCCCCTGACATAAGTCTGATAAAAAAGCAGTCCATCAGATTTTAAAGCACCCATTATCGCATTACACAGTGTACGGTCAAGAAAATGACTCAAAACAATTACATCAAAAGTGTTTTTAGGTAGGTTTTTAAAGTCAATATAATGTTGTTTTGCAGATAACTTGAGGCCTTTTTTCTCCGCATTCTTTTTTAACTTTTCAATCGCAACTGACGAAATATCCCAGGCATGTGTCTCCAAGCCTTTTTCAGCTAAAAAAACAGCATTTGCCCCCAATCCACAAGCCAAATCCAATGCCAATCCTTTTTCTGGCAATAAAAATTCATTTTCCCTTAAAACATCAGCAACTTCGGAGCAAGTACTGTTTTGATAAATTTGATCCCACTTTGCTTGAGTTGCTAATTTATTCATAAATTTTGGCTAAGAATATACAAAGGAATACACATAAAATAAAACTGACAACTTTGGGGCGCAGTCTTTAGACTGCTTTTAAAATCCAGCTTGAGAGTCTGAGTTTCGAATAATTGCTTAAGTTATTTTGTACACGTTCCTCAGTAGCATTAATTGGTTTTTGGGGAAACAGCTTGGAACGCCCACCCTCGGCCCGATGATAATTGATGACTTTAAAGCATAGAGCATGTTTTATATCGCGCCGAGGGCGGACGCTCCTACTCCAATCTAGGGTTAGTTATTTAGAGGTAGGATGGGCAAAGCGGTAGCGTGCCCATCACAGTTAATTGATGGGCACGAAAAAACCTTTGCCCATCTTACCGCTGCTCAAGCTGTTTCCTGCACACTCCATAAATAACATAAAAAAGCCCTAATCAATCCATCCCTACTCGATTAGGCATCCAGGCTTGTAAAAAATCCAAGAAATCTCTAACTTTTGCTGATAAATATTTACGATGGGGATAGACTGCATGTATTTCTAAGGGAGCGATACTGTACTGCTCCAGTACAACCTGCAACTTACCTTTTTCTATATCCCGGCCGACTATATATTTAGGTAACATCACCATTCCTAAACCACTATTAGCCGCGATCCGGATGGGGTCAGCCACATTCGCCTGCATCCGCCCACTGACTTTCACTTCCCTTTCGCCCAAAATCCCTCTAAATTTCCATCTATCTCTAGGCGGAATAGCCCAGTTAACCAAACAACTATGATCAACCAAGTCTTCAGGCTCTTCTGGAATGCCATAACGCTCAAAATATTCAGGTGCACCACATACCACTAATGCAGAACTAGCCAGTTTTCTGGCCACCAGACTGGTATCTTGCAACTTACCTAAAAAGATCGCTATATCAACCCCTTCATCTATCAAATCTACATGACTACTTTTCAGTATCATTTCCACTGTCAAGTCATCATTATCTTTTAAAAATTCGGCTAATGCAGGAGCTATATGCGTGGCTCCAACCACTGGCGGAGCACTAATCTTTAACACGCCTCGCGGCTCGGCCTGCAAATGAGTCACTGCCGTTTCCATCTCTGCAACATCAACCAACACTTGCTGACACCTTTCTAAATAGGAAACACCCACCTCAGTTAAACTTAAACTTCGTGTAGTTCGATTTAATAAACGTGTATCAAGTGTACTTTCTAAATGCATAATATGCTTAGTCGCCATAGCTCTAGAGATACCTAAGTCTCTCGCAGCGCCAGCAAAGCTACCCGCTTTAGCAACACGCACAAATACATTCATACTGGTTAATTTATCCATCTGACACCTTTATACAACATAATAAACTAGTTGAATTTTACAGTGAATAGCAATTATTTACAAATACGAAACAATGTATTTAATAATACACGTATTGTAAACAATCTTTTTAGCTGTATAGTAACTCCTAACTTATTTGAAAATGTTTTTCAAATAAATCGATTAAGCCTTGCTTAATTCGACAAGTTTCAGCTTTAGGCCGATCTTGAAAGTTTACTACCTCCTTGGTGTTGTAATATCAAGCAGAACCTCCTCATATTTTCTGCTTGTCTATTTTACCTCTCTTTGCCCCTAGGCTCTGAGAGGTTTTTTTTGCCTAAAATAAAGCCACCCATAACTCTAACTGTAGAGCAGGCTGAAGCCCACCCTATATTACCAAGCCAGACTAATGAATACTCTCACTCGACTTAAATAATAAATCACGCACTCCACACTGCGGCACAAAGCCAGATACAGATCCTTTGAACACCCCTCTTATACTATCAAAATCATCATTTTCTATAGCAATCCTTAACTGCTCCAGCTGATCATTTAATTCAGCCCAGGGAATAACCTCCTCTTCAGCCCGCATAATCCTGCGATGAGTGGTATCGGAGACATTGTCACCAATCAACAGTTCCTCATACAACTTTTCTCCCGGCCTTAATCCTGTGAAACTAATTTCAACCTCACCTTCTGGGTGATTTTCATCTAGCACCTCCAAGCCACTAAGGTTAATCATCCGCTTAGCCAGATCAACAATACGAATAGGTTCCCCCATATCCAAAACAAAAACATCCCCACCCAATCCCATCGCACCTGCCTGAATAACTAATTGGGCGGCCTCTGGTATAGTCATAAAATAACGAATAATTCGCTCATCCGTCACCGTAACGGGCCCTCCGCGTGCGATTTGCTCTCTAAACAAAGGAATAACTGAACCTGACGAACCTAGCACATTACCAAAACGCACCATAGTAAAACGCGTGTGATGCTGCTTATCCAGACTCAGACCTTGCAGGATTAACTCAGCAAAGCGTTTTGTTGCTCCCATGGTATTAGTTGGTCGAACGGCTTTATCCGTTGATATAAGCACAAAAGTTTCCACTTTCGCACTAATCGCGGCTTGAGCAACACTCAAAGTACCAAATATATTATTTTTAATCGCCTCACAAGGATTCTGCTCTACCAGTGGAACATGTTTATAGGCAGCAGCATGATAAATAGTTTGCACCTTAAGTGCTTCACACACTTTTTTTACTCGCACTTCATCTGCAACAGAACCAATCACAGGAACAATATCAAAGGTTTGAGGCATTTTTAGCTGTGTAAGCGTATGGTTTAATTCTTGATCAATTGAATAAAGTACAAATTCATTTAATTCAAAAAGAATCAATTTTTTAGGCTGCAACTGAATAATTTGCCGACAAATTTCTGACCCTATGGATCCACCAGCCCCCGTCACCATCACTGTTTTTCCTGCTATATTTGCATGAAACAAATCTTGATCAGGCGCCACTGCATCTCGACCCAATAGATCGGCAATATCAACTTCCTGCAACTCATCAACCTTAACTTTTCCCTGCGCAATATCAGCCATTCCAGGCATCGTTCTTACATGCACGGAATAGGGCTCTAACAAACGGATTATTTCACTTCTTCGTGCTCGACTAGCTGAAGGGACGGCTAACAACACTTCTGTTACTGTATGCCTTTCTATTAAATAACTTAAAGATGTTATAGGGTATATTCTTAAACCATTCACTTTTTGCTTGTGCAAGGCCTTATCATCATCAATAAAGGCAACAGGCTTAAATTCATGCCCAAAATCTAACGCTGAAGCTAACTGAACCCCCGCACTCCCTGCACCATAAATAATGACAACTTTTGCACAGCAATCCTGAGCGACTTTACCCCCTAATCGAGAATAGGTATCGGCCAGCCACCAGCGAGCAATAAATCGACTACCACCAACAAAGAATAATAATACCAACCAGTTTAAGGGAGGAACTGTTCGCGGCACCAGCCCAATCCCTGATTGAAAAACGACGACCGTAAAAACTAAAGCATATAAAGTAACAGATTGAAAAATAACCCATAAAACACGGCCACCGATATAACGAATAATCGCTCTATATAAACCAAACTTTATAAATATTGGAACTGCAAGCGCAGGACTTATACAAAACAAAACCCAGACATTTCCCTTTGGTATATACCATTCTCCAAGTCGCAAGGAAAATGCCAGCCATAAAGCAAAAACTGAAAACAAGACGTCTACACTTATTAAGATGCTTGCTTTGCTTCGTCGAGAAAGTGTAATAAACCAATAGGCTAATGTTTTCATTTGATATCTTGGATTCATCTTATTTACATACAAACATAACAATTATTCAGCGCAAATTGCCAGATATAGCTTTTAAGCCCTCTCCTGCATGCTCTGATCTACCTTGCCAGAGCGGGTCTTTCAGCCGCTGGAATTATCGACCTTGCTCGGCCGCACACCCATTGATTCTATTTAAACCTGTGTTTTATATAGTGGCATGAAATTTAATTAAAAATTAAATAATTACGAGCTTTTACAGCTATATCAATAAACTCGCTTATTATCTCTTCTCCTGCTGAAGAAGGCTACTAGATGTTTCTACTCATTTAAAGCCTCATCATACTTATCAAACCTTCAAAATTCTCTTTTATTATTCATTATATTTCTCAGCATAAAGATCTTGCCAAAATATCAGCTCTTTCTTTTTAATACAACTCATCCAAACTAGGCAAACCAAAACTATTCTTTCTCTTAAACTCTAACTCATACCCCAACGCATCTAAAATAATATCAATTGTTTTTAAGGTAATGGATCCTAACTGAGCTCGCTCTAATTTACCCAACGTCACCCTGCTTATGCCTGCAAGTTTCGCCAATTCTTCTTGCGTCAAACCACTTTCTTTTCTCAGTATTTTAATTTTCGCCCCAAACTCGTCTAACTTCAACAGGCACCTCCTTATGTGTTTCATTTTGAAGTGACAAATTCCACGTATCTATCATTCGCAAACCAATTGTTTCAAAATGAGAATTTATAACAATATATTTCTGAAGATCATCAATAGATGATTTCACAGCTGCCACACACTCATCATAAAATGTATTCGCATCCTTCTCTGAGATATAACAACAATCAATACCAAATTTGACTAACTCTTTCCGTGAAAACCATACTTTCTCCTGATTACCCATCACTTTCCGCCACTGTGTAGTCCTTTAATTTGAATGGGTAACAGGTAGGAGCGTCCGCCCTCGGCGCGATTTTAAATAGAGCTTTTGATCTAAAGCAAGAGCCTGTTATATTCGCGCCGAGGGCGGACGCTCCTACATCAGAGTTGTCCTGGAAATCATTCCTGCATTGTTCGTTATCAGCAGCCAATACTGTCTATGGAAATTGGCTGAAGATTATGGGTAATCAGGTACTTTCTTACCAAATAGAGTTAATGCAGGCCGATCGGTATAAACATAAACAACTGTATTAACAATGTCATAAGCAGGTGAATAACGAATATTGCTCATATCGCTATCATAAAGCACACCAAAATTTTTTAAATGGGCATCGCCATTTTTTAGTAAATAACTCATTACTATTGTTTTATAAAAAGCTTGCATATCCTTACGCTTGTTAGCAACAATACGGTACAGTGTGTTAGCAACTTGCTCATAACTACCCCCATATTTTTGTTCTTTATTTTGGCCTAAAAGACCTAAGATCTCTTCAAACCCAAGAAATTCAGCCTTATTCTTATCAAAATTAAACCGCTCAACCAATAAAAATCGCTTATTGTCCGATAACAAAATAACAGGGATTTCAACACCGGCTTTCTCAACAGCCTTGAGACAAAAATATTCATTTTCGGCTAAATATGGATATTCAGCTCCCCATGTCTTAATAATATATTCCTTTGTTGTCAGTGATTCTTTATCCTTCAGCAAAGCCAAGGTTTTAGGTTGCACTCCTGAAATAGCATTTTTATCTAAAAATAATTTGACCAACTTAATGAACGTATCTTCACTATCATTTTTTAAGACATCATCTAAATCGATGGCCTTAAACTCACTATCAGAAAACTCACTGTTATATAACAGCCTGCTTTGAATATTAGGACAAAGATAAGAAAACAACAAAAAGTCATTAATATAACCATGTTGTTTATTTAAATGATTCTTCAATATTTCAAATAAATAACCCTCAGGCATATTCATATCAAAGACAGGATGTAAGCGATTCGCCCAAAGGTAGGTCGACGCTTTATAAGGCATAATTAAAGAAACAGCAGGACTATCAACCATATAATTAAACCCATAGCACTGCTTGTCACTTTCAAAAAAAAGCTCACCAACTTTCTTATTATGTATTTTAACCCGCTATTTCAACCATCAAAGACACCTTAAATGATAAAAACAGTTATCATTATATTTATAAAAGATAAAAATGTAATCTATTTTTATCTTTATCCACCAGTTACACCTGCTTAGGCATCTTTCCACTCAGACTCAATCGTATTTGATGACAGATCAGCACCACAATCCCATTCAATAAAATATTTACCATTATGTATTTTCAGAAAAGCATCTTCATTTTTCAACTCAACAAATGCTTCTGATTTTAAGTAGGGCGAAACATCAAATAAACCTACACGACCGTCTTTGGCATAAATACGCAATTGATAATTATCTTTTGGTTCTATCTGTGTGATTATCATTGATCAAGTCCTCTAATAGGAAAGGGCTTATTACCATTAACTGCAAGCGCCCAATCAGCCTTTAAATCATCATGATGGATCTCAATCCAGGCGACTACTAATTTGTGCTTCTTAGGAGGAAGGGTTCCTGAAAGTAATTTTCCATCTTCGATAGCATACACAGCAACGTCTCCTTGATATTCTACATGAATATGAGGAGAGTGATGTTTACCCGTATCGTGAAAAAACATTCTCACCAGTATTCCATAGAACATTGATATCGTAGGCATAAATGACCCCTATTAGCTTTTATTCTTCATCGCTAGATGAAATTATACCTCAATAGCGCCACTGCTGCCTGTACTTCCGTCATCACTTAAAAATGACCATGCCGAGGCTTAAAAGCTTAGCTTATTTTCCACTTCAATCTGAGCCATACCTAACCCCAGCGGTTAACCGGCATTAAATATAAGTTAAAAAACCAACCGATTTAATGACAGTAGGATTAAATCATCAATGTGAAACACCTGAGCACTTAACCACCTTCACAAAGGTAAGCCATAGAATATAAATATCGAACATAAATGACTGTCGACCAACATACTCAGCATCCAGTTCAACCTTCTGAGGAATAGGCAATTCATCCCGTCCATTCACCTGCGCCCAGCCAGTCAAGCCTGGCAATAATTTTTCTACGCCTTTTTCTGTACGCAACGCAATTAAATCATCCTGATTAAATAAAGCTGGACGAGGACCCACGAAACTCATATCCCCTTTTAATATACTCCAAAGCTGTGGTAACTCATCCAAACTTGATTTACGTAAAAAATCACCTATCGGTGTTAATACACTTTTTGGGTCTGTTAATAAATGCGTTGCAACGGCAGGTGTATCTACTTTCATGCTACGAAACTTAGGCATACGGAAAATAATATTATTTTTACCTATGCGATCAGACCAATACAATATAGCGCCTTTGGACGTAACTTTTACTAAAATAGCCACAACAGCAAAAGGAATAATCACCACCGTAGCAATAAGCAGAGCTAATAAGACATCAAAAAATCGTTTCATTTCATTTTATTTCTTTTCTAAATCAGAATTTACAGTTCTGTAATAATGTTAAAAAGCCAGCAAGCAAGCCCTCACCTTGATAACCAGAGATAACTTAATTATAAATAGACAGCTTTGGGGCGCAGTCCTTTAGGCTGCTTTTAAAATGTAGACTAAAAAGCTGTACCCCTTATATTTGTTAATTTCTCATATTGAGATAAGTCAATCATATAAGGCAAATACAAATCATCAATCTGATATTCAATCTGCATCAATTCTAAAAACAGAAGCAAACGCCCCTTAATCGTCAAATCAATATCCAATCCCACCCTATAATAACTCCCCTTTGCACACGAACCATAGATACGCATGGATTCAATAGCATCATTCACCTGAAATACACTGCGAAATTTGTTTAATGTAGACCTTTTTAAGCCAAATAAATGTTGAGTATCATCTACCGTCATACCAAAGTTTCCATCTCAACTTTAAGAGCGGTAAAAAGAGGGCAAAAATCATTAATAATAGCTATAAACAATGATTCCGCTGTATCTTCATCGTAAGTATATGAAGAAATGTTTCTACTTTGAATCATTGCCATCCACAATTCACCTTCAGTAATTAAAGATGCCTTAAAAGCAGATCTTGTCGCATCTATAGAGCCCCTAATGCTCTGTTCCCCTGATCTTCCAAGTAATCTTTAAGGACATTCCATGCCAGCTCATGCGTAAATTAAAACGCCTGAATAACGCCTTGTTATTCTAGTTGAGAAATTCTCTTTACTGGCTAAGTACAACAGCACCCTCAAGCTGAGCTAATGCTTTATTAAAGTTAACTGAACAACCACCAGCTAAAGCTGGTGGGTTCGTATAATGGACTAAAGTCCGGATACGGGTCACAAGACCCGTTCCAGCGCGCCATTGCGTACTGTCTGAATCTTGGGACGTCCATGCCCCAAAATCCAGCCACTACGCAGCGAATAGTAAGCCCCGGTTCGTCCTGCGTCCACCTCAACTCCGCACAAAAGCAGCGGAGTTAAGGCTCCCTCACTGACTTGACGGCTATCGGTATAAAATTTTAGCCGCCTTATCGCTATCGCGCTAAGATTGGCAAATTTCCCTGACGCCTACCGCGGACTAATAATCATCACTCCGCTAGCGCTCTGTTTCCCTGATTTTCAGCGAGTGATAATTGACGGGCTATTTTATTGCCCACCACGGGATTGATCGACAATCCACCGGAAGCCTGGATCAGTTGCTCAAGTGCTTGCTGGGTCTTAACATTGACGGCAATCCCTATAGCATTGTGTTTTTTTAGTTGCTGGCGATGTTCTGTTAACCAGGTTAATGAAAGACTATCTGCTCCGACAATAAAGATAGGTTGATTCAGATAGGGTCGATCAATTTTTCGTATCTGAACCCGTCCTGGTGTCATTGAGGGTGTATTGACCGGTAACGGATCCAATTCGGTTTGATAGTGTTCTGGTGGTGCATACTGATAACGACTGTTTTTGGAAATAGACTGTATGAGTGTTGTCTTGCCACTGTTGTGAATCACAATAGGTTCTGCTGTCAAGTGAGTGCTGATTAACAGCCCGATGAATGCTACTGATCGTGTTGTCCGCATCTGGTTATCTCCTCAATCACATTTATGTCCATTGTATTGATTGGCTCTAGGAAATAAATAAAAAACCCTAATCAAAAAAGCTGTTGGTTTTTTATCTTTACAAGTTTAAATGATTTTATACTTTTTGTTGTGTGATCCGCTGGATATGCTTCATCACCCGGCTAGCATAGTTTATGGCTCGTTTTTTTTGATCCGATTTTGGCCCCGGTGAATGATAGCGACCCATGGCTGTTTGCCAATCGCCGGTGTTTTGATATTCCTGCTGCAGGATGGCAGCCGCTGTTCTGATATTGTGAAAAGGATCTAATGCTTGCCATGGTTTGCCCAATTTTTGATGGTGATATCGCCAGTTCACTTGCATAAAACCAATATCAATGGATTTAATGCCTTTACTCAAGTAATAAACCAGACCTTGATAAGCGGCTTTACGGGTAGGATAACGTCTGGGGATGCCTACGACATTCAATGTCCAGGGCCAGGGTTTAAATACGCCTTTGTTTAATCTGTGACCGCTTTCTGCCAAGGCAATGCCATAAATCACCGCTGCGGGGATGTTATGTTCTAACGCAATTTGTTGATAATTAGACGGGATGGGGGCTGCTTTAAGTGCCATGTTGCAGGTAAAATAGCAGAGAAGTATTCCTAGCCTTAATGGCAATACGGCCTTATCTCCTGACTTGAATCGCCTTAACGGTTGGCTGTCAATTAAGGTTAAGGTGGCCGATTTGTTGTTAATCATCAGTAGTTCATAAATCGAGTTCCCGAATCACACCTTTAGTGTTTAAACTAAACACTAAAGGAACCGCAATGACAATTTTCCTGCTGATTTTATACAGCGTTCCTTGATCATGATTGAGGGTGATACTGCCCGCTTTAAGGCGCTGGGTATCAATAGCATGTTGTTGCGCCCAGCGCCTGATTTTGTCATCATCTTTTTTGTTGTGTGTATCCACAAAATAGATATCAACGTGTAAGGATTTGATCGGTTCAGACTGCATGACTTTTTGAATCGTTGTTACACATTCACCACATTACGCTGTCTTTAGAAAAACCAGAAGTCGATCGCCCTGCTTGAACTGAGTATCTGGCGATCTATTTAATAACGCCAAATCAATCATTTGTTCATCAGGATAAAGCCCTGCAAACGCTTCATCATAGGCCTTTTGAAAAGCCAGTACCCTGACAATATCATCGTGACGCATTCTAGCCCAGATTTCGGCATATTTTTTTCTTTCAGCTTCATTTCGTGCATGTGTTCCCAGCACTTCTATAGGTGATATCTTTTTTGGACTAATACTGCCTCGAATACCTTTCATTAAGGTTTTATAACGTGACCAATCCTGTTTTGATAATGCCCATAACTTACGCTGACTTTGATCATCATGTTGTTGGCTGTCTTGTGTTTGCGTATAAGTTAATGGTTCATTTTTGAGCGCTTGAGCAATCACGGAGTTTGATGATGCTAGATATAGCGTAATAAACACACATTTAAAGAATAATTTATTCATAGTCAGAGGGAGGTTGTGCTTCACGATTTGATAAATAATTCTCTATGCGTCCCTGCTTTGTTCTTAAAAGAGACCACATGTCTAGTACGATCAAAGCTGTCTACAGACCAGCCGTTAATTGTTTGCCCAAGTGTGAGTTCATGCAATTGACCTTGTGCTCGAACCACGGCATATAGCTCGCTACCCCATTGATCGATACTGACTAAGGTAAACGGTGGGTGAATTTTCTTGTAGCGTTTAACAGGTTTCTTTTTTGTGGATTCTGCAGCTAATTGGCGTGTTTTTAGATTATCTTGTAATTGTTGTATTTTAATATTCTGTACAGTCAGTTGTGCTTGCAAGTCTTTGTGTAACTTATCTTGGCCTTGTAGACGACTATTATTTTCTGATGACAACTGTTGTAATTTCTCTTCTAAATGAGAGAGTTTTTCTTTATTCTGTTTGTTTAAGTTGGTGTCAGATGATGGTGATTTATTGTCTGGATTGTCAGCCTGATTAATTTTGTCTAATAATTTTACAGGTTCACCGACGGCTATTTCTGCATCCAGGTTTTGGACAGGGCTTTCAATTTCAATAATACTTTGTACCTGATCGTGCACCTGACTTTCTTCATCGACTGATGACGAAGTGAACCAGAAAACAACCCCTATTAATAACACCAGTAGTCCTGCAGCCCCAAATTTAATTGAATGAGGTACCGGTTGTAAGCCCGCTTCTTCTCTAGCACTCATAATGAATCTCCAGCATATCGACTATCCAGGTCGTAACGGATAACTCGCTGTACAGGATCTTTATGTAAGGTAAAGGCAGGAGCGGCCAACATGCTTAAGGCATCTACTAATGTCATCGGTCCCATATGACCATGAACCTCCGGTAAACGTTTATTAAAAAAGGCTGTTAAATCGAGCTGATCTACCTGAGGTTGAACCCATGGATAGCCACTGCGTTTGAGTAAGTAGTGTATGGTTTGAGCAATCGTTGTTATCTCGTCAGGAAGGGTGACAGATATCATCACCTGCAATAATTGGCGTTGAGCTTGTGTGGGTTTTGCCTGAACAGTACTGTAACGACCGGTTTGTATGTCAGTAATATGAGAGAGCCGCTGAGGTGTGTTTTTAACAGGCGAGACAACGATCTTTTTATCCCCGGGCAAATCAGTATTCACTGGGGTATCATGAGTAGCAATTTTAGTATTTTTCTCAGAAGTGGAGCAGCCTGTTATCCCAAACATCATCAGGAATAGCAGTAAAAAGTATTTTTTGATAGCGGTTTTCATGACACACATCGTCCTGTTTTGATGGTAAACAGTCTGACTTATTCATAAGGTGTATTCCATGAAAAACCCTCATTGGATTTGGAACGGGTTTTTAATGACGATTTCTAAACCCTTTTTGGATAGGCCCTTTCCATTACAAAGTCCCTTCCCTTCGGCTCCTTTAACCTTTTCGCCCTTCCTTTTGATTTTTGTACCTTTTTTAGCCCTTTGGCTTTTTACCTTTTCCTGTTGGTTAATCATGGGGGGCAATATTTAAGTTTATAAATCATAGCTGAACAGAATAATGATATGTGTAGCAGCTTGCATAAGAAACCTAAAAAGTTAAGCTTATACTTGACTCGACTGCATTAACTAACAGGTATGACTATATTGTGATAGGTATTACACAAACATCAACTCTTCA
>ENA-OSET01002657-OSET01002657.1-sediment-metagenome-genome-assembly--contig:-NODE-2657-length-17009-cov-3.824179_pt1 | contig 17009 bp, 14 predicted proteins | sample MGYA00237882_ERZ534229 | MGnify/ENA primary metagenome ERZ534229 (study PRJEB26408, sample SAMN06266212) | sediment metagenome | isolation source: Hudson Canyon methane seep mesocosm | place... | reverse complement strand
ATCCTAGTCGATGTGGCTAATCACGTGACTGAGCACGCAATTGTGTTCCAGCCGACCGGGACAACCACGCCGATAGATCCTCTCTGGGTGATGGTCGAGGACACGAGCACCCCGAGGATATGCGTAGAGCTCCTAGTAATCGAGGACGACCACGTCAATCTGTCTAACTACGACCCTTTCTGGTCGTTCGAGAACGAGACCTCACTGGGTCCCGGGCTGCACAAGCTGTGCATGCGCGGCCACGATGGCGCGATACAATCCCTGTCGCTGCTGGACGAGCAGTTCCGGAGGATAGGCCCCTCTATTGTGATGTCTAGGGGGGACTTGGCCAATGACGTCCTGTTCCTGCCGGTCGAGGGCACTCAACCCATAATCCAAGTCTCCGACAGCGAGTGGCGTATTCCCGAGTGGTTTGAGTCTAACTCTGAGTACGCGATAGCCCGGGGCGAGTCCGGCTCGGCTTTCTGCCCCTCCACCGACGTAATCGCCGAAGTCAACGCCAGCGGCGACTGGATCAGGGACCTCGCTGACCGCTCGGCGATTCTTCTTCCAGCCGGTGAGATTGGTAACGCGACCCTCAGATTCGACGCATCGGGCTGGCTGGCGCTGTGTCAAGGAACGACCATGCTTGCCTCGTACAGGGTGATTGAGGGGCCAGATGTCATGGTTGACCCCGGAACCCTCTCGTCGAGGATGCCGAATGGCGAGTTTAGCATCGTTAACCGGCAAAACACCTCGATGCCCATATCCCTCGATTGGACAGGGGACGCAGTCGCTTGGGATAACTGGGAGGCTTGGGCACCGTCTGAAGTGGCAGCGATGTCATCGGTCACAGCTAACGCATCCGTCCACGGAGCCCCCTCTGCCTGGTGGGCAGCGTGGGTGACGGCAGACGATGATGGCATCACTCTGCACTTTGCAGCGCGCTCGTGGGAGGCTGCATGATGAGGATAGCCATCCTCGGCGTTGGCTCGATAGGCGGAGTCCTTCTGGGTGCCTTGTCCGACACAGACGCCGAACTGGTGGCTGTAGCTCGAGGAGAGAACTCTAGGATACTGTCACAGGCTGGATTGGTCCTGCACACTCCGGAAGGCTCGATTGAGGCGATTCCTCCCGAGCGCTTTGTCACCGTGGACAGCGAAGTTGGCCCACTGCCTGCGAATCTACGAGGGTCGTGCGATGCTGCACTCATCTGTGGCAAGGCCGACTCGACCCCTATACTTGCGCAGATTGCTGAGGAGTTGCTTAGTGAGGAAGGCGTTGCTGCCAGTCTACAGAATGGCATGGGACACGCTGAGACCCTCGCTCACAGGTTGGGTAGAGCCAGAACTCTCGGCGGGACGACCACCCACGGAGCTTGGCGCAGTGAAGCCGGGACCCACTGGGTAGGACGCGGCAACATCAGGCTGGGTAGATTCGACAACTCCTCCCCTGAAGGGGCTGCAGCGATGCTGATGACCAAACTGGACGAGGCTCACCTCGAACCCGATTGGTCGGAAGACATCCAGTGCACTATCTGGACGAAGATCTTGCTCAATGTTGCTATTAATCCAGTGTGCTCGATAGCTGGCGTGCGCAACGGAGCGCTGCTTGAGGTACCCGAGCTCTGGGATCAGGCGTTCTCCGCGATGTTAGAGGCAGCAACGGTCGCCAACGCCAGCGGAGTCGATCTCTCCAATCTCGACCTTGAGGGCACTCTGCGCACTGTAGCAGGGGCGACTGCACAGAACCGCTGCTCTATGCTGCAGGACGTGATGGCGGGACGTCAAACGGAGATTGACGAGCTGTGCGGGGCAGTAGTATCACTGGGAGAGTCAGTCGGTGTCCCTACTCCGAAGAACTCCATGCTTCATGCTCTGGTCCGAGGCATTCATATCTCATCCAGTTTCGAGTAACTCAGTCGGCGATTTTTCGGCCCATCCGTAAACGTTGTGCTGCTCGCAATGTCGCCTCAACGTTCATTAGCAGACAGAGGGGGAGCGCGCAAATGTCGTCGGCGATATTTCGTACGGTGATAAGGTGAGGGGATGCATCTACTTCGAATGGAACTTGAGAATTTCAAATCATTCGGCGGCGAAGTCACGATTCCGCTTGAAGAGGGATTCACAGCGATAACCGGGCCGAACGGCTCGGGCAAGTCGAACACCTTGGACGCTCTTGAGTTTGTTCTCGGTCCGAAGTCCACGAAGTCATTGCGGGCAGCCAACGTAACCCAGTTGATATTCAACGGCGGTAAGCGAGGCAGGCCCGCCAAGCACATGTCGGCCAGCCTAGTGTTCAGCAACACTCCCGAGCCCGGCAGCCGCAGGAGACTGAGGATTGACACCGACGAGGTCCGATTCACTAGGACCGTCAGGCTAGGCAGGAAGGGCGCTCCAATCTCTTCTTACCGAATCAATGACGATCCCTCCACGGCAACCGAAATGCGCCGGGTCCTAGCCGAGGCGGGCCTGCGGGCTGGTGGCTACAACATCGTGAAGCAGGGCGATGTCACTACCCTCGCCACGATGACCCCTCACAAGAGAAGAGGGATTCTTGAGGACGTCGCCGGTGTCACCGCATACGACGACGAGATCCGCCGGGCCAGCACTCAGCGTAAGCATGTCGAGAACAACATCGAGACCATCGACCTGTTTGAGGTCGAACAGAAGAAGCGCCTCAAGGACCTCGGTAAGGAGCGCGAGCAGGCGCTCAAGTTCAAGGAACTCAAGGAGGAGTCGGACACAGCTAGGACCTTGCTGCACCAGTCGAGACACAGGAACCGCTTGGATGAGGTACGTCTGTTAGGAGAGGAACACTCTCGCTACCTAGGAGAGATCGATACCATCAGTGATAGAGTCACTGAGGGTAACAGGGGACTGCTCGCGCTCGACGAGGAGTTGGTGAAGGTAGATTCTGACATCAACGAGATTGCCGGCGGTGAAGCCCGAGACCTGTTTGAGCAGATTCGCCAGTACCAGATCGATATTGAGACTGGGGGTGACAGGATTGGCGATCAGCGCAGCATTATCGAGGACGCCGAAGAGGAGGCCGAGGAGTTCCGTGCAGAGCTGCAGAGGGCACAGTTGGCCCACGAGCAGGCCGAAGCCGCACTCACGAGCGCCAGCCAAGACCTCAAAGAGGCCAAGGAATCTCTCAAGAGCGCCTCCGAGGACGAGCGAGATGCAAGAGAGGCAATCGAGTCCGGGGACGAGGCCGGCCGAGGACTCAAGCGAATCCTCGGCCAGGCCACCGAAGCCGTGGACGAGGCCCATACGATTCATGCTGAAGCTAGGCTGAGTGCCGATCTAGCTGAACAGACCTCACAGATAGCCTCGAGCAAACTGGCTGACCTCGAAGAGGAGTTCGAAGAAGCCACGATGGTCCGCGACGATCTCGAACTGGTCGGTGAGGACCTACAGAGCGACCAACCTAAAACCGACCGCAGTTCTCTAGCCGAAGAGCTCCGTCGAATGCAAAGGCAGGAGACTGAACTGGCAGGGGACAGGGACCGTTCGGAGATTAGAGTCAGGGATGCCGAGAGAGATTTGAACAAGGCCCGAGCACGTCAGGAGGGCCGCGCCAACACCCATGGCTCAGCAGTGACTCTGGCAGCACTTTCCAAACTCCGTCAGAGCGGTGATGTGAAAGGGATACTAGGGTCTCTCGGAGAACTTACTGCACCGAAGAATTCGTCACACGAGGAATCGTTGGCCAACGCCCTCGGAGCCGGACTCAGGAGCATCGTCGTCACAGATGACGATGTCGCAGCCAAGTGTATTTCTTGGCTAAGGCAGAATGGAGGTGGCAGAGCTACATTCCTACCTCTCAGCAAACTCAGCACTAGTCGTCCCGGAGGGCGATCGTTGATTGTTGCCAACAACCCTGGAGTTGTCGGCTTCGTCCACGATCTGCTGGATTATGATTTGGAGATCGACACCGCTGTCAGGTACGTCGGACGTAACACACTCATAGTCGACACAATGGAAGTAGCCCGGCGTAACATGGGAGGTGTTCGACTGGTCACACTCGACGGCTCGGTAATCGAGAGTTCCGGAGCGATGACTGGGGGCTCTGCCTCCAAGATCAATCGAAACGCATTCGGCGGCGGCTCGGTCTCGTCGAGCCTAGACAGACTGGAAGCAGCGGTCGAGGAGGCCAATCTGATCTACTCCACTGTTGAGGCAGCTCTCAGGGAGTTGCGAGGCAACCAGCAGAATCTGCGCGACAGAATACACGGCCTTGACGACGGCGATCACTCATTGCAGATGCGCAATTGGAAGGCTGACATTGAGAGGGCCCAGAGAAATGTCGACGAGATTCGCAAGAAGGTGGTAGCAGATAATGGGGAGTTCAAGCGCTGTGAGGAGGCCCAAGCCACTGCTAGTGCCACGGCTGATGAGGCTAGGGAGAATTACGAGTCTGCAGTTGCCAATAGGGCCACAGCTGCTCAGGCCCTGCAGGATCATGCCCCCGATCACCTATCGCAGAAACTCCGCGAGGCAGAGAGAACGATGACCGAGGCCGAGCGTACTAGACTAGCCTCGGAATCAGCTATTTCCAATGGTAACGAGCGCTTGCAAATACTATCCGGACGCCTCACAGACATCCAGCGGCAAATTGACAAGAAGCTCAAGGCCATGTCCGAGGCAGAGTCAAAGATATCCGAGTTGGAGAAGGCTATTACTGATGCTAATGACAACCTTGAGGATCTCACGGAACAGGCCTCCCAGTTTGATGAGGAGCAGCAGGCGCTCAAGGACAGGAGGGACGAGATTGTCGACGAGCGAGCGAGTCTGCGAGCATCAGTTGAGACCCTGTCCCAGAAGAGGGAGACCCTAACGGCCCGTATAGGGGATCTGAATATCCAAATCCAGCAGAAGCGCGAAGCGGTTGATGAGATAGTCGCCGAACTTGAGGGCGCCGGGATAACCATCCCGTCGCCAGAAGCGCAACTGCCGACCGTGGCCGAGGCGGAGAAGAGCGTGCAGGGGCTCGAGCGCCGCCTTGGTCATCTCGGCAATGTGAATATGCTTGCCATAGAGCAGTACGACAGCACCGCCGAACGCATCGCCGGGCTGGTGGATGATGGCAAGTTACTGCGCAGCCGCCGCGAACATCTCGTTTCGATAGCCGTGCAACTTGAGGACGAACGCAAGACTAGGCTGATGGTGGTGTTCAATCATGTCAACAAAAACTTCTCGAGAGTCTACGAGATCCTACAGCCGACGGGCACCGGAAGTCTTCGGATGGAGAATCCGAAGAAACCCTTTGAGGGCGGCTTGCAAATGGATTGCGTACCTCCAGGTAAAAGCAAGAAAACCCGTCTCGACAACCTTTCCGGTGGCGAGAAGTCGATGGCCGCACTGGCTCTGATTCTCGCAATTCAAGATTACGAGCCAAGCCCATTCTACTACCTCGACGAGGTCGATCAAAACCTCGACCCATTCAACGCCGAGCGCATCGCGACGCTGTGCAGATTGCGCAGTCAGCGCGCACAGTTCCTCATGGTAACTCTGCGCAAGGTCAGTCTAACACTGGCTGACCACCACGTAGGTGTCACTCACGCCGGCGACGGTCGGAGCCGGCTTATCACTGATTTCGACAGGGCGGCGGCAATTGAGATGGGCGAGGCGTTCGAGGCTGATCGGAAGGCTCAGGCGCAGACCAACTCAGAGCTTGAGGCAATGCCCGAACTGCCCAATCCTGAAGACATGCTACGAGCCCCAGAACCCCTTGGTACTCCGAAGAGCCTAGGTGGCGTCGCCGAACGAGCTGGAGTGGATATCGAAGCCACTGAGGTGGAAGACGGGGCCGAGGAAGAAGGCGGCACAATTGAGTCTCTACGCGATCGTACTGAGGACTGGACCGAGGATATAGAGGAGCGCAAAGAGCTTGAGCAGAATCTTACAGAATCGGAGAACGAAGATGAGATCGATACAGAGGCCGAGCAGAAGGAGGCGGAATGATGGCGGTGTTTGATGGCCAAGCCCTGCGCGACGACATCGTAGCGAGGATGCTGGGCAGTGATGCCGACCTCGAGACCAGCAGATACCTAGACAGACTGGTCGAACTTGCGACTCTTGAGGAGGCCGAACACCAGTTCCTGATTGATCCATTCGACCGCTCCGTGGCGCTCGTCATGCAGTTGTTCCAGTCCAGCGACCTCGATCCGTGGGATGTCGACCTCAGCTCTTTTCTCGAGATGTTCAACGAGAGAATCAAAGAGTCCGAGAACATTGACCTGCCGACCTGTGGCAGGCTTGTCAGAATGGCTTGGTGCATCCTGCGAGGACAGGCCTCTACTCTGTTGGAGAGGCAGGAGCGTGCCTTTGACTTTGAGGAAGAAGAAGTCTGGGACTTCGACGGAGGCTGGGAGTCAGAGTTCGACGACGCCGACTACAACTTCTCTCTTGGAGTCCTGACCGGTGCGGCTGACGAGGCCCTGCCTCAGATGTTTGAAGGCAGGATACACCGCGACGAGAGCCGGCCAGTTACTCTCGGCGAACTCCTGATGGGGCTACAGGACGCAGGCAGACTCGCAGCCGAGCAGCGTCTGCGCGAGGAGATTGCCAAGGAGCGCCGCGAAGCCAACGCCCGTGCTAGGGAGCGGTTCAGTGGCAGCCTCCATATCGAGGACCTCGAGGGTGATCTGCAGCGGACTTGGGAGTCACTGAAGACACGTTCTAGAGGGACTGGAAAACCCATCGGGTTGGGAGATTTAGTTGAGGACATCGCCTCAAAGTCGGTTGAATCCGGGATGACGAATGAGGAAGCTGATGCCGAGGCGCAGGTGACAGCCCTAGTCTCTGCACTGTTCTTGACGAACAGAGGTTATGTAGACTTGAAACAGGAGAAGGGACGTAACGGCAAAATCACTCTCAAGGATCTGTGGACAGGGGATGAGGATTTCTCAACTCTCTCTCAGAAACTCCATCCCAAGCCTATGATAGCGGAGGCCATCACAGATGTCTGAGACGCCCCTTTCCACTATACTCGAGGCGATACTGTTCGGCGCTGGTCGCTCGATGTCGCTCGAAGAACTTTCTGAACTACTTGAGAAACCACAGGGCGAGGTCCAGTCAGCCTTGCACGAGCTACAGGCCACTATTCGCCGGCGCCGCGACTCGGCGCTCCAACTCACTGACGTCGCCGGACGATGGATATTCGAGGTCAGGCCAACCCTGGCCCCTCATCTGCCTGAGTCGTTCCGCGCTGACATCCCTCAGAGACTGCTACCGGCAGCCGCACTGGTGGCATATCATCAACCAATGGCCCAGTCGCAGTTGGTGGATATGCTGGGGCAGAGGGCGTACGACCACGTTCGTGACCTCGCTAAAATGGGCCTAATCGACCGCAGGAGGGACGGCCTGACTAGACGCCTCACTACCACCCGCCGGTTCGCCGAATACTTCGGATGCCCCGAAGTAGAGTACCGCAAGGTCAGGACTTGGTTCAGGGAAGAGGCATCCAAGATGGGCCTGACGAGCGCTCAGTTAGCCGCTTCACTGGCTCCCGAGGAGCAACTTACGATCAACGAGTTCTCCGATGATGTCACAGTTACGGAAGAGCCTCTAGAGGTCGAGGAGTGAATCACTCCGCCCTCAGATTCTCCAGTTCCTCTTCGACAGCCTTCTGGGTGATTCTGTCACCTTGCTCTCGTAGTCGGACTGCGACGATATCAATCTCTGACCCCTCTGCACCAGCAGTCACTGCCATGTTCCGGACATGGAGCTTCATGTGTCCGGCTTGGATACCCACTGTCGCTAACGCCCTCAGGGCACCGAGATTCTGAGCCAACCCTGCTGCCGCCATCACCTTGGCGAGCTCGTCGGCAGAAGTGATTCCGAGCAGAGCCACGTTGGCTTGTGCTGCAGGGTGCACTCTCACTGCACCTCCCACTAATCCCACAGCCATAGGCAGTTCGATTGAGCCCACTAGATTGCCTTCACCGTCCTTCTCCCAGTGAGTCAGCGAGCCATAGGTCCTTTCGTGCGCGGCGAAACTGTGAGCACCGGACTCCACAGCCCGCCAGTCCTGCCCACAGGCGAGGGCTATGGGAGATATCGCGTTCATGATGCCCTTGTTGTGAGTAGTGGCCCGAAACGGGTCTGCCTTGGCGAAGTGATATGCTTGTAGTATCCCATCTATGACTTCTGAGCCCTGCTCCGCATCGCCCTTGTCCGACAACTCCCCGGGGCTGAATACAGCACTCACTCTAGCCAGCCTGTGTACGGCAAGGTTGCTGATTATTCGCAGTATAACTGTCCCACCTGTCATACTCTCTATCTTTGGGGCGATGGTCTCGGCCATGGTGTTGACAGCGTTTGCACCCATGGCATCCCTACAGTCCACCAAGATGTGGACAATGACCATCGGCCCGGAGTCAGTTTCTATTATTCTGGCTTGAATATCCTGACATCCGCCGCCGAATTTTACTAGAATCGGATCGACAGCATTGCAAGATTCGATTAATTCGGCGCTTTTTCCTAGGATTGAAGCCTTTGCAACTTCTGGATCATCACAACCCACAACTTGGATTTGCCCAATCATCACCGGATCATCGTTGTCAGAGGTGAATCCACCATTGGCATGGCACCTCTTTGCCATGTTGCTGGCGGCGGCCACCACGCTCGGCTCTTCGAGGACGAATGGTATCAGATAGTGCTCCCCATCGATGATGAAGTTGGTAGCGACTCCGATGGGCAGTGAGTAGGTCCCAATTACATTCTCAATCATCCTATCTGCTGAATCTTCGGAAAGCTCACCTGAAGAGGACCATGCCTCTACTTGCTCTGGTGTGAGTTTGGCAGTGCGAGCCAGCACCTCCCTGCGTTCTGGAACAGAGAGCTTGTAGAATCCTTTGAGTCGGCTGCTGTCGACGGGCATCTGTATCGGTTGAAGCCCGGCGTAATTGGCTTCTAACTGTTTGCGATTGACATTGTTCCTGTTCGCGATTTGGTAGTACAGCCCAGAAAACCCTCCCGAAAAATGCGTTAATCTACCCATTAACGGGTCATTAACGCATCAATAAAGCGTTAGTGAAGCGTTAACATCGAATTGTCACATTCGTAGCACTGGGTGAAAAGGGCCCAACTAAATCCCCTCGGAAAAACGCGAGAATGCGTTAAATCACCATCTGAGAAGCGTGAGGATGCGTGAATATTAAGAATGAGAGAGCCCGCTGCTCGAGCAATGATGGGAGAGGCAGTTTCTCTACTCGACCTACCTCCTCTCCGGGGAAATCCCTTCGAACTCAGGCCAATCGAGTCGACGCGAGCCCAGGACATAGTCGGGGTCGATTCACTGATGACCCGCTTGAGAGAGCACATCATCTCCGAATCTCCGAGGATGGTGCTCTTGGTAGGGGAACGAGGCAGCGGCAGAACCTCTCTGGTAAACGCCCTGTCTTCTCAGGTCAGTAAGAAGTTCGTCGGCCAGTTCTGGCCTCAGGACGAGGCCGTCAGCTCCGTGATGAATGAGATCGCTGTCCATTTCATCGGTCACGATGTTCCTCCGTCCACTGGGCAAATGTGCGAGCGCCTGATTGAAACGCTTGAGCAGAGTACAGGACCGCTCCCCCTAATCGCCCTTGATTATCCCTCAAATTCCCCTATGAATGACTTCCTAGCACGTATGACACCACTGTTGCAGAGACTCAAGGCACTGGTTCTGGTGACGCTGACACCGGCACAACTGACCTCTTTGGACAAAGAGGTGCTCGATGTGTTCGATTCCCCTGAGCATCTCGATGGCCTATCAGAGGGGCAGATTCAGAAGTTGGCCGACAATCTCGTGCGCAGGAAGGCCCGTGAGCGCTGGATCATCAACCCCGATCTCTTGACTGCCATCCACGATAACACAGCGGGAAATCCACGTGCGGTGGTGCGCTTGTGCCGGGGTCTCATTGATGAGAGGCGAGGTGTCGGCTCCGAGGGCACACTCGAGAGGCTGGTCGGGTGGCAGAGGATCGTGCAGGAAGAGGACGAAGATTCTCCAGAGGCGCCCTCCTCCGTCCCCGGGCTAGAGTCAGAACCCGTCCCCGAGCCAGCCGAAGATGGCGAGGACTGGGATGTCGAGCCCGATGACCTATGGGAAGATGAATCCGAACCCGAGGCCCAATCTGAAGAGTTTGATTGGGATGAAGAACTCCCTGAACCAAACGATATCTGGGATGATGGGCCCGTGCCCGAACCTGAACCCGAGCCGCAGTCACTCCCTCCAGAGGAGAACCAGGAAACACTGGATTCCTTCCTCTTCACCGAAGAGGGTACTGAACATCCGGTGCAGCCTCGTCATGCCGGCGGACTCAGTGGCTTAGCCGACAGATCACAGAGAATCAGCGCAGCGATGCCGGAGGGCCCGGACGAGACTCCGATTACGGTCGCCGAGAACCGGCCGCAACTGACACCGGCCCCTATCAGACCACCCTCTAGACCGAATCCTGAACCCGCATTCGTTACCGACGCCAAGCCAGACACTTCGGTGCCACCCACTCAGGACCAGCCGGTGATGGCTGCCGAAGGTGCCCTTTGGACTGTCGACTCTAGTCTCGGCTCATCTCTGCCTGCCTTAGATGCGGAGCCAAAGACTAGCCCCGAACCGGTCTTCGACATTGATCACTCACCTCCTCCTGCTGTAGCGTCGGAGCCAGTGTTTGAGGAGCCGGAACCTGCCCCTCCTCGAATTCCAATTCCTCTCGGACCAGCTTGGGATGTCGACGAGCCTCTCAACCGTGCTCGAGCCGCGACTGTCTCCGATGCCGAGAGTACCGTGCTGGCAGTAGCTAGGGCACGCGAGATCTCGCCTTCGGATCCGGAACTACAGGCCCTTCTCGAGGTCGGTAGGCCTCGACTATCGCAGATTTTCAATGGACTGCGCAAAGCCGGGCTGCTCTCGGTCAGGAAGCAGGGGAGGACGAGACTGTTCAAACTAAGCAGCGCAGCTTCGTTGGAACTCGAGATGACATAGGTGCTCTAATGTCCGGCTCGGTAGTGACTAGAGACAAGGTTGAGGAGTATCTGGCCCTGACGACTGAGGCTAGATCGAAGGCAACCCCCTGCGCGGAAGGTGTGGAGGACGAGGCCCGGTTGGTTTCGATGCTGAGGATGTGCGATGACTACGCCGCTGATGCCCGGCATTTCATGGAGTCCGGCGATTTGGTTCGCGCCTTCGGGGCCATCAACTACTCGCACGCCTGGTTGGATGCCGCCGTTAGAATCGGCCTATTGGATGGTCATGGGGACGACCGGTTGTTCACGCTGCCCTAGACCGCGACCAGTCTGAGGAACCGACCCGTTGTGACTTCGATGTAAGATCCTCCAGAGGATATCAGCTTCTCCTTAAGGCCCCGGTCGACTGTCAGTACCGGCCATCCTCTCGAACCAGAGAGGGTTACCAGCATCTCGTCAGGATGGGACATCCCATCGAGGTCGAGGACTTTCTCGGAACGGCTCTCGAGCAAACTGAGGAGGAGTCCCTTCCTCTGTTGCGACAACAGATCTAGTTCGCGATGCACGCATTCGAGCACCATGAGCTCGGCTCGGCCAACCACTCCCTTCATCGCATCGTCGAGATTCAACTCTGCATCCATCAGCGCGGCCCAGCCGCATGCGTCTACGAGGACGCTGACCATCCAATCACCCTACGATCGAGCCGTGGCCGATGAGCCGCCAGCGCGAGCCGATGCGACGGGACAGCGTGATCCTACTGCCTGATTTGGCGCAAATTGGCAATCTCAGTTGCAGCGTCGCCGACCGCCCTTTGATCGATGAGACTGTTCCGACGCTGGTGGCGGTGGCAGAGTTCACCATAAGCATCTCATTGGGCTGCAGCGGGCGAACCGATTGGGCATCCCCTTCTCCGGCCGAGGCCATGTTCTCAAGCAGATCGAGATCGAGATCTAGGGCCTCCCATATTGGTGGCAGTTCACCCTCGCGAGCCATGACTTGTCCAGAGAGCTCATCGGCCTTGGTGGAGACAGGGTCCATTGGAGTAGCGATGCCGCACAATCCTCCTGCGTGAACGGATTGCAGGTCAAGCCCACCTCCCTTGACACTCTGAATGGTAGTTCGAATGGGCTCCCAAGTCGTCTTTCCGCCGGTTTGCACCCTGCGGCCAGGGGCTATCAGTATCGAATCCCCCACGCTGAAGGAACCCTCGACGATGCTGCCGCCGATGATTCCGCCCTGTAGTTTCTCAGGGCGCGAGCCCGGGCGATTCGTGTCGAACGAGCGAGCGACGTACATCAGACCCGACTCACTCGAGGATCTGTCTGGAGTGGGGATGATGTCTTCGATGGCCTGTATCAAGACATCTAGGTTGACGTCGTGGTGGGCTGAGACTGGGATGATTGGAGCAGACTCGGCTATCGTGCCTTTCAGGAAGTTCCTAATCTCCTCGTGGGATTCGACAGCCCTCTCTCGACTCACTATGTCGATCTTGTTCTGCACCACCACTATGTTCTCTATGCCCGCTATCTGCAATGCGGCCAGATGTTCGCGGGTCTGAGGCTGTGGACACTTCTCAGTGGCAGAAATGAGTAGCATCGCCCCATCCATAATCGAGGCACCTGAAATCATCACAGCCATCAGGGTCTCGTGACCCGGGGCGTCAACAAACGAGACCACACGTAAAAGCTCACCATCCGAGTCCTCGTTGCCATCAGGGTGCTTACCTCTAGCGTAGTACCTACCGTCAGAGGTCCTGTAGAACGCTGTGTCGGCGTAGCCCAACTTGATGCTGATGCCGCGCTTCCTCTCCTCCGAGTGGGTATCGGTCCATACTCCGGAGAGCGCCTGAGTGAGGGTGGTCTTACCGTGGTCGACGTGACCGACCATGCCGATGTTGACTACAGGTTGACTGGGGAGACTCTGAACCAGTTCAATTCCCCCCGTCGACTCACTCCTCTTCTCCAGAGGGCTCCTCGACAGGTGCGGCCTCCTCAACGAGGCCGAAAATGGCGTCGAGGGAGCGCTTGCCCGCCTCGGTGATTTTCAGGTTAATCTGGCGGGTGTCCTGGCTGATTACGTTGCCCCGCAGTTTACGTCGCCTTCTGAGGCCGTCGTACTTGTATCGATACACCTTACCTCTCTTCTTGACGTAGCGCTTGCCCTTGTAGCCGATTCCCGAAGTGATGAGGACTGACTTGATACCGCCGCCGGCCAGTTCTGGCCTCATGGGGCGTCCCGTCAAATCGGAGCCGCCAGTAATTTCCAGCTTGTATCCAGATAGGGATTCGTCGCCCTCGCCGACGAACATACCGTCCACCGAATCCCCGATTCTCTTACCTAGGAAGTGGTTGTAGTTTGAGCCCGTAATCTCGAGGCCGAAGGCCCGACCACTCGATGCGGGATTGGTATCGTTGATTACCGCTTTGAATGCCTGCTCCGCTGCCATCTCATCACCTCGGACGGCCTCCCGACTAAAGGCCCCTATAAGAGCGGTTCGGAAGCGCCAAAGGTGCTTGCCCAATCAACAGATTTCACTCTCGATGCGACTCTCCAGAGCCGCAGGTGCGGTGTTGGTCATGGTGATGTGCTGCGTCCTCCCTCTGCCCACCGCCGCGTTCGCGGTCCGCGACTCAATCAGCCCCAGTGTCTCGAGCTCCTTGAGGTGCTTCCAGAAGGTAGTGTAGCTACGGGGTTTGGTCTCGTACTCCTCACAGACTAGGTTGTACAACTTCTGGGCGTCGCCGCTAGAAATCTCATCCGCCTTCTTGAGACGCCTGCAGATGCCGAGAAGGACCAGTTTCTGATGCTTGCCCAGATTATCGACTTGACTTGGTTCGACCGAAGCGCCTCGTAAGGTGCTGGGCTGTACATCATCGACTAGGACCTCTCCCCTTCCTTCCTTCTCGGCGCGCCGAATCGCAGTCTCCAGCAGTTCGATGGCGAGACGGGCGTCGCCCGTCTCAGCGGCGAACCTACCGATTTTGGACAGAATGTCATCACCTACCGAACCAGGTCTACAGGCCTCTTCGTAGCGCTGCCTAGCGATACCCGTGAGCGCAAGCTCATCGTATCCCCCCAGCACCAGCATACTGCTCTCGCCGAGGCGAGAGATGATGGCTGGCTCGAACAGTCTGATTAGAGAAACATCCTGACTCACTAGCATCATCGAGAGCGAGCCCTGCTGACCCTGACCCTCATCGATTCGGAGCAATTTGTAAATCAAATCGCCCTTGTCGTTGCGAATTAACACATCGACTTCGTCGAGAGTCAGCAGGAGATGGGTCTCATGCGCCTTGAGGTTACGACGAATAGACTGGATAATCTCGCTCGAGCTGAAGCCCCGCTCTGGGTGACCAGAGTCGAGTGAGCGAGCAATCTCCTGCAACACCTGCGAGGTAGTTGGGTGGTTACGACAGTTTACATGAGCGAGAACTATCTTCCTGCGTCCGTCCAGCATTCGCTGAAGATCCTCTCCGAAGCGATGTGTCATCACCGTCTTGCCTGAGCCCACTGGTCCTGTAATGACTGCCCTGCCACTGACTCCGTGCCCCTCCATCCCAATGAACATCGAAGCGAGCTCACCGAGCTCATCATCGCGACCGACTAGTGTGGGCGGCGTCCAATCGAATGAGAAAAACGTCCTGTCCAGCAGGACCTTGCCCGCTCCTATTCCGTCAAGGTAGTCGGCCATCATGTGACTCGTGTTCACATCGTTATTAGACATATTTGGAGCAGCCCGCGCGCATATGCCCGTCTGCGGAGCGCTTGTGAGTCAGGGTATCTCGTCGAACTGGTAACCCGTCTCCCACTTCTTCTCTCCAAGTGCAACTTCGAGCTCGTACGGAGTGATGAGCGGCTTGGCGTACCTTACGGAGTCGTCGATTGCAATTCGAGGGCAGGCGGTGTTGACGTAGGCATCGACTGGGTAAAAGTCGATGAGGTCTGGGCTTATGTGGTCTAGTGCCAGCAGGTATCCCTTGCGCCCGTGCTTCTCAAGCAGGCGCTTCATGCGTATTGCGAGGTTACGACGCATTTGTCCCGGCTTCTCTCCAATCAGGATACCGAACGTCTGGGCATCGTCAACCGAGTTTATGAGGCCGAAGCGCTGGCGCAGAATCCTCTCGATGCGTTCTAGGGACATCTCGGTGGCATCCCCTGAGTAAGGGTCGAGCATCGCCAACGGCTTGCCGGTATGCAGCACTAGGCCGATGGGGTGGAAGTCGCCCGAGCCGAGGAACATGTAGTGCCCTATCGAAGGGTCGTCACCTGAGTAGTTGCAGCCGAGCACTTGTCCAGGAAAGGTCAGCCTGTCGCCGCCGACAGGTATCTCTACGTCGAAGCCCGCCATCTCAAGTCTACTCTTGAATTCCTCAAGCAGATGGAGGTGCTGTATGGAGCCCACTAGGCCAAGTCTCACTCCGGTCAGAGGGGCAACCCGCCCAACAGCATCGAGAAAACGCTCCTTGGCAGCCTCTTCGTCAATATTAGCCTCCTCACCGACCGACTCCAGTCGTGACTGAGCGATTGCGCGATGATTCTCGAGTAGAGGCAGGACCGCTGCTAACTCGGGGTCGCCATCGTAGGTGACTGGGATGAAGTGAGTTGGCATCCCCGAGTCGATGTTCATCTGACTGTGGCCCATGTGTGCGACCAGCTCGACCCCCATCATCTTCATCTTGTCATGAACTAGGTCGCACGCTCCGTAGCACGGGTCGGCAGCTAGGATGACCTTAGCATCGGACCCGTCCTCAATTGAGTCCATCATCTCCAGAGCCTGCATTTTCAGTCCCTCGGGAACCTGTAGTGCGACAAGTCGGTTATCGTTAGCCCTAATCCTCTCGACTAAATCATCGAGCTCGAAATCGTGTCTGTCTAAGTCCATGTAATCACCTGAGAATCTCGACTCTGCCGTCGATTATGTCTATGCGAGCCAGAGTCCTGATTGGCCAGTCCGGTCGCTCCTTCGCGAGCCTCTCGCGTCCCTCGCCCTTCTCGATGGCGATGACTATGTCCTGCAGAATCACGCCCATCTCCTCGAGTGTTGCCAGTATCGGCTCAAGCGTGCCACCGGTTGAGATCACGTCATCGACGATTAATATCCTCTCTCCTGGTTTGATGTCGTTGATGTAAGTGGTGGACTGCGAGTACCCGGTCGCAACATCGACCTGGACTTCGCCCTCCATCCCGTACTGGCGTTTGCGAATCACCACTGTCGGTTTCCCAGTGGCATCTCCTACTGCTGCTAGAAGGGGCAGTCCCATCGCCTCGACGCTGACCACGAGGTCGACCTTCGACCAGTCTACCATCTCTACGATGAGGTCACGGGTGGCACGCAGCACGTCTGCATCCATCCTTGGGATACCGTCGGATATTGGGTGGATGAAGTAGGGGTAATCGCCCTTCCAGATAATGGGGGAGCCACGAAGAGAATCCTGCAGCACGCTCAACGGATCCGAGGGCGACATGGCCCTACGCCCTCACACTAGGCCCTTCAAATGCTCGGCTCCCTCGACGAGCCTAATCGTACAAGGGGTCGGGAATTTGCAGCGCGCCTTCCTGAGGGCGTCCCGCGCTGTGAGATAGTGCTCTGGGTCAGTCTGAATCGAGACCAACGTCTGATCACGTTGGACGCGAGCTGCGGTACCGACGTTCTTACCGAACGACTGCCGCATTCCCAGTGAGACACGATCCGCCCCTGCACCGGTGGCCTGCTTATTCTCACGCAGGATCTGATGAGGATAGGTGTGCATTCGAAGCGCGTATCCCATATCCCCTGCATTCTTCCTGATGGTGGCATTGGCCACCTGCCGAGCTGATTCCAGAGCCTGGTCGCGGACCTGGCACGGATCGTCGGCAGTGAGCTCGACGATGACCTTGAATTGACCTGCTTCCGCGGCCTTCCTATCGCCCATGAAGAAGCGCAGTATGCGGTTGTTCGGGACTCCTCCAGAGTACTCCCGCCGGGTGTAAGCTTGGCCCTTGATTTGGCGATACATTGATCCTGGCTTGCGTGCCATGTGACTACCTCGTTGGCGCCCCACTGACCCTCTCTATTTAACGATGAGGCAACACTGTAGG
>ENA-OSET01002654-OSET01002654.1-sediment-metagenome-genome-assembly--contig:-NODE-2654-length-17015-cov-4.881863_pt1 | contig 17015 bp, 17 predicted proteins | sample MGYA00237882_ERZ534229 | MGnify/ENA primary metagenome ERZ534229 (study PRJEB26408, sample SAMN06266212) | sediment metagenome | isolation source: Hudson Canyon methane seep mesocosm | place... | reverse complement strand
CAAGATGTTTATGTTTGGAAAGTAACTTGTACAGATGCTTCTTCGAAGGAACCACATGAGTATATTGGGCACGTAACTTTATTAAAGTAATTAAAGTTTAGTGTTTAGGTGGTGTTGTTTCCTTTGGTTGAATAAATAACTTGTCATTTCGAGATTTACCAGTTCTTGCATCAAAGTCTTTTAAGTATTTCCACTTTCCATTTTCCAAAACGAAAGCATCAAAGCTTAAGTCTGGTACCAAATAATCAGGGATGCCTGCTAATTGCCCTGACATTGGAGAAAGATGGTCAAATATAATGTACTCTTTCCTTTTTATTAATTGATACTTAACTGAAATGGTTGCTTTTTTACTGTATTGAAAAACAACTCTTCTTTTGGTGTCTTCATTCTGTTTAAATATTGGTAACCCGAATTTGATTTTATCCTTCCCTTGGAAAGACATTGTCTCAATAACTTTTTTATTGGACATTCTATTATTTCCATCCCACCCTAATAAAGTGTATATTGTATTCAGCCCCTTTTTTACGGGAATAATTTCATAATATAATGCCCCTAACCACTTTTTATTAGTATATACAGTATATTCTACTTGCGTAGCATACTTAGATTTATCATATAATTCTATAATAACGTATTCGCCTTTTCGTGAATCGTATTTCATTACTAAGCAGAAAAAATAATGTTCTTGTATATCTGGAACTTCAATATTCCAATTAAATATTCTAAAGGCGTTGTCAGGAGAGGTTTTTGTGCTCATTACCTTAGACAAGGCATTGAATTTATAAGTAAAAGCTTCATCATATCGAAGTGCTTTTCTTAAGGTATTTTCAAACCGTGTATTCAATACAAATTTTTCCTTTAGTGTCTCAGCTGTTCTTATTTGCTCAAGTGAAGTTAGGAGAGAGTCTTCAAAAGATTTAATATTCTCAATTGCGCTTTGCGCCAAACCCGATGACATAAATGAGAGTAAAATAACAATGAAAAGCAAAATTTTCATAAAATGTGATTTATAATATAACCGCGTATTTACTCCTGGGTTACAATAATTTATCCAAAAAAAATACCGTTGCTAAATACGGTGTTTCGATAGTATAGTTTCAATTGAAAGTTAATCTATGTGGAGACTATCTTTCTTAAGTAAAAGTTCTTCTTCTGTTTCAATATTAGCCTCATCATCTACACAGCAGTCAACTGGGCATACAGCAGCGCATTGTGGCTCATCATGAAATCCTTTACATTCAGTACATTTATCAGGGACTATGTAATAGACATCCATATCCACTGGTTCCTGTTCAGCATCAGCATCAACAGTTAAACCAGAGTTCTTTCCTTTAAAGATGCCTTTTAACGATGTTCCTTCAGAAAACTTCCATTCAGCTCCACCTTCATATATCGCATTATTAGGACACTCTGGTTCGCAAGCTCCACAATTAATACATTCGTCAGTTATTATAATCGCCATCGTTTAAATCTTTATAATTTTGCAAGTGCAAATGTAAACAATATTTAATTTGAAAATGAATTTATATCAACGAGTAAAAGCATTAGGCAAGCTGGGGAAAATTCTTAGTTCAATTGGCGAAAATAGAAACTGGGCAGGTTTTGATATGGGAATTACTGAAGATGAGTACAATGCTTTGGAAGATTTGACAAGAAGGGTCCACGTTTTTAATGGATGGTTTACCGAAAAAGAAGTGAAGAATTCTTTTAAAGCTTGGGGAAACCAACTTTCATTAGAAAATATAGAAAAATGGATTAAGAGCTATAACCTAGATGATATTGAATCCAACAAAAAAGTAGGAATTATTATGGCCGGTAACATCCCGTTAGTTGGTTTTCATGATTATGTATGTTGTTACATTGCGGGGTATAAGTCAAAAATAAAATTATCAAGTGACGATGATAAGCTCTTTCCAGCTATTCTAAATATTTTAAGTCATTTTGATAATACAGTTATAGAAAGGTCTGAGATTGTCATTACTCAATTAAAAAATATAGATGGAATAATTGCTACTGGAAGTAATAATACATCCAGGTATTTTGAGCAATATTTTGGAAAATATCCAAATATTATTCGCAAGAGCAGAACTTCAGTTGCTATAATTACTGGAGCAGAATCGGAAGAAGATCTGCAGGGGCTCGCTAATGATGTTTTTGCTTTTTATGGATTGGGTTGTAGAAATGTTACTAAAGTGTTTTTGCCAAAAGGATATGATTTGGATAATTTATTCCGAGCTTTTTTTCCATTCCAATATGTTTCAGAGAATAATAAATATGCTAATAATTACGATTATCATAAAGCTGTTTTCATGATGGAGCAGTATGATTTGCTTGAAAATGGGTTTCTAATCATGAAGGAAGATCAAAGTTTGCATTCTCCGATTGGTACGCTATACTATGAATACTATAGTGATGCTAACTCAATTCAAGAACATTTAAAGCAGTTTGATGAAAACATTCAGTGCGTTGTATCCAAAAAAGACATTCCTTTCGGTAAAGCGCAAAATCCTGAATTATGGGATTATGCAGATAATATTGATACCATGGAGTTTTTGCTTGGTTTGAAATAGTTGTTGCTAGCAATTTTCAACGATTCAAAATAGTAATTAACAATGTAATAAGATTGGCTTTTACATTCTTTACCTTTATCTTTCATAATTACCCTAAGATATAATTACAATAATATGAGCAAAGAACTATTACTGAAAGATTGCATTGAAAATGTAAAGACATTCCACGAAGCATTTTTAATTGGTAACGAAGAAGAACCAAAAGCAGAAATTCCAGAAACTGACTACTTATTGCGTTACAAGTTAATGCGAGAAGAGAATGAAGAATACCTTGAGGCAGCTCAAAATGGTGATTTAATAGAAATAGCTGATGCTTGTGGTGATATGCTTTACATTTTATGCGGAACGCTTTTAAAGCATGGTTTACAGCACAAAATAGATGAAGTTTTTACCGAGATTCAACGAAGCAATATGAGTAAGTTGGATGAGAATGGACAACCCATTTATCGCGAAGATGGAAAAGTACTAAAAAGTACTAAATACTTTAAACCGAATATTGCTGAGATTTTAGGGTGATGGTTGTTTTTTCTTCTTCTTGTCCTTAGTAATTGTTACCGAATAATGATTTTCCCTTGGGAAGTGCGATCTCCAGCGGAAATACGGTATAGATAAATTCCATTTGGAAATTCGGTCAAATTAAAAGAGTGCTGTTTTTGAATGTTTGTGTAATTAGCTATTACTTCCCCGGTTAGATTAAAAAACTCGATCGCGTAAATTTCCTGATCTGTACTTACAGTGAAAAATCCATTTGATGGGTTCGGGTATATTTGAAACTTGTCTTTTTGTTCTTTATTCACGTCAACCGCATAATTATACATGAAATTAAGAATAGGTACATCCATTTGGTTATAGATATCTACACCTTCGTACGTGTGATTATATGCAATGTAATAGCCATCTGGAAAATCAGTAGTAGATATGTCTACAAAGAACATACCCGACGTATTTCCAACTGAACCTGAATGACCCCAGCTATCTAATAGTGCTGTGTGATATTGTTCTAGGCCAAGACTGTAATACGTTGCGGGAGAATTTATTGTAAGCATTTTTACAAATGTAGTATCATGAATTAATTCACCGTTATTTAAGGCTTCAAAGTATAGTGTTAAGTCTGATGTAGTTGAGACCATTTCTGCCCATCCTTTATAGAGGCTAGGGTCAACAATGCTCATGTCTATCGTCATCCCCCCAAGATCCCAGTAGCATCCCATATAGCTCCCTTGAATTTCATCGGTAGTTGGTATTAATGTGTTAGAGAGGCCAGTTGGTGTAATGATACTGTCTGAAACATAGTCCCAATAATCCTGTCCTGTAACATTTTGAATGATCATCGCTAGAATGGCATAGTTAGTATTTGAATAATACCAACTACTTCCAGGGTTAAACATTTCTCCTTGACTAGCACCACATTCTATATTTTCTTCAATAGAGAAAAACCGTGTTAAGTCGCTAAGAGCATCTTGCTGACAAGTAACATTATCTGTAGAATTTGCTATTCCACTGGTATGGGTAAGTAATTGTCTAATGCTTACTGGGGTTGAACTTTGAATTGTATCATTTACTAGTGTAGGACGGAGGTATAGTCCAATTGTGTCGTCAATATTTAGCAAGCCAGCTTCTTCTAGTTGTAGTATGCAAACCGAGGCGAATGTCTTGGAAATGCTTCCTGCTCTAAAATAATCACTTGGTTGTGCCAGAGTGGCACTGGTACCAACTGTTTCTCCGGAGATTGCATAGCCAGATGCGCCTGACCAAGTCCATTGACCAGGGACATAAACGGTTAGTACTGCACCTGGATTCGGGTCTGAAGGTAAAGAATTGTCTAAAATTGCCTGTAGACCATCTTGAATATACTGTGGAGCTACCTGTGATTTACATGTAAATGCATAAATAAGTAGTAAAAGGGAAAGTGTATATTTCATAATCCAAGTTTTAAAAAATTTGTAATCGTTTCAATTCCTTTATAATAGTTTGATAAGTGGTAATGCTCATTTGGAGCATGAATATTGTCAGATTCTAATCCAAATCCCATTAGAACAGAGGTTAGGTTTAGTTCGTTTTGAAAAAACCCTACAACTGGAATGGAGCCTCCCATTCGTTGATATACAACCTTGTTTTGAAAGCAATGTGAATATGCCTTTTCTGCCAGATTAAATATTTTTTGTTCGGTATTCATTACTGCTGCTGAGCAACTAATTTTATGCTTTAATGATATGGTGAAATGTTTATCTTGAACCTCTCGTTCCAAATGGTTTTTAATGTTTTGAACAATTTGATCCGGGTTTTGACCAGCAACAGTTCTGATGGATAATTTGGTGGTAGCGTAGGCGGGGATGATCGTTTTTGCTCCTTCACCGTTATAGCCAGATTGAATTCCGTTAAACTCTAATGTAGGAGTGTAAGCTTGTATTTTTAATATATCAGTGTCTTTATTGCTGACAGATGCCCAGTTGGATAGATGTTTAAGGTCGGTTGAGCTAGGCGGTGTGATGTCTTGGTAGAATCCATTAATTAATACTTTTCCTTCTTTGTCTTTGAAAGAAGATATGATTCTTGAGATTTCGTCGATTGGATTTTTCACTAGCCCTCCATAGAGACCAGAATGCATGTCCTTTTCAGGGCCTTGAATTGCTATATCCATCATTATGGCTCCTTTCGTTCCGTATACTATTGCTGGCGTGCTTTTGTCAAAAAGAAAGGTGTCTATAATTAGAGAGAAGTCCGCGTTTAATTTATCCTTATTTTCATTGATGAATTTATTCAGAGATATTGATCCAATTTCTTCTTCACCTTCGAATAAGAATTTTAAATTGAATTTCTGCGCTTCTTGTTTATTTAGAAATTCGAAAGCTTTTATCGGAATCATCATCTGAGCTTTATCGTCGCAAGCTCCTCTAGCAAATATTTTATCTTCTTTTATAATAGGTGTGAATGGGTCACTTTCCCAAAGTTCTAGTGAGTCAGCAGGTTGCACGTCGTAGTGACCGTATATTAGAAGTGTAGGGTAGCTGGAACTTATTGTTTTTTCACCAAAAACTACAGGTAGTCCATCTGTCTCTATTATTTCGACTTCATCTGCTCCAGCATTTTTTAAGCTTTTACGAACGAAATCAGCCGCACTTTTAACATGTTTATGTTTTGTTGAGTCTGTGCTGACCGAAGGGATGGATAAAAAATCTATCAACTCTTGGTTAAGGTTGGTTTTATTACCCTTTATGAAATCTGATATGGTCAATTCTTTAATCATTGTTGATGGCAGTACTCGTCTGCTAAAGTTAACGATTTTGATATAACTTCTGTGGCTATGTCAATTTCTTCTTCTGTAATGGTTAGTGGTGGTGTGATAAAAATAAAATTCCATCTAACCAAGGTAAATATACCGTTTTCTGTCAAAATATTTTGGATTAATTTCATTTCAACCATTTCATCTGCAGTAGCATTAAATGGGGCCATTGGTTCTTTGGTAGTTTTATTCTTTACCAATTCTATACAGCCCAGTAATCCAGTTAATCGAATGTCTCCTAGACATTTATGTCTCGACTGCAGTATAAGAAGCTTTTCATGAAGATAATTTCCAGCCTGCTTAGCTCTGTTGAGAAGGTTTTCTTCTTCATAGATCTCAAGAGCTTGTTTGGCTGCAGCTAAACATAATGGATGCGCAGCATTCGTTAATCCCAATGGTAAATTGTTTGTCTGGAAGTGTGAAGCAATTGCATCGTCCACAAGTATACCTCCTAATGGTAAGTATCCACCTGTTAGACCTTTTGCCATGGTAATCATGTCAGGGTTTACGCCGTGGTATTGTACAGCAAACCATTCCCCGGTTCTGCCAAACCCAGACATTACTTCGTCTGAAATTGTAAGAAATTTGTATTTTTTGGATAGAGCAATAACTCCTTTCCAATAATTTTTTGGGTATTTGATACAGCCTGAAGTTCCAGATTCTCCTTCCAGAAGCATGGCAGCGATGTTTTCGGGTCCTTCATATTGGATAACTCTTTCTAGGTGTTCAAGAGCTTTGTCACAGCATTCGTCTTCAGAGGAAGTGCCCCATGGACATCTGTAAGAGTATGGATTCTCAACCCTTACGATATTGGGCATTGAACTATTTTCAATTGGATGTCTCCTAGGGTCACCACCAGCAGAAATTGCACCATAAGTTGCACCGTGGTATGATTGGTATAGTGTGATTATTTTACTTTTACCAGAATAGATTCTGGCAATTTTAATGGCATTTTCATTTGCTTCAGCACCACTCAAAGTATAAAATACTTTGTTTAAATTTTTTGGTGCTATCCGAGATAAATGTTCGCCTAGTTCCGCTTTTGTTTTTGTCGCTGCTCCTGGAAAAATGAACGAAAAATTATTCATTTGATTGACTACTGCATCTTTCATCTTTGGGTGGTTATGGCCAAAGTTCATGTTTACCAATTGCGATGAAAAATCAAGGAATGTTTTGCCTTCAATATCGGTGAAATAATTTCCATTGGCACTTACGACTTCCATTGGGCTTAAATCTTGTTGCTTAGACCATGGGAATAAAGTATGGTCTAAGCATTTTTGACTTGTAGTTTTAGTTTGAATATCTTTTTCTAATAGCATAAAATAATTTTTAGGACATCCAATTTGTTTTACTTTCTGGATTCCATTTTGTAGTAGTTTTTTTAAGATTTGTCCAAAATAGAATTGAAGCATCTCCGGTTATGTCTCCATGTCCAAACTTTGAGTCGTGCCAGCCAGCAAAAGAGAATGGCTCTCTTGGTACTGGAACACCAACATTTACACCTACCATCCCAGCTGAAAATGATTTTATGGTTTCATTTGCAATACTGCCAGATTGGGTGAAAATTGCTGCTGCATTTCCAAATTCATTTTCGTTTTCAATTTGAAGAGCTGCTTCAATAGAGTCTGTTCTTATAATTGAGATAACTGGTCCAAATACTTCTTCTGTTGCAATAGTCATTTCAGAAGTAACATAGTCAATGATTGTAGGGCCTACATAATGCCCGTTCTCTTTACCAGTTACGGTAATGTCTCTTCCGTCAACCAATATCTTAGCGCCTTGCTGTTCTGCTAAAGTTATGTGATTTTCAATTTTCTCTTTTGCAAATTTTGAGATAACAGCGCCTAATGTTTTGTTAGGTATAACCTTTGTGGCTTCTGTTACCATAAGATTGATAATGTTGTCGCAATTACCAACAGCCAACATTACACTAGCTGCCATACATCGTTGTCCTGCACACCCGGACATCGAAGCAATTACATTGTTTGCAGTCATCTCAGGGTGAGCGTCTGGCATTACTATTAAGTGATTTTTAGCTCCGCCTAATGCAATACATCGTTTATGAGATGCGGAAGCTTTAGCATATACAATTTTGGCTATTGGAGTAGAGCCTACAAATGATACCGCTTTAATTGTTGGATTTTCACAAAGTAATTCCACCATAGATTTGCCACCTAACACTGTTTGAAATAACCCTTTTGGCAAGCCTGCTTTTAAAAGCATTTCTTTCATTTTTATAGCACTTAGTGGTACATGCTCACTTGGCTTAAGAATAACAGCATTTCCAAGCATTAGAGCATTTGGGGCTGTCCAATGTGGCACCATATGTGGAAAGTTGAATGGAGCTATATTGGCTACTACACCAATTGGTTCGTAGCTTGTGGTACACGTAACGCCTTTGCTAACCTCTAATAAGTCTCCTTTAGCTATTTGTGGTAAGCTGCAAGCGTATTCAGTTAATTCAATGCTCTTTTCTATCTCAGCTATTGACTCGGATAGTGTTTTTCCATTTTCAAGGTGAACTAATTTTGCAAGTTCTTCTTTTGAATTTTTAAGTAACTCAAGGTATTTGTAAAATACCTGAGCTCTTTCCTTAATCGGCGTTTGTGCCCAGCTAATTTGAGCGGTTTTTGCTTCGTTAATTAATTGTGATGCTTCATTGAATGAAGTTTCGTTTAAAGTTTCGATTGTTGCTCCTGTGGAAGGGTTGGTTATCGTCATCTCCTTTTCCAGTTCTATTAGTTCTAGCATTTTTCTTATTCTTTTATAATTTGTTTAGTAGTTCTCCCTCGCAATGTTTCAATACTTAAAAAGTATACCCCTGATTGAAATTCTGAAATGTCAATTTGATTTTTAAAGTTGTTGATGTGGTAGATTCTTTGGCCAATTGCGTTGTAAATTTCAATGGAGGTTATGTCTGAAGAATTATCTATGTCAATATTTATTGTGTTTGTTGTAGGGTTTGGATAAATATTATAGATGTTACTATTTAAATTATTAACTCCAGTTGCAGAATATGTTCCTTTAACGAGAATGTCATCTATTGCAATAAAGTTGTCATCGTCAGAATTGTGTAAAAAACTTATGTAAACAGATTGACCGGCATAAGCTGATAATGAAACTTCCCAGGTTTTCAATTTCCCAGGATATTGTGTTGCAGAAGAAATGTTTATTGGGGCCAAAGAATCGAATGAGTCGTGTAGTGTTCCAGAGGAAAATTGAAGTTCGTCATTGTTTAAGTTTTGTGCAAAATGCATTAAAGTATCACAATCTGAGGCACCGACATAGTAATAAAAATCTGGGTCTGTGGAGATTACAACCGTATATCCGTCAAGGTATAAATTTCCAAGGGCAGGAGCGGATCTCCAGCTAAATGTTGTGAGGGTGTCTGGTAAGTAGATCGCTGGTAACCTTAGGTGGTTTCTGGTTCCTGGTTGGAAATTGGCTAGCCAAGAAGAGCTTAATGCAACTGATTCTGTCGAATCTGAACCACCGTTTCCAAAATTGCCCACGAACCAGCCTCCTGCTAATCCATTGTAGTCAGAGATGTTGTCTTCATCGAAATTGGTGAATATACTGTCGATTTCTACATAATCCCAATCATTAAAGTTTTCATAAAATAAGGTGTCTTGTCCTGTTAAACTTTGAGAGTAGGAAATAATTAATGCTGGAAGAATAAATAATTTTTTCATAATGTATGTTTTATTTTTTTTCAAATGTCAGTAGATAAACTTGTCCTGACAATGCTACTCTTTTGAAATATAATATTTCATTTCGAACTATTATTTGTATATTTACCTATTATCTAATAGGATTTTTGTTATTTATTATAATATTTTAAATGAAGAATGAGCCACTATTTGGTTTGGTGAAATCCCTCAATCAGACTGAAAAAACATATTTTAGAAAGCATACCAAAAGATTTAGTTCAGGTTCTTTGAACTATATACAGCTGTTTGAGTTAATCGAAAAACAAAATACGTATGATGAAGCAATATTGAAGATTGAAGTTGGTAAGAAACATTTTTCCCAGTATAAAAAACATTTGTATGAAAAGCTAAAAGAGGCATTACGAGCTTATCATTCTTCTGGCTCTGTACAGGCACAGCTTCGTAATTGCATTTGTGATTTCGAGATTTTGAAAGCAAAAGGGCTAAATGTTGCCGCTAGAAAATCGTTGGTACGTGCAAAAAAAATAGCTATAAAAAATCAACTTTTACCAGAGTTAGTTACCTTAGGTAAGTATGAGGCCATACTGATCAAAGAAGAGGATAATTTACAACAATTGAGTCAGCATTTTGATAATTATCAAAAGACGGCGATACAAGTAAATAATCAAATTAAACAAACAATAGACATTGAAGAGTTGCATATGGCAATTGTGAAGTGGAATAAAAAAATAGAATGGGTTCGAAATGAAGTTGAGAAAAACCAATTAATGGAAATTCTTGATTCTCCAAAATTGAAGATAAAATTAGAGAATTACGAAGCTGAGTCGCAAAGATTGTATATAAATGCAATAGGTTATTATTTTTTAGGGGCTTTTGAGGATAGCCTGGCGTATTTTAAAGAACAAAGAGAAATTGTTAAGTTCATTGATGATTTTAATGTAGTTCGCTGTGTTGCAAATAATGCTTTGTTATCCTTATTTACAAAAAATGATTCTTTTCTTGAGGAATTTAGTAGCCTTCAAATTTTTAACTCATCTTCTAAAAATGCAACCGAATACCAGTCAATTTTATTGGTCTTGCTTAAATTAATTGAATTGGTTCAACGACAAGAGTTTGAGATAGCTTGTAGCTTGATTCGCACAAAACAGCAGGAGATTGAAGAATTAAAGCACATTGTTGATACAAAGAACGCAATGTACAATGAATTTACACTGATGTCTTTTTATTCTGTTGCTGCTTACCTGGGGAATAGAAAGCCAAAACAGGCACTTCAAAGAATAAATTATTTTTTAAATAATGCCCAAAAAGACTTGAAACAAGATACTTATGGAATTGCCAGAATATTGAATCTTTGTATTCATATGGAACTAGGTAACTGGGACTTATTGGAATATGAGTATGAAGCTACATACAGTCACTTAAAGTCAAAAAATAGAATTAATTTGTTTGAAAAGGCTACATTAGAATTTGTGAAAACAATGAATAACACTGCTGCCTATAAACAGAAATTAAGTGCAATAACTAAGTACAAAGAAGATCTTGTAAAATTAACGCAAGTTAAATTTGAAAATGTTGTATTTTCTTTTTTTGATTTTAAAAAGTGGGTAGAAAGATATGAGATTATAATTTTTACTGAATAGGATGCATTAATAGAATGGTGTAGTAGTTTTATAGATATTTTCCTAAAAATTGGCATCTTTAAATATATTGAAAACTTCAGCCATGCAAAAAACAGCCATTATCCTTGGAGCAACCGGCCTTACTGGCTCACTTGTTTTAGAGCAGCTTCTTTCTGATGCAAACTATGGAACTATCAAACTTTTCTCAAGAGCACCAACGGGTATTTCGCACCCAAAAGTGAAAGAGTACATAGGAAGCCTATTAGTTTTAGAGGATTTCAAAGAAGACCTAATTGGAGATGAACTGTACATCTGTATAGGAACTACCAAAAAGAAAACACCCAATCAAGAGCAATATCGAAAAATAGACTTGGGTATTCCAGCACAAGCTGTTGAAATTTGCAAAAACAATGGCATTTCTAAAGTGGCTGTGGTTTCTGCCATCGGAGCCAATGCAAAAAGCTCTATAACCTACAACAAAATAAAAGGGGAGATGGAGCATGCTGTATTAACTGCTAAAATTGAGCATACCTATATTCTAAGACCAAGCTTTATTGCGGGTAACAGGCAAGAGCACCGTGCCGGAGAAGAATTAGGAATAGCGGTTTTTAAATGTTTGAAATTTTTTATACCGAAGAAATACCGTGCGGTTGAAGCCAGAGCCATTGCGTTAAAAATGATTGAGTTGTGTAATTCTAAAGCCCCTTCGAAAATTATAGAATCGAACGAGATTTAGTTTATGCGGGTTTGCTCTTCAGTGGATAGGTGTTATACATAATAGTGTAACATCAGTTTTCAGCTGCGTTCAAACGGTTAGTGCAAACTACGTCCCGATAGCTATCGGGATGCAGTTTACACATTGTTGGTTGAAGTTTTGCTATGAAAAATATTTTCCCATTGGTTCAAAATAATGATCTTGCCAACCAATTTTATAATGTTCTCCACTTTCAGAAAGGTTTGTATGGATTAAAGTTAATTCAGTCTTTCCATCAACCTCATTAAGTAATACTTCTATTTGTGAATCATCTTCATCTTCATTGAACTGAGAAGTTCTCCAGGTTTGGAAAATTCTTTTATTTGGTTCTAAATCAATATTTTTTCCTTCAATGTAACCATCCCATGCTATGAATTTGTCTCCAATTTTATCAGAAATAATAGCAGACCCACCTGTCATTTTTGTATGACCTTCACTTGACAACCAAGTTTCATAAATTTTTTTAGCTGTAGTGTTAAAATTTGTTTTTAATATAAATTCCATAATATGTCTTTACCTTAAATATAGAGAATCTAGAGTACTTAATTAAATTGTGTTCTTTGAATTTTAAAAAGTTAAGCGGTTAGTGCTGTTGAATAAAATAACAGCTAAAACCCTACTTTATTATTAGGTCTTGCAATCTCTTCCTTAGTAGCAATCATTTTAATACATGCAATAGCACATTCGATACCTTTGTTGCCGTGTTCACCTCCAGAACGGTCTATAGCTTGCTGCATCGTATTATCTGTAAGCACACCAAAGATTACGGGTTTGTTGTATTTAAGACTAACATCCATAATGCCTTGCGTTACTCCGTGACAAACAAAGTCAAAATGTTTTGTTTCTCCTTGAATAACACTTCCTAATGCTATTACACCATCAATTTGTAAATGTTCTAAAAGGTATTGAGCTCCTAACGCTAGTTCGAAAGAACCGGGCATGTGTTTTACAATAATGTGTTCTTCTTTAGCTCCATTTTCTTTTAATGCTGTTATTGCCCCTTCAAGAAGTCCATTTGTAATTGTATCGTTCCATTCAGAAACAACAATCCCGAACCGCATCTGGGATGCGTTCGGGATTGAATCTTTATCGTAATGTGATAGGTTTTTTTCTGCGGTAGCCATTACAGGTTATAAATAGATTTTTCTTTTTTCGCTAATTCAATTTATTTTTTTGCCTTGTTGACCTCAGGAACTAATGGGTACTTGTTTATTAACTCTTCGTAGATTTTGACAGCATCTTCATATTTATTTTCTGTTTCTTTAGCATAAGCAGCCTTCAACATATATATCGGTGCAGTTAAATCATTCTTAGAATTAGTATATGCTTTTTCGTAATATTCCGCTGCAGAAGTAATATTTCCTAATTCGATGTAAGCGTCACCGATAGCTCCAAATGTAATTGAAGCAATCATTTCGTCTTCAAAAGCAACTTGTTCTAAAGCAGTTATAGCTTCTTGATATTGTCCATTATTTAAGTAAGCTATCCCTAATTCATATTGTGCAATATCACCTCCAGAATAACCGCTATAACTTTCCGCAACAGATTTTAAACCCGCATTACCTATTGAGTCTCCTGATATAGCAGCGTTCCAGTTTTGTTCGTTCAATAATGAGTATTCACCATGCCATAAGGCTTCTTGTGATTTTAAATCAGCTGGTTTATATATAAATTGATTGTAAAAGAAAAGGCCTAATATTATTAGAGCTATACCACCACCAATGATAGATATACGTTTTTTATTTTTATCAAGAAAACCAGCTCCATGAGCTATTGGTGAATCGGAATTTAAAAGGGCATCCTTCAAACTTTCCTTTGGTTTAGCTTCTACTTCTGTATATTCAATTTCTTCTTCTGCCATGACTTATTTTATTCGACCCGCAAAAATAGTTTTTTTCGGGATATTTCTTAATGGAAATCAAGTAAATATTCAAAATCTAAAATGCTTTGTCTGATTTTTATAAATTAAAGGAGAATAAAAGTTAGTTTTGTACTATGCATTTAAATCATTTATCGCTTGTAAATTTTAAGAATTGTACAGAGTCATCTTTCGATTTTTCCAATCGAGTTAACTGCTTTTTAGGAAATAACGGTGAGGGGAAAACGAATTTATTAGATGCGATTTATTACTTATCTAATTGCAAAAGTTATTTTAATTCTATAGATAGTCAAAATGTAAAGTTTAATGAACCTTTTTTTGTTTTACAAGGTCGGTTTGAACTGGAAGAAGAGAAACAGGAAGAAATTTATTGTGGAGTTAAAATTGGCCAGAAAAAAATAGTTAAAAAAAATAAAAAACAATATAAACGTCTAGCCGAACATGTTGGGCTATTACCTGTTGTTTTAATTACACCTTACGATAGTAACCTTATTTTAGATGGTAGCGATATTCGGAGGAAGTTTATAGATATCATTATTTCTCAATTTGATAGAGGTTATTTGGAGAGTTTGATCCATTACAACAAAGTAATGGCGCAAAGAAATGCTTTACTAAAACAATTTGCAGAAAGTGGAAATTTTCAAAAGGATGCATTAGAGATTTGGGATATTCAATTAGTAGAGAAAGGGAAAATAATTAATCAAAAGAGAAAAGCTTTCTTGGAAGAATTTATTCCCGTTTTTAATCAGTTTTATCAAGACATTTCTAATAAAAGTGAAGAAGTCGGTTTACATTATTCATCTTTATTAAATGAAAATGAATTTGCTGTTCTATTAGATACTAATATAGTAAAAGATAGGAAGTCAACGTACACCAGTGTTGGTATACACAAGGATGATTTAGAATTTACAATCGCAGGAAATTCCTTAAAAAAGTTTGGTTCACAAGGGCAACAAAAGTCATTTTTAATTGCATTGAAGTTGGCAAAGTTTAATTATATCAAATCGAAAAAGGGATTTTCTCCAATTCTATTATTGGATGATATTTTTGATAAATTGGACGAAACAAGAGTTAACTTTTTACTAGGACTAATTTCAAAAGGAGAATTGGGACAGACGTTTATTACAGATACAAGTTTAACCAAAGTGCCAACGATATTAAAGGAACTAAATGTGAATTTTAAATCATTTAAAATAACAGCGGGTGAGGTAATGAATATTGATATGGAAGAAGTTGTATGAGTAAGAGGAATTCCAATGAAGAAACGATTGAAGATGTTATCAAGAAATTGATAAAGTCCTATGGGATGTCTAAAAACCATGATTCCTACCAAGCAGAAGATGCATTCAAGAAGGTAATGGGCGCTCCAATAGCTAAGTATACCAAGGAAGTCTACATAAAAAATAAAAGGATGTATGTAAGACTTACCTCTTCTGTTATTCGAGAAGAACTATCTATGGGTAAAAGCAAGATAGTTAATATGGTTAACGAAGAAATAGGAAGAGTAGTTATCCTAGATATTGTTTTTGTTTAATGTTTTTTCTTTCCGTAAAACTTTTTCTTCCCTTGAAACTTCTTTCTACCTCCTTTATTGTTTTTTCCTTTTGAAGATGTTTTCCTCCATTCTGGTCCATCACCTAAAACTTCAGGAAGCTTAACTTTTGGTACTTCATTTTCAATTAGCGTTTCGATATTTCGAAACTTGTACATGTCGTCTGGGTTTATTAGTGTGATGGCAACACCAGTGGTGTCTGCTCTAGCTGTTCTTCCAATTCGATGTACATAATCGGCTGGATTTCCCGGCACATCATAATTGATTACCAAGTTAATGTCTTTTATGTCAATTCCACGGCTAATAACATCGGTAGCGACTAAAACTCTTACTTTTTTAGTAGTAAATGCCATTAAAACATCCTCTCTTTCTTGCTGTTCCAAGTCAGATGAGATTCCTTTTACATCATAGCCATTTCCTCTTAAGGATTTGACAATATCATTCACTTTCCGTTTGGTTGAAGTAAAAAGTAAGATACTTTTATATTCGTCTTTTCCTTTTATTAAAGAGCTAATTAAAGGTGTTTTTTGATTGTCGAATGTAAGATAAGCTGCTTGCAAAACACCTTCAGATGGTTTTGAAATTTCGATACTAACTTCAAAAGGGTCGGTAAGGAAACGCTTTGCTAAATCTCTTATTTTAGGAGGCATAGTAGCACTAAACATTAAGTTTTGCCTCTTTTCAGGTAAGAAAGATATGATTCGACAGATGTCTTCATAAAACCCCATGTCTAGCATTCTATCAGCTTCATCAAAAATCAAGTTTTCGATTGTGCTAACGTTTATGCTTTTCATGATAAGGTGAGAAATCAATTTACCGGGAGTTGCGATAATAATATCAACGCCTTGGTCCATCGCTTTCTTTTGTTCTTTCCAGTCACCCGCTTTTCCTCCTCCATATAAACAAATAGAAGTAGCTCCTGTAAAATAAGTCCGGGCCCAAGTATCATTTTGGATCGGACTCTGTACGACATCTACGTCCTGAGTCCAATGGAACCAAAACCCCGCACTAGCAGGTGGGTTAGCATCGGCATTAGCTGCACCGGGCTCGAACTTATAGAGTGACTGCATCGTCCCTGATTTAGAAACCGTCCAATCATCAGTCGCTGCCTTGTAAGGCACTAAGTCCCCTGTCCCCAAGAAACAATTCTTAGCGACTTGACCGAAATCCTCAGCTAGTAATCTAGGTGATATTTTCGGAGCTGTGCCTTTAAAGCTCGTTATCTTGAATCCGGGCATCTTCTTGTTCCTCTAACCAATAGTTACGGCAGTCTACTGAGCACCATCGTGGGGTGTGACCACTTGTCACTTCGATAGGTGTCTCACAATACTCACATTTTTGTTCTATCCTTTCACTTCCCATCGCGCTTTCAGCCTCCTGCTGTCAATATGTGTAAACGTGTCATATTTCCCAAATCCATATAAGTCGGGATATCGTTCAAACAGATAGTTATATACTTTGTGGGAATGGACTCCTTTCACAATCACGTCACTTGCTTTCCCCTCGAGATGTTTTGAAAAATCACGGCCCCCTATAGCTCGATTGTGTGATTTACATCTAACACCACTGGTTACAGTAATGGGCGCACCGAACTGTCGCCGTAGCTCCTCCAAGATACTGATCAACTTCACATCTACAGTAGGATCTTCGGACTGTGGGCAGCTACCACACTGGCAAGCAAACTCCT
>ENA-OSET01002653-OSET01002653.1-sediment-metagenome-genome-assembly--contig:-NODE-2653-length-17022-cov-3.058837_pt1 | contig 17022 bp, 17 predicted proteins | sample MGYA00237882_ERZ534229 | MGnify/ENA primary metagenome ERZ534229 (study PRJEB26408, sample SAMN06266212) | sediment metagenome | isolation source: Hudson Canyon methane seep mesocosm | place... | reverse complement strand
AACCCAGTCCCCACCGTACCGCCTACCAAAATAGCGACCCAAATAGTCAACCCGTGCTTAGTCCCCGCATCCGTAATCAACACCTCAGGTAAACTCCTCAGAGAATCCGCCTCAAAAACAATTGCCGCCGCCAGACTCAGCACCGTAACCGTCACCAACTGAACCTGAGTCAAAGACAGAGGGTTGACCTCAGCCACATAAACCCCCGTGTAAACAATATGAATCGCAAAAGCCAAAGCACAGCCCAGAATCCACAACTCACCAACATTAAAACCGCCAACACCTCCCGTTAACAACAGAGTGCCAAGAGTTGCCATAGCCACCCCCAACCAAACAAACCACTGCTGCCTCTGTTTCAACCATGCCCAGGCAATAACGGGTACCAGCACCACATTCAGACCGGTAATAAAACCTGCATTGCTAGCCGTGGTGTACTGCAAGCCCACAGTCTGACTCGCAAAACCGGTGAATAACAATGCCCCCAGCACAACGCCGTGATGCAGAGTCGCCCTGTCCAAGTGTTTAAGTAAACGAAACCCACTCAAGGAAAAATAAACCATCAGGGTGACAACAGCCACAGCAAACCGAATAGCGTTGAACGTATTGGGCCCCAACGAGTCCAGCGCCTGATGGACCAGAGAGAACTCGATTCCCCAAACAAAACTCACAAAGAGTAAAACCCAACCCCAGAAATGTGCATTTGCCTTCATAGTGCGCGACCCAGCCATCAAAAAGTGGGGGATTGTACCTACTTCTTCCCTAGCTTTACATTTCCTTAATGCAAATGCCGATTGGCGTATTGTGTCAGTGGAGGGTTTATGGTCCCATTAGCGCTATCGATGCTTACAAGGCAACCCATATCCCAGCCCCAAAAAGGAAATTGGCCATGACGGAAGAATCTGCAGTCAACAGCGAACAAGCTCCCTCCGCACTTGCACTACTCCCCGAACTACTCTCTTCCCCCAGCAGTGCACTGGATAAAATTTGGCGTTTTGGCGCTCCCTGGTGGCTTCCTCTGATTATTGTGTGTGGCATAACATCGCTGACCTGGGTCTTGTATTACGCCCAGCTCGACTATGAATGGTTTATGGATTACAACACCTCGAGCCTGAGTGGCGATGAAAAAGCCCAGGCAATGGAAGGCATGCAAAAAATGTCCAGCAATACCCTCGCGGGCATCACCGTTGGCAGCATTGTGATTATGGTGTTCATTTACAGCCTCATCAGTGCCGGTTATTTGCTGCTGGTCAATCGTGTGTCAGGCACGCAACCCAGGGATTTCAAAGAGTGGCTGACCATATCCACCTGGGTGGGCCTACCAACAGTTTTCATCGCAGTGGGCGGAATGTTGGTATTGATGATGTCTGGCTCTGGTGAACTTGCCCCGGAAGCACTCTCCCTCACCAATCTCAATAATCTGGTGTTTCACGCCACTAAAACGGATGCCTTGTTTGCGTTTTACAATACTCTGGATGTCATCAGCTTTTGGAGCATCGCCCTGCTGGCCTTTGCGCTGATTAAAAACGGGCAAAGCAAAATTGCAGCGGGCATCATTGCCATCGCGCCCCAGCTTATTATCTCGGGCCTTGCGCTCCTGTGAAATATAGAAGCAATTTAAACACAGCTCGAATCATCCACTCAGAAGGAAATGTTGAATGAAACAGGCGGGTTTAATACTGGCGGTGCTGGTAGGCCTGGTCGTCCTGGCGGCGATGCGGAATCAATCAACGAGCAGTGAAACAGAAGTCACCGTCGAGTCTGTTACAACGGGTGTACTACGCTCCAGCGTTATCGCCTCTGGCTCCTTGAATTTCAGGCGTGAAGTGCAGCTGCGTTCGGAAGTGATCGGCAAGGTTATGGAACTGGCCGTCAACGAAGGGGATGCGGTGAGCCAGGGTCAATTGCTGTTACAACTTGACCCGGAATCCTATCGGGCTGAGGTGAAACAAACCCAGGCCAACGTCAGCCTGCAGGAAATTGCGATTGCCAAACAGCAACAGGAAATCGCCAATATTGAAAAGCGCTGGGCCCGCCAGCAGGCATTGCGAAAGACCGGCAGTATTGGCGAGGAAGCGTTTGAAGCCATCGATCATAGCCTTAAACTTGCCCGCATAGACCTGACATCCCGCCTGCACTCCCTCGATCAGGCAAAAGCCCTGCGCGACAAAGCCGAAGACCTGCTTAGCAAAACCCGCATTGAGTCGCCTCTCGCGGGAATTGTTACGGCGCTGGACGTAAAGGTAGGCGAAACCGTCATCACCGGCACCACCAATATCGTTGGCTCATCGCTGATGACAATTGCCGCACCTGAGGACATTATCGCAATGGTCTATGTCAATGAGGCCGACATCGCCAACCTCGAACTTGCCCAGGATGCTGAAATATTTGCAGTCGCCTATCCAAACACCGCCATCAAAGGCACAGTGGAAGCCATTGGTTCAACCGCTCGCCAATACCCCGGCAGGGACGGCCGCAGCTTCGAAGTGAAGGTGCGCCTGGATGCCAGACCCGATGTCAATCTGTTTTCCGGCATGAGCTGTCGAGCCGAGATTTTTCGCGAAAGCAGTGCCAACCTTATTGCGGTACCAATCGAAGCGGTCTTATTTGAAGAAACCGATGAAGAGAGTGAACTGAAAGAACAAGCCTATGTTTTTCTAAGCGACAATGGCGACGCCAAAAAAACCCTGGTTGAGCTCGGTGCGTCATCTGACGACAGGCAAGTCATAAGTGCCGGCCTTGCCATTGGCCAATCACTTATTACAGGTCCCTATAGAAAACTCAAGAAATTGGAAGAGGGCGACAAGGTTATCAGCGATGAGTGAGATGGTTTTATCACTCCGCAATATAGTCAAACACTATGCTCTGGGGCTAGAAAAACTGACGGTACTACACGACTTGAACCTGGATATTCAGCGCAATGATTTTGTCGCGCTCACAGGGCCTTCGGGCTCTGGAAAATCTACCCTGATGAACATTCTAGGATGCCTCGACAAACCAAGCAGTGGCGAATATTTTCTCGGCGGACGAGACGTCAGCCAATTGAGCGAAGACGAACTGTCAGCGGTTAGAAATCGGCGTATCGGTTTTATCTTCCAGAGTTTTAATCTATTGCCGAGGCATTCGGCTCTGGACAATGTGGCACACCCTCTTATTTTTCGAGGAGAGAAACTACAACAACGCCGAGCGATGGCTCGACAAGCACTGGAGGATGTAGGGCTGGGCGATCGCGTCGACCACTACCCCAACCAATTGTCTGGCGGTCAGAAGCAGCGAGTCGCCGTTGCCAGGGCTCTGGTGGGCCAACCGGATATTTTGCTGGCGGACGAACCTACCGGCAACCTCGATAGTAAAACCACTGAGACCATGATGCAGTTATTTGAAAACTTGCATCACCAAGGCCAAACCCTGGTGATTGTCAGCCACGAAAGTGATATTGCCGCTCGCTGTAAACGTCAGATCATTCTTCGAGACGGCGTCATCGAGTCAGACACTAACCAAGCCACTCATGGGGGAGCACTCGCCCATGAGCTTTGAGATTTTCCGCGCCGCAATATTGGCTGTTCGCGCCAATGCGCTTCGCTCGATGTTAACTACCCTTGGCATTATTGTCGGCGTGGCCTCGACCATTGCCGTGGTGAGCGTGGTTCAGGGCTTAAGTTATAGCGTCAGCAACCAGTTTCAGTCTCTGGGTAGCAATGCACTCACGATTGAAGCCTATACCCCTCTGAACGAAAGAATTCAGGGAAAATTTTCGCACCTGACCCACAGCGACCTGGCGCTCATCAGGCAAAGAGTAGAGGGGATCTCAGACGTCACACCCATTCTTGTGGTGCCGGGAAGTCAGGGCGGTGGTACACGTCATCGCAATGCCGTAAGCCTGGCGACGATATTGGGCACCAATAAAAATTATATTAATTTAGATGACTGGATGCCCGAGCAGGGTCGTTTCATTCTCAATCAGGACGATCAAACCCGACGCAAGGTGGCGGTACTGGGCAAAAAAGTCGTCGAGGACCTGGAGCTTCCCGAGGACCCGAGAGGGGAGTTCATCACCATCGCCGGCGAATGGTTCAAAATAATCGGCGTAATGGAAGAGCGTGGTGAGTTACTCGGTTTCAATCAAGACGATATCATTTTTATTCCCTACAGTGCCGCCGGGGCACTGATTGGACACCACCGCTTGCCCAACCTTCAGATTCGCCTGCGAGTGAGAGATATCACAGCTCTGGACAGCGTACGTCAAAAAATTGAACGCCTGCTTCGCACCCACCGTAAGCTCGGCCGGGATCAAGCTAACGACTTCAAAATTCAAACGTCAGACCAACTGCTGGAGTCCTTTGAAAAAGTCACCGATACCGTCACCGCTGTATTGGGCGGTATCGTTGCCATATCACTGTTGGTCGGCGGCATCGGCATCATGAACATCATGTTGGTATCGGTGACAGAGAGAACCCGTGAAATCGGCATCAATAAAGCCCTTGGCGCCACACGGAATTTCATTCTGCTGCAATTTTTGGCAGAAGCCGTTCTGTTATGCCTGATTGGCGGATTAATCGGGCTGGGGCTGGGTTATGGACTAGGCGCCGCCGTTGCCGCCGTGCTGCCCGGTTTCCCGCCAGCTCAGGTGCCGGCCTGGGCGATAATGCTGGCCCTGGGGTTTTCTGCCTCCGTCGGTATTATTTTTGGCATTGTGCCTGCCGCCAAAGCCGCCAACCTCAACCCCATCGACGCCTTGCGTTACGAATAAGCTCAACATTGTGGCCGCAGATCCCCCGGGAATGTCGGGCTTAACTACCCCTATTGGTCAGGCTGCACTACTCCCCCTAGATCAAGCATTCTCCCCAATTTGCTGATAGAATGCTTGGCTATGTATTTACTCATTATTCACGTTTAGAAGCAGTCTTTTGCCATGCCATTAATTGACAAATTCGGTAGAGAAATCAACTACATACGCGTCTCGGTTACGGATCGCTGTGATTTTCGCTGTGTCTACTGCATGAGCGAGGATATGACCTTCTTGCCCCGGGCTGCGCTATTGACTCTCGAAGAGCTTTGCACCGTGACTCGCTGCTTCACTGAACTTGGGGTCAACAAGGTTCGGGTCACGGGCGGGGAGCCTCTGATCCGCAAAGACATCGGCCTGTTATTCAAACAAATTGGTGCCTTGCCCGGACTCGACGAACTCAATTTATCCAGCAATGGCTCCAGGCTCGACCGCTATTCAGAACAGCTCGTTGAAGCCGGTGTTAAGCGGCTGAACATCAGCCTGGATACTCTGAAAGCCGATCGATTTAAAGCCCTGACCCGCACCGGTGATTTGCATCAGGTACTCAAGGGAATTCAAGCAGCCAAAACCGCCGGGTTTAAACGGATAAAGTTGAATGCGGTGATTATGAAAAACCGCAATGCCGACGAGGTGGTCGACCTGGTTGACTACGCGCTGGAAAACGAACTAGACATCAGTTTCATTGAAGAAATGCCCCTTGGCAATATCAGTGAACACGACCTCAAAGAAGAGTTTTGTTCGAGCTCAGAATTGCGTCAATTGATTAGTGCTAAACACACCTTATCGCCAATGGGCCACTCGGAAGACGAAAGTTCGCCATCGGGACCTTCCCGCTACTGGACCACGGGGAAACACAGCACACGCATTGGTTTCATCTCCCCCCACAGTGAAAACTTCTGTGCCACTTGCAACCGAGTTCGACTGACCGCCGAGGGCCGCCTGTTGCTCTGTTTAGGCAATGAACATTCGGTCGATTTAAAATCGGTAATGCGGGCCAACCCCGGTAACGACGAGATTCTTAAACAAGCGATCGTTGCCGCCATGGATATCAAACCCGAACGCCATTATTTTAATCATGACGATGAACCACAAATAGTCCGTTTCATGAATGCCACAGGGGGTTAAGTGGCAAAATGAACGATTTCTCCACCTCCTTTTTCCAGGCACTCGGCCTGCTGTTTCACCTCGACAGTGATCTTTGGGAAATTGTAGGTTTATCTTTCAAGGTCAGTCTTAGCGCCGTTATGCTGGCGACCTTTATCGGTCTGCCGCTCGGCGCAGCGCTGGCTATCAAAAAATTTCCCGGCCACACGGCCGTGCGCATTATCGTTGATACATTCATGGCCATGCCGCCGGTTGTCATTGGATTGATCGCCTACCTATTATTATCCAGAGCGGGTCCGCTCGGCGTCTTTGGTTTGCTCTATACACCCACCGCCATGATCATCGCCCAGACTCTGCTAATCACTCCGATTATTGTAGCGCTTAGCCAGCAGGTTTTTGGCCCACTCTGGCTCAAGTTTGGCGAGCAACTTCGCCTGTTGAATACCAGCACGGGGCGAACCCTAAACACCCTGCTGCTAGAGGGCAGGCAACAGTTAATCACAGTTTGGCTGGCAGGTTTCGGTCGGGCCATTGCGGAAATTGGGGCGGTCATGATGGTAGGGGGCAACATCGACCACTACACACGAGTCATGACCACGGCCATTGCCCTGGAAACCAGTAAGGGCAACCTGGAAATGGCCATGGCGCTCGGTATTATTCTAATGTTAATGGCGTTGCTCATTAATATACTGGCCCACACCTTTAGCCGACTGCAGAGGGGGCTGACATAATGGCAAATGCATCAATACTGCCTCTGACACTAAAGTCCGTCGACTACCATGTTCAGCAGCACCACCTGATTAAGCAGATGGATATCACCTTTGATCACAAAGCCCTCACTCTGATACTAGGGGCCAATGGTGCCGGCAAAACCCTGTTACTCAAATTGTGCTGCGGTTTGATCAAAAACACTGGTGGAAGCTTGCAGTGGGCGGAAGACGTATCTCGGAAAAAAGGTAAACCCCTGCCATTTTCATTGGTCTTCCACAAACCTGTACTTTTACAGCGCTCCGTTATGGACAACATTTGTTTCGCCCTCCAGGATCTACCTAAACTCAGCGCGATTAGCCGGGCAGAAGCCGCTCTCAAGTGGGCGGGAATAGAAACACTCGCAGAAAAAAATGCCACCCTACTCTCCACGGGGCAACAACAATTAGTGGCCATTGCTCGCGCATGGGCCACAGCCCCCCAAGTACTTTTTTTGGATGAACCGACAGCCAACCTCGACCCCGACGCCACCGAGCGCATGGAATCGCTGATTGCTGCCCTGCATCAACAGGGCACAAAAATCATTATGAGCACCCACAACTTAGGACAGGCCCGTCGCTTGGCCGATGAAATTATTTTTGTCGATCGGGGGCGCATCAGCGAACAGCGCGACGCCAAGCAGTTTTTTGCCAAACCTCAAAGTCATGTTGCCCAACGTTTTCTGGCTACAGAGGGGTTTCTCTGATGGCTCTGTGTCTTCGCCTGTTGCTGTTAATACTGCTTGTAGGATCAGCGTCCCAGGCACAGACCCAAAACGTTCTGCACTTGGGCACCACCACATCGATACGAGATTCAGGTTTACTCGATGAAATCCAATCGGCTTTTTTTAAACGTCACCACATTGTATTGCGCACATTGGTTGCCGGAAGCGAACAAGTCTTAAGCGCGGCACGAAGAGGTGATCTCGACATCGTGCTCACACACTCTCCGAACGCTGAAGCGACCTTTGTCGCCGAAGGTTTTGGCCTGCAACGAAAACCGGTTTTTTATAGCCACTTTTTATTGGTCGGCCCGAAGGGCAATGAAGCTGGATTGAATAGCCAAGAAGATCTTGAGAAAAAACTGCGGGCCATTATTCAAACTGGCCTCCCTTTTATTTCCAGAGATGACCTCAGTGGTACCCATATGCTGGAAAAAGGCATTTTGGACAAACTGCAACTCAAACCCGAGGGGAAGAGTTATATTAAAAGTGGCCGGGGAATGGGCGCCACTTTACAGCTCGCCGATCAATTACAGGCACATACACTGACGGATACCGGCACATGGCACAATTTGCAATCGCGTTTATCGCTGAAGGTTCTGGCCGGAGAAGACCGTGAAACCGTCAATCAATATAGCCTAATTGCCCTAAACCCTGAACGCCTTCCCCACTCTCCCGACGCAGGTGCAGCGGTGTTTGACCAATGGTTAAGTGGCGCGGAAGGACAGCGAGTTATCAACCAATTTCGACTGAATGAACAGCAGGTTTTTCATTCGGGCGTGGCAAAGAAGGAGAGCTGAAATGCAAAAAGTATTTGGCATTACCGGCTGGAAAAACAGTGGCAAAACCAGTCTGGTCGTCAAGTTAATTAAAACCCTGAGCTATCGGGGATACAAAGTCTCTACACTAAAACACGCCCACCACCACTTCGACATCGACAAACCGGGCACCGACAGCTACCAACATCGCGACGCCGGTGCACGGGAGGTATTAATCGCCTCGGGCAATCGCTGGGCGCTGATGCACGAGTTAATTGCCGAACAGGAAACCGATATGGACAATTTGCTGGCGCGAATGGCGCCTGTAGATCTGGTCATTATCGAAGGGTATAAATTGGGGAAACACCCAAAACTGCAAGTTATTCGCGGCGCCAACAATACAGACACGCTGCCGGAAAGCGCCAGTAATCTGGTCGCCGTTGTGTCAGACACCGACATCAATGCGGAAGACTATGGTTGCGATGGTCCGTTATTTTCACTCGACGATGTCGACGGTGTGGCAGACTTTATCATCGAACACTGCCAATTAACCCCCAGCATCGCCGTAACAAAAGAACCTTAGTCATGCAGCCTACTCTCAACGATTGTTTTGCGGCACATCACCAATTGATGCCAGCAGAGGATGCCCTCGCGCAACTGCGTAAACACGTGCGGGTCTCTGCGGGCACTGAAGACTGTGAATTGTCTTCGGCAAAAGGCCGAATTTTGGCGGAAGATCTAATCAGCCCATCGGCCATTCCACCGTTTAACAATGCCGCGGTGGACGGCTATGCATTTGATGCCAATGCACTTAAGAACAATCAGGATACAACCCTGCCCATTAGTGCTTACATCACCGCAGGCGATCCCCTGCCCGCCAGTTTACTGGCCGGTACAGCTGTCAGAATATTCACAGGTGCGCCCCTTCCAGAGGGCGCCAACACTGTCATCATGCAGGAAGATGTTGAAACTCCCGCGGGCGACAATACAAATGTAGTCACCATTCCTTCGGGCCTAAAAACAGGCACAAACTGGCGCCCAGCCGGTGAAGACATGCAGGCGGGTCAGTGCGTGCTGCCCAAGGGCCATCGTTTACGCCCCCAGGATATTGGCTGCGCCGCTGCGATGGGCCACGCCAGTCTCCGCGTATATAAAACACTGAAAGTGGCCATATTCTCAACCGGCAATGAAATTCAAAACCCGGGCACGGCTTTGTGCGAGGGCGGCATCTACGACGTCAATCGGTTCATGTTAGCAACACAAGTTCGCCAGACAGGTGCCACCGTTACCGACCTGGGCATTTTGCCCGACGACCTGGAAAGCACCGTTGACGCACTGAGCCTGGCCGCGACAACACACGACATCATACTCACCTCGGGAGGTGTCTCGACGGGAGACAAGGACCACATATCGACCGCGATTGAGCAATTGGGTGAAATCAGTTTCTGGCGACTGGCCATTAAACCGGGCCGCCCGCTAGCCTTTGGCAATATCCAAGGTTGCCCCCTGATTGGTTTTCCCGGCAACCCTGTGGCAACAGGTGTGTGTTTCATGCGCTTTGGTTTTCCGCTGGTGTGCGCACTCGCCGGCCAGACCTGGCCAGAACCCATTCAGCTCACCCTGCCCGCGGCATTCAGCCTGAACAAAAAACCCGGGCGTACCGAGTGGCTGCGCGCAAAACTCAAAACTGATCACAATGGGCAAACCCTTGTTGATCGACACGCGAAACAGGGCTCGGGCATTCTCACCTCTCTGGTTGAGGCCGACGGCCTGATAGAGTTGGGTGAGAGTGTTGAACACATCGAAACCGGTGATCCCGTTCTGTTTTTACCTTTTTCACAATTTAACGTGGCCTGAGGCCGTGATAAACCGCGACGACATTTGAGATAAACATTATGAAAAAAGAATTCACCCCCCTGAATATTGCTGTGCTGACCGTTTCAGATACTCGCAATGAAGAGACCGACAAGTCGGGGCAAACTCTACGGGACAGAGCTATTGAGGCGGGCCACCACTTCTGTGAAAAGAAGATTGTAAAAGACGATATTTACCAAATTCGTGCGCAGGTTTCCAAGTGGATCGCCGACAGTGAAATACACGCTGTTTTAATTACCGGCGGCACTGGTTTTGCCGGGCGAGATAGCACACCTGAAGCGGTTATTCCGCTATTAGACAAGCAGGTATTGGGTTTTGGCGAACTATTTCGCCAGGTCTCTTATGACGATATTGGCAGCTCCACCATTCAATCCCGCGCCGTGGGCGGGCTCGCCAATAAAACCGTGATTTTTTGTATGCCGGGCAGCACAAACGCCTGTCGCACCGCCTGGGACAAAATCCTGGTTGAGCAACTCGACAATCGTCACCGCCCCTGCAATTTCGTAGAACTGTTGGTGTAGCCCATTGATTAGCATCGAGCAGGCTTTAAACAGTATTCTCGCCGAGGTAAGCCCCGTCGAGACTATCGATACACTGCCTCTGGCAGAGGCTCTCGGTCGCGTTCTGGCAACAGATCAACACTCGGACCTGGACGTTCCCCCTGCCGACAACAGCGCAATGGATGGCTACGCGTTTAAGTCTTCCAGCCTCAAGCAGGACCAGGACAATTGGTTACCCTTGCACCAACGTGTTGCCGCCGGCCACTCCCCTGCAGCTCTCCCGGAAGGCAGTGCTGCGCGCATCTTTACGGGCGGCGAAATTCCGTCAGGCGCAGACACGGTTGTGATGCAAGAGCAGTGTCAGGAAAAAGACGGGCTGGTTTTAGTGCCATCGACAAAACCTGTTGGCAATAATGTTCGGCCACGAGGCCAGGATATCCAACGTGGTGACAAGGTGTTAAGCCGGGGGAAAAAATTAGCGCCTCAGGACTTGGGTCTGCTGGCCTCAATCGGTAAAGCCGAGGTCGGTGTGAGTCGACGATTGAAGGTCGCCATTGTGTCCACCGGTGATGAACTGGTCAATCCGGGCGAGGCGCTCGGTCCCGGGAAAATTTACAACTCCAATCGTTTTACCTTAACCGGCCTGCTCTCCTCAATGGGTATCGATGTGGTTGAAACCCACCTTGTAGAGGACACACTCGACGCCACTGAACAAGCGCTGTCTCACGCCGCCGCACACGCGGACTGCGTCATTAGCACCGGCGGCGTGTCGGTGGGTGATGAAGACCATGTTAAACCCGCGATTGAAAAGCTCGGCCAACTTGCGCTCTGGAAAATTGCCATCAAACCGGGCAAACCCTTGGCTTTTGGCGATATTAAGGGCACGCCATTTTTCGGCTTGCCCGGCAATCCCGTCTCCGTATTTATCACCTTTGCGATTCTTGTTCGACCTTATTTACAGGCGCGACAGGGGCAAACAGTGGGCAAGCTCAGAACCTTGCCTTTGCAGAGCAACTTCAGCAGTACCGCCAACCCTAAACGCCAGGAATACATCAGGGTCAAAATTGACGACGACGGTCGAGTAGATTCCTATCGCACTCAGAGTTCTGGCGCGCTATCATCCACAGCCTGGGCCGACGCTCTGGCGATAATTCCCGCTGGCACTGCTGTAAACGTTGGCGATACACTAGCGGTTATTCCTTTTTCTGAATTATTTAACTAGGAGGGTCCACGATGGACGCTAAACAAAAAACTGAATTAGAAGCTGCGGCTTTTAGGCGCTTACTACAGCACTTGGATGAAAATAAGGATGTTCAGAATATTGAGCTGATGAACTTGGCGAGTTTCTGTCGCAATTGTTTGAGCAAGTGGTATATGGCCGCTGCGGATGATCGTGGGATTGAAGTTAACTACGATGAGGCGCGAGAGGCGATTTATGGAATGCCTTATAGCGAGTGGAAAGACAAATACCAAACGCCCGCGACTGCGGAGCAAATGGAAAAGTTTAACGCTAAGCATTAGTCAGCCGTAGATTGTTGTTTCTTGTTTTAATTTCCACTCAGTCAGTTTTGCGAATGCCAGCCCTAATAATAGGGCTTCGGCTATGACTATTGCGGCTGCCTGAGGGCTGGGAAGCACGCCTCCAAACAAATCGACTAATACCAGTTGTGGACCAAGCAAGGGAATGGCGGCTTGCCAGAGCTCGTAGTCGCCTGGGTTCATTAACACGTAAATTCCTGGCACCATTGGCACCATGACCAATAGCCCCATGTAAGTTTGTGCATCTTTGAACGAACGGGCAAAGATGGCGACAAATAATTGTATGGCACTACCCATAAAGACGACGGGAATGATGATGACTAACATCATTAGAATTTCGCTTATTCCCAAATCGAAACGAACCCCCAACTCTGACAAGGGAAGTGTGCGAGCAACTATTAGCTGAAGCGCAAGGGTTATCAATGTGACTATCAATGCAAAAAGTTGGGTGGCGGCCCACTTGCCATAAATAACGACTCGTCGTGAGACGGGGTTAATCAGCAGGGGCTCGAAAGAGCGCCGCTCTCGTTCGCCCGCAGTAACATCGGCGGCGAGGCCTATGCTGCCGGCAAACATAACCATCAATACAACCAGTGGCATGCCGCCAAGAATTTTACTGGCGACTTTCTGACTATTGGCGACATTGACGTCTTGCAGGACAACCGCTTGTGAGACCTGTGGGCTAACGCCCCGGGCGAGTAACCTCAAGCCTCCGACCTGGCTCGACCAGGCCTGCACCAAGCGTTTGATGGTATACACTTTTTGCATGAGGTCCTGACGACTGGCGTCAAGAACTAACCACAGGTCTGCAGGTTCGCCGGCTCTTATGTCGTCGGGCAGGTGCTCGGGTATTATCAATGCATAATCTAGTTGCTGGGCAGCTACGGCGGCCACGGGGTCCTCTGGGGCGGCTTTGATGACCACGCCATTTTCTTGCAGCCACTGTATGAGGGGCTGTGCGTGTTCTGCGCCAACAACCGGCAACTCCACGTCACTGGCTTCATCAACATTTTTGATTAGCAGTAATACGCCGGCGCTGGTGGTCATGGCCATGAATACGGGCAGGAACAGTGCCGCCATCAAGGCTTTTCGATCGCGAATGGCATCACTGACTTCTTTGCGGAAGATAACCCAGAGTTGTTTTAGCTCAAACATGGCTCGCCTCCCCTTCACAGGCAAGCGTGACAAAAGCTTCTTCCATTGTGCGGGCTCGGGCTGTTTCTATGACCTCGCGGACACTGCCGTCGGCGATGATATTTCCCCTGGCGATTATAATTACCCGGTCACACAAATTTTCCACTTCGTGCATAAGATGGCTGGAGAATAAAATACACCGACCTTGATCCCGCAAGCGATGCAGGAGCTCGCGAACAGCCCTTGTTGTCATAACGTCTAAGCCGTTGGTGGGTTCGTCTAGCAAGACGTGTTTAGGTTGATGCACAATCGCTCTGGCCAAAGCGACTTTGGTTCTTTCGCCCAATGAAAAACCATCGGTTCTGCGTTGGGCGATAGTGTGCATATCCAATAGCTCTATCAACTCATCGGTGTGTGTTTTCAAAGATGATTCGCTCATGCCGTGGAGTCGACCAAAGTATTCGATATTTTCCCTGGCGGTCAGTCGCTCGTAAACTCCGCCATCATCCGGCAATACACCCATTATTTTTTGGACTTCCTGTGGCTGGGAGACAACGTCAATGCCGTCGACACTGATGTTGCCTCCGCTTGGGCGCATCAAGCCGTAAAGCATTCTCAGTGTGGAGGTTTTACCTGCACCATTGGGCCCCAGAAGACCGGTAATTTTTCCGTCTTCAATGGAGAGGTCGATACCGTTGACCGCTGTGATAGAACCGAACTGTTTTTCCAAACGCTCAATATTAATCATGTGTGTCCACCCCCTGTGCCTTTTTTGCCGGAATTCCCTGCATATCCGGTCCCATCACGTCGACAAATGCCGAGGGGATTTTAATCATGTCTATACAAGCTGTATCAAGTTGCTCATGCCCGCCCTCGTCTATAAAAGTCGCCATCAGATCGGGCACACACCCCAAGCCGCTTATTCCGTGATGACCACCCTGGGCAATCAGGTGTTTGGCATTACTCAAAGACTTAAATACTGTCTCACCCCAACGAGGTGGTGTGGCCGGGTCAACTTCGCCGGACAAAATCAAGGTAGGCACCGAACTGGCTACCGGTTCAAAATAAGCTGCATCTATTTCTGCAGTGGGTATCCATTGACAGGCGTTTTGCATAAACTCGAGCGCACCGGTTTTGAACATCTCACTGCTCGCAAGCCCCAGCTCACCGTTCGCACGGGTTTGCCGCAACAGTTCGAGATCTTCGTTACACAATACCGCCAGGTGCATGCCCTGACTAATGCCCTCTTCCATACCACCTGCAGCCATTAGAACAATGGATAAAAATAGTTGGTAATTGTCTTGGGCCGCCTGTTTTACCGCCAGTGGAATCAAGGGCCCCAATTCCCTGGAATAAAGAGCCATGCGAACAAACCCCGCAAAACGTTTTGCGGTAACCAAGATCTCCGTTGACTCTTGTGTGACAGGGTGTGCTACCGATACTGTCGCGGGTTGTTGGCTCAGTTGTTCGGTCACCCGGATGAAATTCTCTTTTAAACTTCCAAGGCTGTCCACACAGGACGGATTATTTTGACAATGGTTTTCCAGAGCCAATAGCGCGTTGTCAGCATCAATTTCCATTGAGTGGGGAATCATCATTTCTACGGGTGCCGTCGCATCGAGAATAATAGTACGAACGGATTCCGGATAGAGCCTGGCGTAAACCAAAGCCGCCCTCGTGCCGTAAGACACACCCCAGAGGTTGATGTGCTGGTATCCCAGTGCCCGGCGCACCTGATCAAGGTCATCCATCGCATAGGGTGTGGTATAAAACCGAAGATCTGCGTCATAAGTGTCGAGGCAGGCTTTCAGCAATTCAATTCCTTCTGCCTGCTCCTGCTCGTCGCTTAAAGTCCAGTTATCCGTTTCATCGCGCTCACAATCCAAAGGGTTTGATCGGCCCGTGCCACGCTGGTCCAGCAAAATAATATCGCGTTTTTTGCGCACATCGTTGAACAGAGGAGCCACATAGGTGGAAAACTCTGTTGCCGCCTGCCCCGGCCCACCCACCAAGATAAACAGTGGATCTTCCGCTGGAATTGCGCGAATAGCGGGCAGCCTCCGGATGTTCAACTCAATTGTGCGCCCTTCTGTGTCGGCGGGGTTTTCCAACACACTCAAGGTTCCACATTCGGCGTTTGCCACTGCCGCCACTTCTCCACTTTCACTAAAGCTCGGGCAGGGTTTTAGCAGCGAAAGTTCGCTCTGGTCATTTGCCGCCTGTTCGACCGGAAGACAAGCGGTCAGTGTCAGGCAGACAAACGAGAACACGCCCAGCCCGGAAATTCGCAGAGCACTTTTACTTCTGATCATTAAATTGCATTCCTTTCGATAAAATCCATTGAGAAAAGTGTTGGGCAATGCCCCCCTCTTCCGCAAGTGGTCGCACAAGATAATAGGCTTGTTCACAGATCAAGTTTTCATCGCAAGCACTAACCAGAGTGCCTTCAGTCATTTCTTTCTGGACGAAATACTGTGGCAAGATCGCGACTCCCAGCCCCTGAACAGCCGCATCGCGCAGCATTGGAAAATTCTCATAACGCTGCCCGGGCATTGCCTCAATCGTTTTATCGTCATAACCCAGGCTGTGCCACCAGATTTCACTGGCCGACAGTGAGGATCGCTGATGCAGGAGAGGCCAACGCTCGATCTCTGCCTTGTTTTTAACCGCAATGTCTTTCAGAGGGGGTGCACACACCGCCACCAGCGTTTCATTCATCAGCCGCGTTGCCTTGAACCCGGACCACTGTCCATCGCCAAATAAAATACCCACCTCAAAACCACTCTGATGCTGATAAAGCTGGGACAAATCTGTCACCATTTCAATATCGACATCAGGAAAGCTGTCTGTAAATTCATTGAGCACCGGCATTAACCAACGTGTCACCAGAGCTGATTCAGCGCCCACTTTCAACCGTGTGGGGGATGATTTAGCCGCAACCGCAGCCCCCGCTCGGCGAAGCTGTGCAAGCACAGCCGTCACTTCTGCCGCATAGGCCTTGCCGGCCGACGTTAATTCCAGCCGCTGTTTTACCCGATCAAACAAAACAACACCCAGGTTTTGCTCCAGTGTTTTAATCTGCCGACTCACCGCACTTTGCGTCAGGTTCAGGGCCTCACCCGCCTGGGTGAAACTTAAACTGCCAGCCGCCGCCTCAAAACATTGAAGGGCAATAATAGAAGGCAGGTGCCGGGGGTTTGTTGTAGCCATCGTGGCGTCAGTCACTCATGAGTTTTTGGAATGATCTCAGCAGCATAAATTGTTATTCACCAACTGAAAACCCCAGTAGGCTAATTAACTACAGACAATTGCCTGCTAACCTTAATCTCAGGTCATAAACAGCAGCTAATTCAAGCAATCAGCAAAAAGGGTCCACCCATGGCAACACTCACCTGCGGCGAAGTTTTGGCACAACTCATGGATGCCTATGGCATCGACACCGCCTTTGGCATTCCCGGCACCCATACCATTGAGCTCTATCGGGGTTTGCCCGCCACTCAAATTCGCCATGTGACACCCCGCCACGAGCAGGGGGCAGGTTTTATGGCCGACGGCTATGCTCGGCTCACGGGAAAGCCCGCTGCCTGTATGACCGTTTCAGGCCCTGGTGCGTTTAACGTAGCAACGGCAATGGGCCAGGCATTACAAGACTCGGTTCCCATGCTGGTAATCTCTGCAGACAACAATACCTTCGAAAAAGGCCTTGGTGAAGGACGCCTACACGAAACTCGTAACCTTCAGGCCGCCATGGCTGAATGCAGTGTTTGGAGCCACACCCTCGCACGCGCCGACGAGCTGCCAAAAGTAATGGCCCGTGCCTTTGCCATTTTTCACAGCGAGCGCCCAGGCCCCGTTCAC
>ENA-OSET01002652-OSET01002652.1-sediment-metagenome-genome-assembly--contig:-NODE-2652-length-17025-cov-3.000472_pt1 | contig 17025 bp, 13 predicted proteins | sample MGYA00237882_ERZ534229 | MGnify/ENA primary metagenome ERZ534229 (study PRJEB26408, sample SAMN06266212) | sediment metagenome | isolation source: Hudson Canyon methane seep mesocosm | place... | reverse complement strand
ATGGTGGCCAGCGGCTCACCGGGGTCCACGATCGCGGATCCGTCGGCGGCACCGATGCCGCCGATGGCGTGCACCATCGCCTCTGGATCACCTAGGTCGGCCCGGAGGCGCGCGATGTTCTGGGCGACGTAGAACCCGGGGTCGGCGTGCTCCTCTGTGCGGAAGGACCAGTAGGCCATCGGCAGCCAGACGTCATACCGGGTCGCCAGGTCGGCCCACGGGAAGCCGGGCCAGTAGCCGAGGTTGATCTCGTCGGTGATGACCGGCGGCATCACGATGGCCCCCAGGGGATCTCCACCCACGGTCCTTCGGAGGCGGTCGGAGAGGTTCACGAGGCGGTGTGAGCGTTCGATGGCGCCCAGGCCGTCCCGGTTCCACTCGATGTCCACGGCCAGGCCGTCGAAGCGCCGACCCAGAACAGAGAACCGGTCGATCGCCAGCAGGCGGTCAAGGTCCTCGTCATCATCGGTCCACTTGGGCAGGTACCAGGCGACCACCTCCATGTCGGTCCTGTCGGCGGCCAGGAGGAACTCGGCCAGCAGCCACGGATCCGACACGAGGCCGGTGGCGCGGCGATCCGACCGGGAGGACTGCAGGAACAGGGTCCGGACGCCGTGTGCGGCCATGTCGGCCAGGTCGCTGGGCGCCACGGTGATGTCGCCGGGGACGTAGGCGGGGTCGAAGTCGTAGGAGTCCACCCAGGTACCCAGCCCCCGATAGGCATCCAGCGTCCTGGGTGCGGGTGGCTCGACCACCAGCCGAACCTCGACGGAGGCCAGGGGGTCGCCGACGACGCGCAGCACGTACCGGTCGGGGGTGCTGGAGGCGAGGACGCCTAGGACTCCCAGCAACAGCACCGATCCGGTGAGGAGCAGGAGGTTGCGGGATCGTCCCAGGGGCACGGACCAACGGTAGCCAGTGGTGGAGATCCGGCCGGGGCGGCCCGGCGCCGGGGCCCACTGCCCCACCACTAACGTCCGCCCCGATGGACGAACCGACTATCGGCGAGGACGGCCCGCCCGACAACCCGCCGTCCGACGGTCCCGGGCCCGCCGACCACTACGGATCCACGTCAGCCGATACCGAGCTACCGCGCTCCCCGGTGCAACGCCTCCCCGACGACCTCCTACCATCAGCCGTGACGCGGCGACGGTTCGTCCTGGGCGTCGGCTTCGGCGCAGCCACGATCGCCTTCCTGCGGCGCCTCCCGACCCCCACGGGCACAGAGGGTACGGCCGGCCCGACGACGCTGCCGGCCGGCCCGCGTTCCAGCACCGTGCCGCCGACCCCGACGACCGGCATGCCGGACGTCCAGCCCTCCCTCGACGGCTCCGGAGTGCCAACCGACAACCGTGTCCACGACGTCGTCGTGGCCGGCGGTCGGGTCATCGACCCGGAGACCGGCTTCGACGCAGTGGCCCACGTCGGCATCGACGGCGACACCGTCAGTCGCATCAGCCTGGACCCGCTGGTCGGTTCCACGACGCTGGACGCCTCCGGCCTGGTGGTCGCTCCTGGATTCATCGACATCCTCTCGTATCCCCCGAACGGATACGGCGAGTGGCACAAGATCGCCGACGGTGTGACCACCAACCTGTGCATGCACGGCATCGACAATCCGATGGACGCCTTCCTCGGTGAGGCTGCGGAACACCGACCGCCGGTCAACTACGGAGGGGCCACGGACCAGTCCACCCACCGCATAGCCCTCGACATCGGCATCGACTACGCCAGCGACCCGCAGATCACCGAGTTGGTGCGCCTCGCCGACGTCGACCTGCAGGCCGGCGCCCTGGGCATCCACCAGCAGCCCGAGTACAACATCGGCGTCACCCTCGACGAGATGCTCCGCCACGGCGAGCTGGCTGCTACACACGGCGTCCCGCTGTGCCTGCACCTGCGCTACTCGGAGAACCTCGCTCCCGGCACCCAGGAGGAGGCGGTCGCCGAGGCGATCGCCGTCGCCAGCCGTACCGGGTGTGCCGTCCACATCGAACACATCAACTCGACCGGCGGCACAGGCCGAATGGGCGAGGCCATCGCCCAGATCGATGCCGCCCGATCCGAGGGCCTGGCGATCACGGCCTGCACCTATCCCTACACGTTCTGGGTCACGAGGGCCGGGGGCGCCCGGTACAACGACTTCCAGGAGAAGTTCGGCATCTCATACGGAGACCTCCAGATAGCAGGGACCTCGGAACGTCTGGATGCCGCCAGCTGGCAGCAGGCCAGGGTCGACAACAAGCACGTCGCTGCGTTCGCCATGTCAGACGACGACATCGACACCTCACTGGCCGCCCCCTGGGTGATGGTCGGCTCCGACGCGATTCTCGAGCGGCCCCACAACAACCATCCCCGGTCGACCGGCTGCTTTAGCCGGGTGCTCGGCACCTACGTAAGGGAGCGAGGTGTCATCACGCTCAGCGAAGCGCTGGCCAAGATGACCATCCTCCCGGCCCGACTGCTCGAGTCCCGCAGCCCAGCCATGGCCCGCCGGGGCCGGCTCCAGGCCGGGGCGGCCGCCGACGTGACCGCGTTCGATCCGGCGACCATCTCCGATCGTTCCACCATCGAGCAGACCTGGCTGGAATCGGTCGGCGTACACCACGTGCTGGTGGGCGGCCAGGTGGTGCGCTCCGCCGGTGTGACAGACCGTTCGGTACGCCCGGGCGTGCCGATCCTGGGTGGGGTGGCATGACGGATCGTCTCCACCCCATGTACCGCTCCGAACGGCGGGTCGCCTGGGTCATCCAGGTACTGGTGGTTGTCGGAATCCTGGTCGTGCTGGTGGGCGACCTGCTCGGAGGTGGACCGACCGACCGGCAGTCCACCGACGAGGTGGCCGCACCGGCAGACGTATCAGATCCAGCCGGGTCGACGGCGACCACCGCGATCGACAACGCCCCCGCCACCGGCGCAACGACAGGGGGAACGGTCGGGGTGGCGTCGACGACCGAGATTTCCACCACCACCGTCCCCGTGCGGACCTTCACGCTCGTGGCAACCGGCGACATCATCAGCCATGGGGCGGTCGCCGAACGGGCCGACGCCAACGTGGACGACGGCTGGGACTACACGGAGATGTTCCGCCGGGTCCGCCCGATCCTGGCCGGCGCCGACCTGGCCCTCTGCCACCTAGAGAGCCCGCTCTCGATGGACGACGAGGACCTCAGCTTCAGCGGCACCTTCCGGGTCCCCTCCTCTCTGGCCGACGCTATTGCCGCCGCTGGTTACGACGGTTGCTCGCTGGCGTCCAACCACGCACTGGACTCCGGTCGATCCAGCGTGGACGCCACCCTCCACCACCTACGACGGGTCGGCCTGGGCACCGCCGGCATGGCTGACACCGCTGACGGCGCAGGGCCCGCCTGGTACGAGCCGGGTGGAATCCGAGTCGCCCACCTCTCCTACACGGACCTAATGAACGGCCGCGACCTGCCGACCGATCCCCCATGGCTGGTAGGCCACCTGAATCCGGTGGGTGTCGAGGCCGACGTCGCCGCAGCTGTCGCCGACGGCGCCGAGTTCGTGGTCGTGAGCCTCCACTGGGGCGAGGAATACCGGGCCCAGCCGACCGACCGGCAGGCGGTGCTGGTCGACCGCCTGCTCGCCATGCCCGACCTGGACCTGGTGCTGGGCCACCACGCCCACGTGGTCCAGCCGGTGGTACGCCGGGACGGCAAGGCGGTCGTCATCGGCCTGGGCAACTTCCTGACGAACCAACCGGGCGACGAGGAGAACCCGTGCAGTGCCTGTCCACCATCCACCCAGGACGGGTTGATCGCCTGGTTCGCTGTTGCCGACGGCGCCGATGGGCCACGCCTGGTGGACGCCGGCTACGTCCCGACCTGGGTGGACCGGGAGCACGCCTTCGAGATCGTGCCGATCGGGATCGGCGACCCCGGACAGGTGGACCCGGTGCTGCTGGCCGAGTCGGCTGCGAGGACCGCCGCCGTGGTCGAACCCGGGCTGAGGCGCCTGGAGTTCACCGCGGGCTGACCCCGGCCGGCAATCCGCTGTGTCGGCGTCCGGTCAGCGGGGACCGGAATGATCAGGGGTCCTACCCTCCGATGGGCTCTCCGGTAGGATGTGGCGGTCTACCGACGACCCCGGCGTCCGCTCAGGCCGGCCCGGGCTCGACTGAGGGAGAAACCCCATGACCACGTCCACCCGTGTCCACAACTTCTGCGCGGGCCCGTGCACCCTTCCGGTGCCGGTCCTCGAAGAGGTCCGTGACGAACTCCTCGACTTCGACGGCACCGGCATGTCGATCATCGAGGCCAGCCACCGTGCCGACGCCTACGACGCCGTGCACATGGAGGCCCTCGCCGACTTCCGGTCGCTGGCCGCCATTCCCAACGACTTCACCATCCTCTTCCTGCAGGGCGGCGCCTCGCTGCAGTTCGCCCAGGTACCAATGAACCTGTTGGCCGAGGGCCAGACCGCCGGCTACCTGAACACCGGTACGTGGGGCACGAAGGCCCTCGGGGACGCCGTGAAGGTCGCCCCCGTCTACGAGGCGTGGTCGGGTGCCGACGGATCCTTCATGCGGATGCCGGCCACCGATGAGATCGAGGTGCGCGGCGACGCCACCTACCTGCACGTCACCACCAATGAGACCATCGGCGGAATCCGGCTACCCGAGGTGCCTGCGGTCGAAGTTCCGCTGGTGTCGGACATGAGCTCCGACTTCCTCAGCCGGGGGATCGACTGGGACGTCCACGACCTGGTCTACGGCGGAGCCCAGAAGAACCTGGGTCCGGCCGGCCTGGCCGTCGTGATCGTGCGCCGGGACCGCCTCTCCACCCACGGTCGCGACCTCGCCTCCTACCTCGACTATGCCACCCACGAGGCCAGCGACTCGATGGCCAACACGCCCCCCATGTTCGCCATCTACGTGATGGGAAAGGTCCTTCGCTGGATGAAGTCCGAGGGTGGCCTGGGAGTGTTCGAACGCCGGGCCGCCGAGCGGGCCTCGCTGGTGTACGGCGCCATAGACGGAAGCGACGGCTGGTACTCGTGCCCCGTAGACGAGGCCAGCCGGTCGCACATGAACATCGTGTTCCGCTTGCCCGATGAGGACCTGGAGAAGCGCTTCGTGGCAGAGGCCGCCGATGCCGGCATGGTCAACCTGAAGGGCCACCGCAGCGTGGGCGGGATCCGGGCCAGCGTCTACAACGCCATGCCGGTCGCCAGCGTCGAGGTCCTGGTCGACTTCATGGGTTCTTTCAGGGCCGCCAACGGCTGACCCCTGCCAGCGGGCCGACGGGCCCCGCCGTCCCTGCCCATCCGGGTCGGATACGGCCAGCACGATCACCGTGCCTGAACGCAGGCACAAGCCATCATGGGAGGCCCGTGCCTGGTTCGGCCAAAACGGTCACTGTTCCCGCGGCTCCGTCCACCTCGACCAGCGCCCCGTCCGGAATGGACCTCGTGGCCCCGGTGACGGCCACGATGCACGGCAGGCCGAGCTCGCGCGACACGATCACAGCGTGGCTCATCTGACCCCCGACGTCGACCACCACCGCCTCGACGGGCACGAACAGCGGCGTCCAGCTGGGATCAGTGAGCGGTGCCACCAAGACGTCACCGGGCCCCAGGTCTCCCGGATCGGATGGATCGATGACGATCCGGGCCCGACCCCGTACGACACCCGGGCAGCCGGCCAGTCCCTTCAGGACCGATCCGACCGCCGCTGTCGGACCGGCCGGGGCGTTCCGTCGCCGCCAGGTGTCCACCGGCGGCAGCGCACCGTCGAACGTGAACGGCGGCTCCAACTCCAATAGCCGGTCGCGGATGGCCCGACGCCGCGCCACCACCCCGGCAAACGACCCGGGATCCCGCCGGTAGTCGGCGAACTCTTCGAGCGTCACGTACCAGAGGTCGTCCGGCCGCCCGTCGTGCGTCCGGGTGGCGAGCCGTCTCCCCAGTTCCCGCATCCGGAGGCGGCCTTCGTGGATGGCCCCCACCATGAGCGTCTTGCAGCGCTCCCGCCCACGGGTATTAAGCACGGCGCACCGCAGAGCCCGGTCGAACAGCCACCGGTCTCCGGACCGGATCCGGCAACGCACGTCGGTGGTGGCGACCTCGCGTTCTGCGGCCCGAGCCGCCGAACGGACCCTCGGGTCGTGGTCGTCACCGGCGTGGCGCATGCGCTCGATGATGGCCAGCGGCAGGGACGGGTCGGTACCCCACACCTCGCAGGCCATCTCCCATTCGTTGGGCCCGCGAGCGGCGTGGGTCGCGAGGAAGGCCTTGAACGCCGAGTTGAAGGCCTCCGCACCTGCATCACCCGCCAGACGCTGGTCCATGCCCGGTAGGCCACCGTCGAACAAGGCCTCCAGATGGGGGTCGGACCGCACAATGCGGCTGAGGTCCCACAGAGCGAAGGACGGATCGGCGGAGTCCACCTCGCCCAGGCCACCGAGTAGCGCCAACGCCCTGGAAGGGTCACCCAGGCGACGCCGGCAGAGCTGGCGCAGGACGTCCAGCCCGATGCCCGCGCCGCCGGTTACGACTAGGTGGACGGTGAAGAGCCGGGCCAACATGGGAAGCGCATCGATCGCCGCTGCTGCCAACTCCTCGTCGGTGGCCGTCACCACGTCGGGCAGGGTGGCCCGCCACCGGTCGACCTCCAGAATCCCGGACTCCAGGTCCGGAAGGTCCGACGTGGCGAGGATTCTCCACCCGTACCTGAGGCCGCGCAGCGTCGCCAGCAGGTTCCTGTCGCCACGGTTCGCCACGTGGGGCGGGGCCAGGGCCTCGGATCCCAGGAAGGTGGCGTCGGCCTCCAGCGGTGTCGTACCGGGCGTACGGATGGCCAGCACCCGCGGCACGGAGAGGTTCAGGTACATGTACCCGCCAAACACCCCCATGAACACGTCGCTGGTCTCGTCGCACTCAGCGGCGGTGAGCATCCCGGTGATCGAGAGGACGTGCCGGGCCGGATCCCCACCGAAGGCCGTCGCCAGTCCCGCCGACAACGGGAACACGGGCTGCGGGTAGACCTCGCCGGCGTTGCCACGGGTGTAGACGGGGAATCGCCGGCTGGGAACGCCGTGGACGTACGGCCCCAGCCCGAAGTCGACCAGGACGGGAGCCGACCTGTCGTCCGGTTCCGGCAAGGCGCGCCTCAGAGCCTGATCATCTGGCCGGCCAGCACGCCCGTGTGCTCCCCCGACTCCATGAACACCTCGCCGTTGACCACGGTGTGCTGGTAGCCGTCGGCGGCCTGGGTCCACCGGGAGGCACCACCTGGGAAGTCGGCGACCATCTCCGGGTACCCGAGGGCCAGCCCATCCATGTCGATCAGGTTCACGTCGGCGAAGGCGCCCGCCTCGAGCCTCCCCCGCCCCTTCACGCCGAACAGGTCGGCGGTGTCCGAGGTGAGACGGCGAACAGCCTCCTCGAGGGTGAAGGCTCCCCGGTCCCTTACCCAGTGGGTGAGGAGGAAGGTGGGCTGGCTGGCATCCATGATCTGGGTGGCGTGGGCGCCGGCATCGGCCAGCCCCAGGGTCACGTAGTCACGGTTCAACATCGCGAGCACCTCGTCCAGGTCCTGGTTAAGGATCGGCCAGTTGAAGACACGCCGTCCTCCCATCTCGCAGGCCAGGTCCACAAACGCTTCGGCGACCGTCACGCCCCGCTTCGCAGCGATGGCGGCAACGCTGTCGCTGGGGCCGAAGTCGTGCGAAACCGGTGAGTCGGGAAGGGGGAAGAGCCCGGACCAGTCGATACGCCCCGACGCCATGGACTGCTCGGCCTCGGCCAGCAGCACGGTGCGCCAGGTCGGATCGGCCAGCCTGGCGACCCGACCGGCCAGCGGCAGGTCCGACAGGTCCCGCCAGGCGTCCAACTTGTCGAACGGGGTATGCCCGGTCAGGCCCAGGAGGACGCCGACCTGGCGCGACGTGGTCTGGGGGCGGATCCGGGCGCCGTTCCCATTCTCCGCCTCGACCGCGGTCAGGATCCTGAGGTGCAGGTCGGGAATCGAATCCACCTGGGTCAGGGCGATCGACACGTCGCAGTCGCCGGCCCGGCTGATGTCGCCATACATGGCGACCTCGTCGGTCACCGGATCCCCGGAACCTCCCTCGAACCTGATGTAGGCCGGCGCCGCCTCGAAGATCCCGCCCCTGGCCCGCAGCACGTCGGCGAACGCCAGCAGCTCGTCCGGAGCAGCGAAGGTACCCGGAACGTTGCGACCGTCCGGGACGTGGTGGAGCAGGGTCCGCGACGTCGAGAATCCCAGTGCGCCGGCGGAGAGTGCCTCGTCGACCATGTGGGCCATCCTGGCGATGTCATCGGCCCCGGTCGGCGTCTCGTCCATCCCGCGCTCACCCATGGCCGCCAGGCGGACCGCGCAGTGTCCGACCAGTCCACCCACGTTCAGGCCCTTGGGGAGGCCGTCCAGTTCATCCAGGTAGTCGCCGTAGGACTCCCAGTTCCAGGACAGGCCCTGCAGGATGCTGGCCGCCGGGATGTCCTCGACGGATTCCATCATCTCGGCCAGGGCTTGGCGGCCCCCCGGTGCGACCGGCGCGAACGTCACGCCGCAGTTGCCGAGTACCACCGAGGTGACACCGTGCCAGCAGGCGGAGCTGCCGATCGGGTCCCAGGCAAGCTGGGCGTCCAGGTGGGTGTGGATGTCGACGAAGCCGGGGGTGACCACCAGCCCATCGGCGTCCACCTCACGGCGTGCCGAGCCGTCAAAGCGTCCGACCTCGACTATGCGGTCACCGTCGATGACCACGTCGGCTGTCCGGGGAGGTGCGCCGGTGCCGTCGACGACGGTCCCACCGCGGATTATCAGATCGTGTGCCATGCCGTGCTCCCCTGGTCGACTCCGGTCGGGACGCGACCGACGGTAGCGGCCGGGCCTATCAGCCGAGGAACCGCGTGTAGTCGTCGAGGACGGGCAACACCTCGTCGCGACCTGCCGACGGAAGCCTCAGGACCGCTTCAGCGATACCCATGTCTGAGTAGTAGGACAGCTTGCCCTCGTCGGGAAGCGTGCCGAACGGAATGATCGACACGTCGTCGGGATCGCGTTGGTGGCGGTCACAGGCGGACCGGAGTTCGTCCAGCGCCCGCCGGATCCCGGCTCCGCCGATGGGCAGCCAACCGTCGGCGAACTCTGCCACGTGGTCCATGAGGCGTGGGCCACCGGACCCACCCACGAACACCGGCGGACCTGACTGCTGGACCGGCTTCGGCCATGACCAGCTCGGCGAGAAGTCCACGAAGTCGCCGTGGAACTCGGCCTCGTCATCGGTCCACAGGGCCTTCATGGCCAGGACGTGCTCGCGCAGGCGGGCCCGTCGGGTGGAGTACTCCACGCCGTGGTGGGCCATCTCCTCCCGGTTCCAGCCGTAGCCGACCCCCATGTCCACCCGCCCCGCCGAAAGGGCGTCCACGCTGGCGACGACCTTGGCCAGGACGATCGGGTCGTGCTGCGCCACCAGAGCCACGCCGGCTCCCAGGCGGATCCGGTCGGTGACGGCGGCCGCCGCAGCGAGGGAGACCCAGGGATCGGGAGAACGGGGATACTCGTCGTCCAACTCGCTGCCGCCGCCCGGTGGCGGCGTAGCCCGGCTGGTCGGAATGTGGGTGTGTTCCGGGATCCAGATTGACGAGAAGCCCCGCTGCTCGGCTTCGACGGCCAGCTCGCGGATGTCGATGGACCTGTCGGTCAGGTGGAGGGTGAGGCCGAGGCGCATGGGCGGTCGCTCAGCCTCGGTCCATGGCCGGGCCGGCCAGCGGCGGGCCGTCGAAGCGGTCGACCGTCGTGAACTCCTCCACCGGCAGGCGGGTGAGGCGGGTGAGTTGCCTGACAGGCACGCCGAGCGGGAGGAGCGCCGCCACGGCGTGGGTGTCGGGAAGGTCCAGAAGGCGCCGGACCTCAGCCTCGGCCGGTACGACCGCCGTTGTGACCACGCCGCCCAGGCCTTCGGCACGGGCGGCCAGCAGGATGTTCCCCACGAGGGGGTAGATCGATGCACCGGTGACCAGGCCGACGCGGTCGAGGTCCTTGTCCATGGATGCCACCGCGGCCAGGTCCACGCTGATAACCAGTGCCACCGGGACGTCACCCAGATGCTCGAAGAGGGCGAACCGGTCGGTAGGGGTGTCAAGCGCCGTCGCCACGTCCACGGCCGAGGGCACCACCGTGTTGAACGGCGACTCACCGGCAGCGACCTGGGCCGCGTACAGGCGGAGTGTGGGGCCGCAGAGTTCGCCCAACCGTTGGCGTACCCCCTTGTCGCGGACCACCACCACGTGGCCTCCCTGGCGGTTGCCACCCGATGGGGCGAACCGGGCGACGTCGAGGATGCGGTGGAGCACCTCGTCCGAGACCGGATCGTCGGTGAACTCCCGGCAGGCGAAGGTTGTGCGCATGGCTTCTTGCAGGTCCATGCACCGAGCCTAGGAGGGCCCGGGTGGGTGACTCGGATCAGTCCAGGAGCGAGACCGGGCCACCGGGCTGCCAGTAGCCGTCCAGGATCCGGTACGGGATCGTGATGGAGACGGTGTGGCTACCCGATCCGCCGATGCTCCCGGGCGCGAATGCCAGCACCAGACCACCAGGTGTGAGGTTGAAGCGGCTGAAGTTCTCTGATTCCGGACCCGCGCCTTCCACGCGCCGCTCATCGGTCCACGGCTGGTCGGCGAGGCGTTCGACCGCCGCCGCCGAGAGTGCTCCCAGCCACCCGGTCTCCGGGTCGAAGAGGTCCTCGATGCGCACCGGAAGGCCGATGGAGAGATCGAACGTCTCTGCCCTCACCTCGGCCTCGACGGCTGCGGCGCCGGGCAGCAGGCGACGCACCGTGTCGCGCACGCTTAGGTGGTCGTCAGTGGCCAGCAGGACCTCCCAGCGGTGCTGCATCCACACGCACCGGTTGTTCGTGACGTCCCGGCAGGGGTAGCCGTGTCGTTCGATCAGCGGGACCACGTCGTCGACGAAGATGCGTACCGAGGCGATCATCAGGCCCCGGAGCCGGCCGTTGACCCTGGGGGCCTCGCGGGGACCTTCGATCCGCTTCCAGTCGGCGAACACCTCGATCATCCCCGGGCCGCCGATCTGGACGCCACCGGGTCCGAACGCCGGAACGCCGGTGTCGATCTCGCAGTAGACGGGCTCCACCAGGATGGTGGGGCCGTCGATGGTCTCATCCTCGGCTGCCACCTGCTGCCGGGGGACGACGAGGACCTGGCCGACCCTCAGCAGGTTCGGATCACTGATCCCGTTGGCGCGCATGAACTGGTCGACCGTGCGATCGAAGCGTTTCGCTATCTTCCCGAGCGAGTCACCCGACTCCACGATGACAGTCCGGGGTCCCTCGGTCGGGAGCGGCTCAGCCCCGACCTCCGTGAGTTCCACGCATTCGTCGACGGCCTCCCATAGGTCGGGAAGCTCGGTGGAAGTCCACCCTGGGACGGCGAGGCGTCCGATGGTCGTGGTAGTGGACGTGTCGCCGAACAGGTCCACGATGGTCGTGGTGGTCGGCTCGGCAACCTCCTCGGAGCCACCACAGGACGTCGCTGACAGGACCAGCACCAGGACGGGCACCAGGACGCTTCCGGGAACGTGCAGCACGGAACGTCGCATAGGCCGACGATGGTACGTCCGGATGCATCTGGCCCTACCGCGCAGGGTTCGTGTGGCAGTGGGGTGCAGAGAATGGACGCGGAGTTCGTGGCTCTCGGGCCGGGGTACTGGCAGTTAGACCGGTCGCACTTCACGGGTGGCACCACGCCGATCATGCGGTGGCTGTTGCCCGCTGCGGTCGGGTCCGCCTACCGGAAGCAGTGGCCTCTGATGGGCATCCCGGCCGAGACGTTGTCCGTGGCGTTCGTAGAGGGCTTCATGTACACGCGGCTGCGGCCCCTCATCCGGGCCGACCGGCCGTCGGCCAAGGCTCCCCCCACCGTGCTGTTGAAGGTCGCCTCCCGACTGCACCCGGAGTTCCGTCGTCGCACCCGGGCCGCCCGTCGGACCCTCGAGCAGTCGCCGGCGCCCGGGGTGATCGCCGAATGGCATTCCACGATCCGGCCTGACCTGATAGCGCGCAACCTGGCCTTCCAGGACGTCGACCTGGAAACGCTGGAGGATCAGGGTCTGGCCGACCACGTGAGTGGGATCCTCACCCATGTCCGCTCCACGTTCGAGGAGCACTTCCGGCTGCACGGCTACGACCTCGGACCCATCGGCCTGCTGCTGCTGGCCGGCGCCGATTGGGGCCTGGCGAGCACGGAACTGCTCTCGGCGCTGGCCGGAGCATCGCCCTCGACCGTCGAACCGCGTGAGGCACTCGCCCGGATCAGGGCCGCTCTCGCCGAAACGGGTGTGGCGCCGACGAGCCTGGAGGATGTCACCGCCGCCTCGCCACGAGCGGCCGAGGAACTGCACGCCTACCTGCGCCACCGCTCCTCGGTGCTCTACGCCGGCTATGACCTGGATTCTCCGACGCTGGGAGAGGCACCCGGTGTGATCCTCGCCAGCATCCTGAACGCAAGGCCCACTGGCCCGGATCCCTGTGCTGCGGACAGGGCCGCCACCGAGCTCCGCTCACGGGTTCCGGACCTGGACCGCTCCCGGTTCGACGACCTGCTCTTCGATGCCCGAGAGGCCATGGACCTGCGGGACGACAACGGCCCGATCACCGCCGAATGGCCCTGTGGGCTGCTGCGCCTGGCGATGCTCGACGCCGGGCGTCGCCTGGCCGCGTCGGGTCGCCTGAAGGATCCCTCCCACGTGTTCGAGCTGGACCGCCACGAGCTGCCGGCCGTCATATCCGGAGCGCCCGATCCCGGTGCCGGCGACCTGGCGGAGCGTGCCGAGGAACGGGCTCATCAGAAGGCCCTGGATCCACCGGCGTCTCTCGGCCGGCCAGAGGCACAGCCACCGCTTGACGCCCTCCCGGCACCGCTGGCCATGACCGTGTCGCTGGTCCTGACCGTGATAGCCGAACTCGGCATGGGCGACGTCGACGGGCCGTTACCCGACCGCCCGTCGCTGACCGGCACGGGGATCGGCACCATGCCGACCACCGGCGTGGCCCGGGTAGCGGAGAACGCCGAGGAGGCCTTCGACCGCCTGGAGCCCGGCGAGATCCTGGTAACCCGCACCACCTCACCGGCGTACAACATGGTCCTGACGCTCGTCGGCGGCCTGGTGACCGCCGAGGGCGGACCCATGTCGCACGCCGCCGTGCTGTCCCGGGAACTCGGCATTCCGGCGGTCGTAGGGGCAGCCGATGCCATGCGGCTGATCACCGATGGTGACCTCGTAGAGGTCGACCCGGTAGCCGGACGGGTGCGGGTGGTCGGTGGCGACTGACCACCTGAACCGCCCCGAGTTCGCCTACGGCGCCACCAACGGCCAGGAGGCGAGTCGCTCCCAGGCCACAGCCAGGTCGAGAACCATGCGGTCTGTGTGCTGGCGGCCGATGAACTGGACGCCGACGGGTCTGCCGTCTACCAGGCCGGCCGGCACCGACACCGCCGGGTTACCCGAGATATTGGCGGGGATCGTCAACGCCCCGTTGTTGCCCGGTGGAGACTTCTCCCCCGCCACCCGCGTGTTGGACTCGATCTCGGCCGGGAAGGCCACGTCGGGGTTCGAGGCGCAGATCACCACGTCGACGGAGTCGAACAGGTCGGCCATGCGCCGGTTGGCTTCTGTGCGGGCCGCCTCGACCTGGCCCGCCACCTCGATGTCGAACCGCTCGATGCCCATCCGGACACCGAAGGCCATGGACTTCGTCATCTGCTCATCGCAGTCCGGCCACAGGTCGCCTACCTCCCGGACCAGGCCGACCTGGTTGGCGACGGCCCACTCCCAGGTGATCGACGGCAGGGACACCTCGACGTCGACCAGGTCCAGCCCGATGGAGGCTGCCAGCGACTCGCCGGCCTCCTGCACCCGGGCCCGCACCGCATCGCTGATTATCGCCAAGCCCAGGTCGGGCGAGATGACGGCTCGCAGGCCCCGCAGGTCGGTCGAACCGAGGCCCGCCTCCCAGTCGGCCTCGGCAGGGAGGCTGTAGGGGTCACGGGCGTCGAACCCGGCGCACACGTCGTACCAGCGGGCGGCGTCGCGTACCGAGCGGGCCAGGCAGCCTGAGACGACCGTCATCGGGCCGATGGTGGTGTGCGGTCCCCTGGGGATCCGGCCGGCGGTCCCCTTCATCCCGACGAGGCCGCAGAAGCCCGCCGGAATCCGGATCGAGCCGCCGCCGTCACCGCCGGTGGCGATGGGCACCAGGCCGCCGGCCACCGCCGCCGCGCTGCCTCCCGACGACCCGCCCGGCGTGGCGGCACGGTCCCAGGGATTGCGGGTTATGCCGTTCAACCTCGTGGTGGAACAGTTCAGCCCACCGAACTCACTGGCGGTGGTCAGCCCGACGAGGTTCGCGCCGGCGGCCTTCAGGCGGGCGACCATTGTCGAGTCGTGGTCTGCGTAGCGCTCCGCGAACAACAGCGAGGCGTTCGTGTCGGGCCAGCCTTCGACCTGGTGGAGTTCCTTCACCCCGATCGGCACGCCACCCAGCGGCAACGAGACGTCGGCGGTGGCAGCCCGCTCCAGCACACCGTCGGCATCCACGAACGAGAAGGCGTTCAGGTCGCTGGCCCGGATGGCGGCCAGCGTCGCCTCAGCCTCGTGAAGCGGGGAACGCTCCCCGCTCCTGAACGCCTCGACCAGCGATACGACATCCCCCTGCCAGGTCATAGGCACAGTCCTACCCCATCCCCGCGGGGCCACCCAGAACCGAGGCGTGGAAGGCCAGCATGTCCTGCCTGAATATCTCGGGTTGGGCGCCGATGCTGCCGATGTGGGCGCCCAACCGGCCCTTGCCTGCGTCGATCGCTGCCATGAACATGTCACGGTCCGTGATGGAGGCGTCAGGACCGCCGGTGAGGGAATCGATCATGGAGCCAGCGTCGTCGATATAGGTGGTGGGAGCCCCGGGGGCGACGCTCGCCTCGGGTATCTCGTGGAGTTCCTCGGAGCGGTCGAAGCTGTGCGAGGCACCGCCCACGACCCGGATTGACGCCTCACCGCTAGTCAGATTTATGGCCTGGACCTGGGACTGGACCTGCTGGACCGAGAGCCAGTCGTCCTGGTCACCGACGATGGCCCTCACCCGGGTCGGGCCGACATCAGGGTGGGCGAACTGGTGGCCACACCACGGGTATACGGCATACACCCCGGCCAGAGCCAGTCTGTTGCCCACGATCGGGTCGGCGAAGCTGCGTACGGCCGCTGTCAGCACGGCTGAGCCTCCCCTGCTGTGGCCCTGGGCGGAGATGCGGTCGGCGTCGATGGTGTCGTGGTCGGCCAGGACACGGAGCGTTGCCAGCACGTCGAAGGCGCTGGCGGCGAACGAGTAGTGGGTCTGGTTGGCGACCGTGGAGACGACGCACCGCGGTCCGAACGGGTCGAGCACGAAGGCGGCGTAGCCCGCCTCCAAGAGGGTCGCAGCGTGGCTCAGGTGGCTCTCGCCCACCCCCAGGCTGCCGGGCACGACCATCACGACGGGAAGGGGCCCGTCGGCCCGGGGCAAGAACAGCTTGCCGTCGGCCAGGAGTGGCTCGCAGCCACCGGGATCATCTATGGCCTGGTGGTAGTTGACGGGGTTGGCGCTCGGAATCTCGACGTTCCGGCCGACCACGCCTGCGAGGGTGACCGAACGGTCCCGGAACCTCTCCACGCCATCCATCGGTCGAATCCTAGGTACCTGCCGTCGCTCCGCTGGCGCCGGGCAGCCAACACCCGCCTGCCACACCTCGCTGCGACAATGAAGGCACCTATCCAGGGAATCTGAGGGGCGTAGCCCGCCATCCTGAATGCCTGTCGAATCGACCCGCTCTGGAGGTACGCCCTGATCAGACCGCTGGTTCGAGCAGGACCAACGGAATCTCCCGATCCGTCTTCTCCTGGTAGCCGGCGTAGCGGGCCTGGTCGCTTATGACGACCGGCCAGAGTCTTTCCCGCTCCTCCGAGGAGGCGATGCTGGCGAGCATCGCCACACCCGGGGCACCCTTCATCGAGACCGTGACCTGTGGGTTCTCCCGCAGGTTCAGGAACCAGGCCGGGTGGGTGTCCTCGCCGCCCTTGGAGGCGACGATCACGATCCGGTCGCCGTCGCTGTGCGGCGAGGTGAGCATGACCGATCGGGACTGGCCCGACCTACGCCCGGTGGTGATCAACTCCAGCACCGGCATGTCCGCCGCCGTCCAGCCCAGCCGTCCCCCGCTGAACCTCAGGAGGCCCTTGTGGACCCCGTTCATCGCCTTCAGGAACCCGTCGCTCGGCATGCACCGAGGCTAGGCCCGTGGCGGGACCCGGGTGGCGCCGGACCCGAGGTCATGCGATGGCCATCGGGGTGTCGGGGGACCTGGACGCCCCTGAGCTCCTCGGGCTGTCAACCGGGGTTGTTGGCCGCTCCGGCATAGCTGTCGAGTCCGAGCTCAGCTCGCGCTTCGGCGGTGGCGGCCAGCATCGTGTCGTCCAACGGTATGCCGATGCCATCTGCTGAACGGACCAGGCCGTTGAACACCGCCACGGTCACGGCTGCGTCGACCAGGCCGGCCTCCCCGACGGCAGCGACTACCTCATCGTCAAGGGCCCGTGCCGCTTCCGGGTCACGGTTGGCTGCCTCCGCGTATGCCATGAGCAGGCCTCCGTGGGCGACGTTCCCCGTGGCCCCGCCGACCGCCCCGTGGAGATCCGCGCCGGCGTCGATGGCGTTGCTGCTCGCACGGAGCAGCATCACATGCGAGGCCGTTCAATAGAAGCACTCATTCAGTGCTGAGGTACGGGCGGCCAATAGCTCAACCTGAGGTCGGGCCAAGGCCCGGTGCTCCCACACGAGGGACACAAACTCCTCGCCGCCTGCGTACATACTGGCCACAAGATCCATCCGGGTCTCGTTGTCAGCTGGGACGTAGGACAGAGCCCGGGCAACGTTTGGCCCCACCCACCCATCGACCTTCCAGGGCACGAACGCCGCGCCCTCCCCG
>ENA-OSET01002648-OSET01002648.1-sediment-metagenome-genome-assembly--contig:-NODE-2648-length-17047-cov-3.373365_pt1 | contig 17047 bp, 18 predicted proteins | sample MGYA00237882_ERZ534229 | MGnify/ENA primary metagenome ERZ534229 (study PRJEB26408, sample SAMN06266212) | sediment metagenome | isolation source: Hudson Canyon methane seep mesocosm | place... | reverse complement strand
GGATATACCACAGGGAGGAAAGGGACCGTTACTACAGCTGTTTATGCTGTGGCCATTTACTATTCACTAGTGAGATGAAGTATCACTCAGGATGTGGTTGGCCTGCGTTCCACACAGAACACCAAGATGCTGGAATAAGGAGACTGGAGGACAGGGCCCATGGCATGCTCAGGGTCGAGGTCAGGTGCGGTTCATGCGATGCCCACCTCGGTCATGTGTTCCGTGACGGTCCTTCTGAGTTCGGAGGAGATAGGTACTGCATCAACTCAGCCAGCATGGATTTCATCCAGGAGGCGAATCATGACGACTAAGATACGCAGATGGGTTGAGACGGATACCGGACATAGAGTCCCTAACCACAGTAGCAAGTGCAGAAACATGCATGGACATAGGTACAGATGGGAGGCTGAGCTAGAAGGTGATGTAGTCACCCATACAGGGGCATCAGAAGAGGGGATGCTGATGGATTTCGCTGACGTCTCAGTGATTCTCATGCAGCACATCCACGACGTGGTTGATCACGCATTCATCGTTTACGAGGGAGATACTGAGGCCCTAGAAGCTCTATCTTCAATGGGAGACGGACATAGGACTCTGGTCGTTCCATTCATTCCAACTGCAGAGAACCTAGCCAAATGGGCGTTCGAGCTAATCGAACCTCACATCTCGTCGGCATATGGGAATATACTCAGATTACACTCATTCCATGTCAGGGAAACTCCCAAGTCCTGGGCTACTTGGAGTCCTTGATGTCCAATTTCCCCGACCCTTGTCTTTCCTCCAACTAATCCTCTTCGAAAGCATCTGCAGCCTCTGTTATGACCCCTAGCAATCTGTGAATCTCATCGTCTTTCGGCAACCCTCTCATTATGACTCTGACTAGAGTTTCCTCAATTCCTTTTCTTTTGTGATCCTTGGTGGGCATAGATTCTACCAACCTAGATACCTCAGATCTGAATGCAGTCCTAAGGTCAGAATTCAATAGTCTATTTTCTGTTCCCGTTGGCTGAATGGTATCTGAATTCACGTACCAGCTGAAGCAGATAATTGAGACAGCGTGGCTGAGATTCAGAATGGGATAACCCTCCAATGTGGGTATCGTGACTAATAGGTCACACATCCTCAACTCCTCGTTCAGAAGTCCCTTGTCCTCTGGCCCGAATACAATAGCAACTCTGCCATCTGTTCCTGAGAGCCTTTCTGGCAGCTCCTCTGGCAGTAGGAAGTGTCTCATGACAGTCTTGTTACCGTCCTCTCTCTTGCCGGATGTTCCGATTACTATCGAGCAGTCACTAGTCGCATCTGCGATTGTACTCACGAGTTTTGCCGAATCTAGTACCGACTGCGCGTTCTTAGCGCGGTTCCTAGCCTCCTCAGACCACTCTCCACTCCTACCGACTACCCTTAGATCGGTGATTCCAAAGTTAAGCATAGATCTGGCTACTGCCCCGATGTTGCCATCGTGCCCGGGATTGACCAATACTATGCACAGGTTCTCGTTCCTAGGGGGCAAAGGGACTTTCCTGTGATCTCCCATGACTGCCCCCTGCAGTCATCTTTCAAGAGGATGGCCTCAATCTGTACGCCGTTGCCTGTAACGAGTGATGTAACCGGCTATCCAATTCCTCATCCTCTTGTTATCGACGTCGCTGTACTCTGCGACGAGGTGCTTGTTGGTGTCGAAATCGTTAGTGAACTGATCGGGATATATCTCGAGTAGCCTGAGTGCCCTAATCTTGATGAATGACGGTCTGATGTTACCCATACTCAGACCTCCAGTAATTTCACTTCGATTGGGAAACCTTCCTCGCGCGTGCAGACTACACGAATCTTGCGCGGGGGATGCTGCATACCACGAGACCATACTGCATGGTTCACAGCCTCGTCAATCCAAAGATCCTCATCATCTGTCATCTTCATGTGACGGGAGACGTGAATCCTGATTTCTGCGATGGCCCGGTTAGCACGTCGAGTGCGCGGAACGTTCCATGCAGCGCGCAGAGGTATCGTCATTTCCTTCACCTCAGCCAATCAATCACCTCTGTAGTTTAGATCGGCGCCACATATGGCGCTTAGGATGGGAATTCACCCTACGGTTGGTACGAAGCATCACCCACACGGGGACCCGTCGGTTCTGTTTAGTGACTTTCTGAAGTCTCTGTTTCTTGGCGAATGGTTTGTTGCTAGACATCATACCACCTCAGAACCCAGATAGCCCGGGATATTTCTCCTCTGCGCTGCCACGAACCGCATGAGCAGCATCGTCTAGCATCATTTGTCCAGAACCAGTCAGAATCTTACCTAGGTTGACAGTTCCGGCAGGATTGTGCTTACTATCAATCAGCTCGCATGCAAATAACTGTTGGAGAATGGTTCTAGCGATTTTTCTGGACCCGGAAACCGCACGGTTCTGCTTAACTCCCCTGTCCTTGGGCCCTCCGAACTGCTGAGCCATGTGGTTGGCTCCAATCGGCCCCATCATCCCTACCTTTCTGAGTACTGCTGCTGAGCGGACGTACCACCAATCATCCTGGACTGGTGGCCTCTCCCTGTGACTGCCTGTCTTGACGTATTCAGCCCAATCCGGGAGGGACACTTGCTCCATACTCTGCAGTCGAGTTGCTAACTCGGCTATCAGCATATCAGCAGGGACATCGTGGTATGTGGTCATTTACTCACCGTGCGGACCGGCCGTCCTAGAGACCATATTTAATCGTGATGACCGCTGATTTGCCACTACGTGGCAGCATAGGTGTCTGAGTTGTGCCTCCAAGTATTGAAATCTCGGACTCAGCACGAGGCGTCATGCGCAAGTCCCTGTCGCGTAATCCCAACATGCTGAGGACAATGATTGGGATAGGGATGGTGCTAATTCTAGTGCTGGCATACGCTGTGTATTCGAATACTGTCGACTCTGAGTATTATGGCTACTCGACGACAAATGAGCCTATTTTATTGCAGATGGAAGAGGAAGTGGAAGGAGAAGCGAAGTGGCGGACGACTTCCGAAGGGGCATTGACATGGATCAACGTGACTGTATCTGGGGTTTCCGAGGGCAATACGATCAGAGTCGAGGCGTTAGGGACAGAATGGTATCACTCCCCTCTGTTAGGTGCGCCCGATGCAGATAATTTCAACTGCGGAGAATGGAGTAAGGTTTCAGAGTCATGCATACTGGCCAGCGCACACGAGGTACAGGTCGAGTACGGCACTATGACAATCAGGGGCCTTGTCTCACTAGAGCTTCCTATTGATGGATTAGGGTATCTGCAGAGCGAAGATTCAGACAGTGCAGAAGCCGCGGCTCTGGACCTCATTACAGAGAGTTGGGATACTGTGTCATGGAGGGTTTCTGTACTGGATGATGGCGTAATTGTGAGTTCGCAGGGTATCAACCTGACTTTGGAAGTCGTCACTCATGAAATTATATCCGTCAGTGAATTCAAACTAGATCCCATACAGGAATCTGTATACAGTTTCGCTACCTTGGTCGGTTGCTTCTCACTATTGCTGGCCCTACCTCTAATGGTGTACTACTCTGCGATGTACAAAGCCAAGAGAGATGAGCGCATCAGAGCCGAGGCTCCCGAACCAGAACAGTGACTACTCCTCCGAGTCCAAACCCAAACTCGCACTCGGGGGGAGGAGTTTTCCCGAGGGATCATATCTGGGAGATACAATCCACTCACCTTTGAATGGTGTTTGCCTGACTATTGCCAGGCCGTCAGAGACTAGTTGATTCACAGAAGCTCGCAGCCTCTCATCGACTGGGGCTATTCTTTCATGGAAGGTAGCATCCATCAAGTGGCAAATTTCCCTGAATTGATTAGTTCCGTCCATCAGTTCCCAAAGTACTGAATTCATATCATCCATAGGTCGACGAACCTCCTTCGGCGCCCTCAATATTCTAGATAATAGGGCCTCGAATCCAGATAGAGATTTCGAGATTCTAATGACGACTTGTCTTCCTGTTACGCCGAGTCTTTCGGGGTGTGGGCCGGGCGGACCCCTGCGACCCCACCACACGGGAGCTCTGGTGGGAAATGCCTCATCTGTAATCAACATCAGAGAATCACCCATGCCACCATTGTAAGCATTGAGCTGATGCCTATGAGTGCAAACAATCTAGCTAGTCCTTCTCTATCGGTGAAATTGGTGAGGTACCACGTAGAGACGCCTGCAATGGCACAAACCAGTAACAGCACCTCACTGCCTTCTGGCAAACTCTGCAAATCAATCCCTCAGCGTTTACTCCTGAGGTACTCGGCTGAATCGAGGAGGGATCGTGCCATATCGCGAATCCTCAGATCCAACTTCTCGTCGACTAAATCTCCATTTTCATCAAAAGCCGAACGGACATTGCCCACTGCTACCTGTTCAGGAACGACCCAACCATGTATCCAACGAACTGAAATCCTCATGTGATTCAGGGTATTCGAATTCGACTGACCTCCGAGTGTACTCATCAGGGCGAATGACTTGTCAGATGTCTGATCGTACGACAAAAAATCCAAGTTGTTCTTCATGACCCCGCTCATAGTACCATGATACTCGGGACTAGAAAGAATGAATGCATCTGATGATGAAGCGATATTCTGAAACGATTTAACAGATTCATCATCCCAGCAACCTTCTTCTCCGACGAAAGGCAGAGGGCTCGAATTGTCCCATTTCACGCACTCAGCCCCCAGGGACTCACAGTGCTTGAATGCTATCTCCAACAATCTACCATTGGCTGAATCGGTAGAGAATGTCCCACAAATCCCCATCACTCGAATTGCCTCGGCCATGGGGTTACGAAGACGCGCCACACCTTGAATGCAAGGGTCAAAACAGTATCAGGTTCGGAGAATGTTTAACCCATATGCGCCAAGGCGAAAGCGTGGACAAACCCACCGTAATCGACTTGCTCGAAGAAGCCTCTACTAAGGCCTCCTCAGGAGACCTAATGGGAGCCGTAGAATCATACGGCAGGGCCATCGATATAGATGGGAAGAGTGCATCGGCTTGGTACGGCATGGGAGTCATGCAAGCTAAGCGAGGCAATACGGCAGATGCCGTAGCGGCATTCGACCAGGCCCTCGATTTGAATCCGGACCATGCGCCAACCAGTGCTAACCTAGCTGTATTGCTGGAAGGCTCGGATTCAGTTAGAGCTTCTGAATTAGCGAGAAGAGCACTTCTGACTATATCTGATTTGGAGGACCTAGAAAGAATAGCCGCGATACACTCAGTTGATGAGCCTCCTCTACTGGCTTCCAAAATTGCTGTAGAAGAGGAGGAGGTTATCGAAAAAGCTCCGATGCTTGAGTCCAACCCAGTCAACGAAGAGCCGCCCCTGCTGCAATCAACCGCTATACTCAGAGACATCGAAGAAGTGCTTTCCGAGGCTCGTGTACTCCTTCAAAGCGGTTCATTTCAAGAAGCCCTCGATTCTATTCAGCCACGTTTGGAAGGAGATGCTTCATCCAACCACAAACTCTGGTCAATATGCGGGGTCTGTCTCTCTCAATTGGGACATGAAGAAGATGCGATACAAACCATAGAATACGCCATTTCGATTGGCGAAGACGAGGCTAAAATGCATTTCAATCTCGCACAGTTACTACGAAAATCCGGACGTGTGGAGGAAGCTATGCAATCACTTGCGAACGCACTGTTATCTGATCCCGCTCATATCAATAGCCTTGTGGCTAGAGGTGAGATTTTCGCTGACAGGGAAGAATACGATCTTGCTGCGCAGAATTGGCGTCGTGTTGTTACGATAGACCCTGAGAATTCAATAGAAAAACGGTTGGTAGAAATAGAGATGGAAGAATCCCCTGAGTCGCTTGGAGAGATTTCGGAAGAGGAATTCGAAGAGGATGATCTCGGAGAGGTTGAACAGGTAGAGCCATCCTTTGTAGAAACCAAGTCATACAAGATCTCGAAAGCTCAAGAACTGACTGAAAGCGGAGAACACGTAGCCGCGGTAAATGCTTGGAAGGAATTGCTCGAAGAAGATAACCAATCTGCACAGATATGGCATGGTCTGGCTGACGCGCTGTCGGTGGCAGGACACATAGACAGGGCGCAGCAGTGCCGACAGAGGGCTAGTTTTCTCGAACAGGAAGAGCAGAGTGCTTTACTCGAGGCTGACGCAGAGACAGAGGCTGACCTGATTGAGGCGGCGATTGAGGCTGAGCAGATTAGTTCACGTCTACCTCCCAGTGAAGAGGAGAGTGTGAATGTCTGCATCGAGTGGTACAATAAGGGCTTGAGTATGCTGACCGAAGAGAACGGGATGGAGGCACTGAATTGCTTCGAGAGGGCTATCGGTGGAGCTCCCAGAGAGGAACGGGAACTGAGAGTCAGAGCTCAGAACGGCAGAGGGCACGCACTATACCAATTGTCTAGGTATCCCGAGAGCATACAATCTTACCACGCTGCCATCTCTATGGATCCAGCTGGAGTTACCGGGAGATCCCTATACAACATGGGGTCATCATATGCCGCCGTCGAGTTGTACTCAGACGCCATCAAGTGCTTCGAACAGGCTCTTGGTAGGGGCCTTGATACGGGTGATACTGCCGTATGTAAGACCCAAATCAACCGTTGCAGACTGTTGCACAAAGAGCAGCGGAAGCGTCAGCTTCAGGATGCCTGACGCAACCGCTTCCTCCAAAATCTCATCTTACCCCTAGAGGGTACAACGCTGACACTGACTGATTTACTGGTCGGCGTATTGCTCCCTTCGGCAACACTACCAAGAGGTATCAGAGAGTTGGCTTCGGGGAAGTACGTTGCCACATTACCCCGTGGAATGTCGTACTGCACTACTCGCCATAATTCTGAATTCCTAGTTGTCCCCTCGAAGTGAGAAGAGATATCGACCATGCTTCCCTGAGAAATTCCTGTATCCTGCATGTCTTCGCCGTTCATCAAAACGACTCTACGGGCATTCTTAATCCCTCGATATCTGTCATCCAAGCCGTATACAGTTGTGTTGTACTGGTCATGTGACCTGATTGTCATCATGATGAATTGCCCAGGTGCGGCAAAGGCCCGGGTAAGTGGATGCACCCTGAAATTAGCCCTTCCTGAATCAGTGTTGAAGGTCCTACCATCGCGTGGTGCATTCGGGAGGTAGAATCCAGCATCCAGTTTAATTCGGTCATTATACGACTCGAATCCAGGTACAGTAGACTCGATGAGATCCCTGATTAGGCCGTAATCCTCGGAGAACTCGTGCCAAAGTATTCCTGAATTTCCTATGCGGGTTTCCAATGCGGAGGCAATGCCAGATACGATGGCAGGTTCGGAACGTAGTTTTTCAGAGGCAGGCTTGGCGGAACCCTTGGAGGCATGCACCACTCCCATTGAATTCTCCACCGATACAGATTGATTGATTCCATTTGTTGACAAGTCTCTCTCTGACCTACCAAGACACGGTAGTATCAGTGCGGTACGTCCAGTAACCAAGTGAGAACGATTGGGTTTGGTGGATATCTGTACAGTTAGGCTGCATTGCTCTATGGCCCTAGAAGTGGCTGCAGTGTCTGACATGGCTGAAACGAAATTACCTCCCATTGACAGGAATACACTGGCCTTGCTATCGCTCATTGCCAACACAGAATTAACAGCATCAAGACCTGGTTTATTCGGAGGATTGATGCCGATAGAACTGCGAATTGCATCTAAGAATCCCGCAGAAGGATTGTGATTAATTCCTACAGTGCGATCACCCTGGACGTTAGAATGGCCCCTTACTGGGCATACTCCTGCACCGGGCCTCCCTATGTGGCCACCAAGAAGAAGCACGTTCATAATCTCCTGTATGGTTGCTACTGAATTGCGATGCTGGGTCAGACCCATCGCCCAGCAGATAATGGTAGATTTCGATTCACGCACCGCCCTACCAAGATATTCAATCTCTTGACGAGGTACGCCCGCGGAATCTGAGATATCTGACCACTTCGTGCTCCTCACAGCTTTTCTGTACTCCTCGAATCCGTGAGTATGGTCGGCGATAAACTCCTTGTCGACTTCGCCTGCTGAGATGATTAGTTTAGCTAGCCCCCTGAAAAGCGCCAAGTCGCCATTCACTGCCACTGGGACGTGCAAGTCTGCAATTGAGGTGCCTGAACCGAGCATTTCGAGGAGGTCCTGAGGGTGTTTGAACTTCCTCATACCTGTCTCAAGCAATGGATTGATACTGATTATCGAGGCTCCTGCGCGCTTGGCATCTCTTAGAGCTGTGAGCATGCGGGGGTGATTACTACCTGGATTCTGTCCTACGACAAGAATCAGGTCAGCCTTGGTGAAGTCGTCCAATGTAACTGTGCCCTTACCTATCCCGATAGAGTCGTCCAATGCTACACCGGATGACTCGTGGCACATGTTAGAGCAATCAGGGAGGTTATTGGTACCAAATCTTCTAGCGAGCAACTGCCATAGGAAGGCGGCCTCATTGCTGGTTCTGCCAGAGGTGTAGAATATCGCTTGGTCTGGATCCTTAAGCGAAGACAGCTCTTTTGCAATCAACTGGAACGCGTCTTCCCATGCTATCTCTTCGTAATTGTCTGATTCCGGACGCAGAATCATCGGGTGCGTCAATCTGCCTTGCGAGTTCAACCATCTATCTGACTTTCTAGATAGATTGGCGACTGTCCGTCGGGACCAGAATGCTGGATTTGCCCGTTCCCTCGTACCCTCGTCGGCGACAGCTTTGGCCCCGTTCTCGCAGAATTCGAAGTGGGTCCGATGGTCATCCGGATCGGGCCAAGCACATCCGGGGCAGTCGAAGCCATCAAAACGATTTACCTTTGATAGATTAGAAATGGATTTTATTGTCCCCATACGACTCAGTGCGTGATATATCGTCGATACCACAGCAGGAATCCCAGCTGCCACTTGCTTCGGTGGCGATATCTTTGGAGACTTCCCTTTGACCGGAGTCAAGTGCTCGATCTCCTTGCTCACAACACTCGGACGCAGGTCGCTTACATCAGGGTCTCGCTGAGTAACCGGCGGATTGTGGTATCTCGACCCTGCCACTGCCACTGAACACAGTCATTCTGGTTTCGGCGGCGAATGAAATCAATGTCATCCCGTGCTCATTTGCCAAATCCACAGCAAGGCTGCTGGGAGCTCCAACTGAAATGAACACAGGGAACCCTGCTCTGAGAGCCTTCTGCACTAGTTCAAAGGATGCTCTGCCTGATACCACCACCATTTCCTCCTTAATCGGAGTCTGTCCAAATTTGACAGCGTTGCCGATGAGCTTGTCCATGGCATTATGGCGGCCGATGTCCTCATGGGCATCAATAACTGCTCCTCCAGGCAGTACTCTGGCACAGGCGTGAGTCCCTCCTGTAAGTTTGAATGCATTTTGATGTGTACCGAGGTTCGTTACAGCATTAGATACGTCCTGCTGATTAACTTTGAATGATTCACTGAGAGGGGGGCCATGGACATGCAGAAGATTCGAAATTGAATCCTTACCGCAGATGCCACATGATGAGGTGATAGTCGACCTTCTGACATGTTCATTGGGTTCAAAATTAGCAGCTTCAGTTAGGTGGGCTGTTATGGTATCCTCCGTCGCATTCACCTCCGTGACATGTTCTATCGAGTCTATGATTCCCTCCGAATGTAGATACCCCAGTATCAATTGCTCGTCCTGACCCGGGGTCCTCATTGTCAGCCCTAAGGACTGTTCATCCATCCCTAAGATAGATACTGCCATGGATAATGCCGCCTCAACAGAGACGATGTCAGGCTCACGCGTACTCCGACCGGATACGAGTCTGACTACTGGCTTCTCCTCTGTGCCTTCCACGCTCCGCGTATCGCGTTCATCGTATTGGGTTATGGCTTGCGTGGGATGGTTTTCGCAACCGTTGAAATACCTCTGCCGATAGGCGGGTACCATGGGAATACTCGGAGGTGAGGGGTTCAGTCTACCCGTTGTTACTTCTACTGAAGTTGTTGACGTGCAGATTGAGTTCACCGAACCTGCCAAGCAGGCAATGAAATCCACCATGGGCGAAGACGGGACTACGCATGTGGTAATCATCAGCGCCGAATCAGGGGGATGTTCTGGATATATGTACGACATGCAGATAGTCGAAGACCCTAATGACGATTCCTTCCAGCGTATGGACGTCGGTGGTTTGACAGTACTCGTCAATAATAAGGATAGTGAAATGCTTAGTGGTATCCGCGTAGATTACAAAGACACACTTATGGGTGGCGGGTTCCAAATTGACAATCCTAACGCAGACCGTTCTTGCGGATGTGGCCAGTCATTCGGTTGAGCGCATGCCACCACTGGATCTACATCCTGTTGCGGAGGTAATACCTTCTCCTTGTAGTGTCAGTGTACTCAAAGGAGATACTGCCATAGAACACCTGAATAGAACACTGACTGTAAAAACTTCAGAGCTCCAATTCAGTGACAGAGTGGACGGGTTGCTTTGCAACGCCAACGGGCGGATTCTAGATAGGCTGATGGTCTGCAACCTCGGAGAAGAGATACTCCTCATTGGCAATCACGGGGTCGGTGGCGACACACGCGAGAATCTCATCCGAGGGATCCCTTGGGATGAGGAAATCACAGTGATGAACGGTGATGGAGCAATCACTCATCTGAGACTTATTGGCAGGGCTGTTAACAGGTGCCTCGCAGGACTCGGTATCGATCCATTGGAAATCAGTGAAGAACGGTGGATCGAATATGGGAGTGCTTTGGTTTCACGCACTGAATATAGTGAGTCGTCGGTAATCGAAATCCTAGTGCCATCGGCAGAGCTTGATGCCTTCACAGCCCTATTACACGAAAACGGTGCCATATCATCAGATAGAAACAGGTGTGAAAGCCTCCGTATAGAGCTCGGAATACTCGATCACAGGGAGATGAATTCAGCATTCCTGCCCCTTGAACTGGGCCTTAGTCACATGGTCAGCCTCAACAAGGGATGCTATCCAGGGCAGGAGATTCATGCTAGAATGGATAGTAGAGGAAAGGCTTCCCGCGGAATTGTGAGGCTGTATCTGCCTTCTGACGTGGCAGTTGGAAAGCACAAGGTTCCCGGAGTGGGCAGCATCACAGTCACAGCATCTGCAAAGGCGTTCGAAGGCTCCGTGGCCCTTGCCGTTGTGCCTCTTCCGGCGATTGCTCTTGAAGAGTTGGAACTGAGAGAGGGTTTGATTGCGGTAATGCAGTCACTCTGATTCAGCATTATCGAATTCAAATATCTCTCCCTTGTTCACCCACTCCGACAAGGGCATTAGTGGTGAAATGCGCAACGTTCCTAGATTTCTGGTGAATAGATACACTGTGGGGTCGTACTCATCAACCATCTGCATTTGAAACGCCTTCCTGACTCCTTTACCTCTAGAGTGGAAAAAACTCAATTCCACTATTACTCCGATGATGGTTGCGGTATAGAGCACCAGTAGTACGCTCAATGAGAAGAGTACGGGGTCACCAAACAACTCGTTCGAACGAAATTGACTGCCGTAAAGCAGTTGCCGGGTAATCAGGAAGACTAGGCCTACGCCGACAAGTGGACCTAGGGCATCCTCCACAAAGGTGTCCATGGGAATCAGTCGTCGTTTGGTTGGGTCGGCAAAAACAAGGGCGTTCGCAGTAGCAGCCCTGATTACGGATGTGATAGATACCAACACTATGTAGACCGCCCCACTGACTAGAAGAATCTCTCGAGATTCCAAAGGAAGATAGAGCACTACGAGATATGCGAACAGCCCTAGGAAGACGGTAATTGGGAGTCTGTGCACTGAAGTCAGAACCCGGTCTAGTTGCTTGGCCCCGTCATCTAAACGCGGTATCCCGACGATTTCCCATCGTGTAATACTCTGAAGCACCTTAGTAGATTTGGCAAGTGCCCTCTTGTCTATCATAATCCATTCAATCGCCCTCAGAACGGGCATCAGAGGGATTGCGATTACTGCCGCGAAAAGACCAAGCACGGGCCATACAATCAAACTTGGGAGCAGCAGGAAGTGCTGGATCCTCAGAGGATGAAGTAAATTGGATTCTATCCTAGCTTGTCTCTCAGGGTCTATCATGAACCTACGTGCCTCTGCATCTAATTCTGCTCTGTACCTGCGCAGTGGAATACCAGCATCCAACACACTGCGGACTTTCTCCATGTAGTGCTCGTGCTCCGGTTCGGAGCCGACCCACCACTTCCAACCCACTGACAGTGGAATGGCCAGAATCAAGGGAGATAATAGAATGAGAGTTGAGGTTACCAATGCCTCAGAAGTTGCAACCACGCCTCGTGGTCGTCATTCCCCCCAATAACCAAGCGGTGCCCGAAGAGACAGTGAGCAGAATCACTGACAATTGGAGAATCGCCGTGAAACCTCAACCCAATCAACAACTCCCCACCACGCATCGATGTATGTTGCTCTGCCTGGGCCGTACTTCTTGTAATACGCATGCTCCCATACATCGAGTCCTAGTAGAGGATTGCAACATCCGTCCATCAGGGGATTGTCCTGATTGGGGCTCGAACAGACACATAGTCCTCCGTCCTTCACTCCAAGCCAGGCCCATCCGCTACCGAATCTAGTCATAGCAGCCTTATGGAATATCGACTTGAACTCCTCGAATGAGCCAAACGAGGAATCGATAGCAGCAGCGAGGTCACCCGATGGTGTACCGCCACCGTCAGCGGACATCGCCTCCCAAAACTGGCAGTGGTTCCACCAACCTCCGCCGTTGTTCCTAACAGCCGCGATGTCTTTATGCTCCGAGAGTAATTCTTCAATCGTCTTATCTCTCAGCCCATTGGCTTCGATTGCAGCATTCAGATTGTTAGTGTATGCGTTGTGATGCTTTGAGTGGTGTATTTCCATAGTCAGTGCGTCTATGTGAGGTTCCAATGCATCGTAGTCGTAAGGTAGATCTGGTAGTTCAAAGGTCATCTGTCACACGCAACCAGTAGAATGCTAAGAACTCTCCCGATTAGTTGGAAGAGGGCTTTGGGGGAACCTTGATTGAAGTCCTCGGACACAAAGAGTGCGTGGGTAGGATTGCTGTAACCGACGGAATGGCCGACGCAGCCGTGTCTATACTAGAGAGTGCGGGACATGAAGTGGTACTCAGGCATTATGAAGTCGAAGAATTACGAACAGGGGTACTAGCGGATTTCGACGCCGTGGTGGTACGCAGCGCAACGAAGATGACTTCAGAAGCAATCGAAGCGTCGTGCAGCGGAGGTAGGCTGGGATTCATCGGAAGAGCCGGAGTGGGGGTCGACAACATCGACATCGAGTCGGCCAATACGAACGGGGTCGTGGTATGCAACACCCCCGGGGCTTCTACAAAGAGCGTAGTGGAGTTGACAATTGGACACCTGATAGCATCGACTAGGTTCGTTGCTAGAGCAGACAGGACCCTTAGATCGGGAAACTGGGCCAAGAAGCGCCTCAGAGGTAGTGAATTGGGAGGGAAGCGCCTCGGACTGATTGGATTCGGTAGAATTGCCCGTGGAGTGGCCGAACTGGCACATGGCTTCGGTATGGAGGTCAACGCATTTGACCCGTACGTCTCAGCCGAGCAAACAGCAGAACTAGACTGCCTAATGCATGACGATGTGGATGGGCTATTCAGAGCATGTACTCACATCTCGGTCCATTGTAACCTCTCCGAAGACACTCACCACCTAGTGAATAGAGAGAGGTTAGCTATGATGCCCGATATAGGAGTTGATGGCACTGCCTGTGGAAGCCACATAGTGAACTGTGCCCGAGGAGGGATAGTAGATGAGTCCGCAGTTCTTGATGCTCTAGATTCAGGAATACTTTCGAGCGCTGCCTTGGATGTATTCGAGGTCGAGCCTGCTATTGGGAATCTCCTGCTGCAACATGAGCGATTTCACGGGAGCCCTCACATTGGAGCTGCTACTCTCGAAGCCCAAACTAGAGTGGGAACTGAAATGGCTGGGCTTTTAGTGGCGTTTTTTAACGGCGAAAGGCCGAAGTCTGCAATCAACTGAATGCTCATTCAATGCTATGCATGCGCACCAACGAATCCTGCAATGCAGACAGTTCGTGAGGAACGACTATTCCTGAAATCGGGGATTTCAACGAAAGTCCGGAATCTTTCTTCAACTTCCATACCATCGAATTGAATTCTGAGATTATTGGTGTTAATGCCCTCAGGGCTTCGGCTCCTTCGACATCGACTATCGCAGGCAGGCGAGGGAAGGAACGTACATCCACAGCACTGCTATCATAAAGCGTAGTAGACAGATAGTGACTGAAGAATGGACAAATGGGAGATAACGCGCTCAACAAGTCCCTGACAACCCTATGCAGAGTCCAGGCGGCCAATTCATCCCCATCATAGAGACGCGATTTCGACATCTCTAACCAGTGACTCGGAAATACACCAGTCCCGAATCCTTTGAGTGACTGGGCTGCAGTGTATATGTCGATCCTTGACCATGCATCTTCTACGCGCGCCATCATGGCATCGAACTCCGACAGAATCCACTGGTCCTCCGAGGACAAACCTACTGGAGGTGTGTCCAAATCATCGGGCACATCGAACTGGCTGGCGAATCGTGCTACGTTGAACATCTTGGTCAGGACACCGAAGTACTTGGATTCAATCTCCTCTGGATTAATGTGGAAGTCGTCACCGACTTGGGCATCGCAGGCCTTCCACAGACGAAAGCACTCACTTCCAATCTTATTCGCTCTGAGCTGGACCTGCTTGCCATCTGGCCCTCTAATCTTCCATGAACCGGTCCTGCCTCCGGCTCCGCACTCTAGGACGGAGTCCGCATCTATGCCATTGCCAAGGGACTTGGACATCTTTCGCCCCCAAGGGTCCATCCCTAAACCGTCCACCCATATATTCTGGAATGCTGGCTGGTCGAGCAGTAGCGCACTCTTTAGCAAAGTGTAGTACAACCATGTCCTGACTATCTCCTTGCCTTGGGGTCTAATCGAGGTGGGGAACGCTCTTTCGAACAATTCTGGGTCACTGATATAGCCTGAGACGTACAAGTTCGAGTTTGAAGAATCCATCCAAGTGTCAAACACCTTCCCTTCTCCCACTAATTCTCCTAGATCTCCTGCCATTGTATCATAGAATCCAATCGATTCACGAGTTGCCCTGTCGAGTACTTCTGATCCTGGAGGGGGGACTTCACGCCAAGGTTGGACGTATGTGCCGTGCGGAGGCACCACTATCTTCAAACCGTCTTCAGAATACCATATTGGTACCTCGGTGTGATACCATCTGCGTCGGCTAATGGGCCAGTCAATTGAGATGCCATCCATCCAGTCGTGCAAGAACTGTCGGTTCCTCTAGGTATGAACACACTCTGGTTTGAAAGTTCTGATAGCCGCTCTAGGATGTGGGTCTGCCTGACATACCACTCCTTCAGCAGGATGATTTCGACTGGGTTCCCTCCTCGCTCGCTCACTGGGACCTCCTGCATATGTGTCTCTGCTGCTGTCAGACGGCCGGCCTCACTAAGAATCTCTATCGAAGCTGCTCTGGCTTCCTCTGCGGACATTCCTGAGAGGGGGCCGCTGATATCAGTCATTCGACCATCTAGGTCCACAGCAACAAATGGTCTTAGACCCAATTCCCTGAACACTGCGACGTCATTCTGATCTCCGAACGAGCAGACCATCAGAACACCGCTGCCGAAATCCATCTTAACAGAGGGGTGAGTCACAATCTCCACAGATGGCTCCCTGTCAGTGACTGGAAGGGGGAGTTGTATGCGCTTACCAACCAGATGTTTGTACCTCTCGTCTTCGGGGTTAACTACGACGACCCCGCAGGCACAAATCAGTTCAGGCCGAGTGGTGGATATCGCCACGTCCTCTCCGTCTTCTGTAGTCCAACGGACATCGCACAGCAGTGTCTCGCGAGTTATCCTCTGAACTTCTGCTTCAGCGATAGTTGTTCCTTCCACCGGGTCGTATATATTGGGACGTAGGTCCTCAACTATGTCGCCTCGCTTGAACAGGTCCACAAATATGGATTGGGTCACTGCTCTGTAATCGGGGGCGTCTGTTAGATACTCGTTATCGAAATCACAGGACAAACCCACACGCTTTGCTGTTTCACGCATCGCTTGAGTGTATGATTCAATGGTCTCAGCACAGAGATCAAGGAATTCTCCCCGATCATACGACCTCATCTTACGACCATACTTCTTCTCAACTGTGAATTCTATATTGATTCCGTTACGGTCCACGCCCCATGGAAAGCGAACCTCCTTCCCAAGCAGTCGTTGGCTACGAGCAATGACGTCTATCATGCTGTATTGAGCCACTGCACCAATGTGCCAGGTTCCACTTGGGTATGGAGGGGGTGTGTCGATGATGAAAATCTCTCTCTCACTCTTCGAATTGAAAGAATATCGCTCGGAGTAAGACTCTCCATAATGCCTCTCCTGAATCCTCTTCTCAAGGTCTATTGACCATCTCTTCTCAGGGATTTTTGGTGCACCCATGACACAACCTCGGCTATTTCGCAGGCTTCCCTGAGGAACCCCATTCTTGACCATTCCCGCATACGCGGGTCGGTTCGATATACAGCATCAGTCGGATTACAACTGCGAGGGGTTGAATACCCGCCCTCAAACAGGCCACTCACGAGAAGTGCATGAGTACAAGCGACGGCAAGGGCTTTGGGCCCCGAGAAGCCTTGGAACGAGCTAAGACGGAAGCTGCTTCAAGAGTCGCCAAAGGCAGAGAAGTCGCAAGCAGCATGGACGCCGAATCCATCAGGGGTGCCGTGAAAAGGACTCCTAATGCGCTGCGACGGGCTCTGTCGGACTCGACTGCGACAGGCATTCTCACCAAGGCCCCTGCATTCACAGTAGTGCTGTGTCTTCTTGTCACAGGATTCTTCACCATGCACTCAGGAATTCTAGATTGCCGTGATGGTTTCGAATACGACTTTTGTAGTGAAGAATCTGCATTGAACGTGAATGGGGACTTGGCGGTCTACCTACCTCAGGGTTCTCCAATAACGGCACAGATTGCCGAGGTCGAAAAGGATTGG
>ENA-OSET01002647-OSET01002647.1-sediment-metagenome-genome-assembly--contig:-NODE-2647-length-17047-cov-3.905716_pt1 | contig 17047 bp, 15 predicted proteins | sample MGYA00237882_ERZ534229 | MGnify/ENA primary metagenome ERZ534229 (study PRJEB26408, sample SAMN06266212) | sediment metagenome | isolation source: Hudson Canyon methane seep mesocosm | place... | reverse complement strand
GACGCGTTTTATACCCTCTATGGCCATTTAAATCCCGAATGCTGCGACCGGTTGCAGCCCGGCGATGTGATCGAAAAAGGGGCCGAGTTCTGCCGTCTTGGCAACGCCAGCCAGAACGGCGGTTGGGCGCCGCACGTGCATTTCCAACTGGCATTGACGACCGAAGGGATAGAGGCCGACTGGCCCGGCGTTGGTGACCCGGATGAGATGTATTTGTGGCGCGCGGTCTGTCCGAACCCTGCCGCCCTGCTCAACCTTTCAGATGAAAAAGTTCTTTATCAACCCACGGATAAGGTTGACGTTTTAGCAGGCCGCAAGGCTCATTTTGGTGGCAATCTAACATTGACCTATAGTGATCCTGTGATGCTGATGCGCGGCTGGAGACATCACTTGTTTGATGAGTGGGGACGCCCCTATCTGGACGCCTACAACAACGTACCCCACGTCGGACACGCCCATCCACGCATTCAGGCGGTCGCGGCGGATCAGTTAAAGCGGATGAATTCAAACACCCGCTATCTGCATCCCGCACAAATCGCATTTGCAGACAAGATCCTGTCCAAACTACCCGACCCCTTCGAGGTCTGCTTCTTTGTCAATTCCGGCACCGAGGCAAACGAGTTGGCGCTACGGTTGGCGCGGGCGCACACCGGGGCCAAGGGCATGGTGACGCCTGATCACGGGTACCATGGCAATACCACCGGGGTTATTGATATCTCGGCCTATAAATTCAACGCAACTGGCGGCACTGGTCAGGTGGATTGGGTGGAACTGGTCGAGGTGGCCGACGACTATCGCGGGTCCGTCAAACGTGATGACCCGAACCGGGCGCAAAAATTTGCGGATCTGGTCGACCCAGCCATCGAAGCCCTGCAAGAGCGGGGACATGGTGTGGCTGGTTTCATCGCCGAAACGTTCCCTTCAGTTGGGGGTCAAATCATACCGGCCCAGGGTTATCTGGCTTCGGTCTACAAAAAGATCCGCGCCGCTGGTGGCGTTTGCATTGCCGACGAAGTGCAGACCGGGTTGGGACGACTAGGGGACTACTACTTTGGGTTTGAGCACCAAGGTGCAGTGCCCGACATCGTTGTTCTGGGAAAACCCATCGGCAATGGTCACCCGTTGGGTGTTCTTGTCACAACCAAGGAAATAGCCGACAGCTTTGCCCAGGGCCCCGAGTTCTTTTCGACCTTTGGCGGCTCGACCCTATCCTGCCGTATTGGCAAAGAGGTGCTGGATATCGTCGATGACGAAGGATTGCAGGAGAATGCCCGGAGTATGGGGGCGAAACTGATCGCGGGATTAACGGCACTCGAAACGAAATATGCCTGCGTTGGAGATGTACGCGGCATGGGATTGTTTTTAGGGCTGGAGTTGATCAACCCAGATGGATCAGAAGCCGGTAACATATGTAGCTATGTCCAAAACCGGATGCGCGATCATCGCATTCTTATCGGCAGTGAAGGTCCCAAGAACAACATCCTGAAAATCCGTCCTCCATTGACCATCGACAGCGAAGATGTCGACATGATCCTGTTGGCATTGGACAGTATCCTGACTGAAGTGGAACACATCTAAGGAATTTGCGCTGTTTAAAAAATTCGGAGAATTCCGCTACCAGCAGCAGTGCTAATCAAAATAAAAAAGGGCGGTGGAGAACCACCGCCCTTTTTCGAAACTGTGTCGTAAATTTAGTTAGAAGCGACAGCAGCGCCAACAATTACCAACATCAGCAGTGGCAGCAGGATGCCGTTGGAAGAGCTACCAGCTTCTTCAACGATAACAACCGGCTCAACAACTGGCTCAGAGTAACCACCAGCAGATGCGGTCGAAGCAGCAGCTGCCAGAGCAGCGGCAAGAACGAGTTTTTTCATATTAACCTCCAAAAAAGGCGCGGCCATTCAACTATGGCCCACGCAGCCAAGACATACCTCGTGGTTTTTTCTAACCAGTAAAAACCCGAGATTGCAAACGCTTGTTGAATAGATTCAGCCTTGCTGGGCTGACTTGTGGTCAAATAAGCAACACTTGAGTACCTAATTTGGCCATCCCAAAAAGCTGTGCAATATGTTCATTATAAAGACCAATACAGCCATTGGAAGACTTTCGACCAATCTTTCGCGTGTCATGGGTCCCATGGATGCGATAATACTTCCAGCTCAGATACAAAGCATGGGTTCCCAGTGGATTGTCCGGACCCGGAGGAACATAGGCTGGCCACTCTGGGTTGCGCTTGCGCATATTCGGAGTTGGCGCCCAAGACGGGCCTTCAACTTTACGAATTACTTGCGTACGGCCCCGGCGCGTCAAATCATCGGATAGCGGCACCGATGATGGAAACAATTTGTAGGTTGTTTCGTCCGCAGACCAATAATGCAACGCACGGCTGTCGATATCGACCAAAATTGCCCCATTCTTCAGATTGTCGAAGTACGGCTGCCACTTCTTAGCTCGAAATGCTGAAATATTGCGACGTACTGGGGGTTCCGGCTCGGGCGGGGGTCGCAACGGATCATATGCGGGCTCGGCATCTGGTTCCACGACTTGGGATAATGCAGGCGTCGCAAGCAACGCAGCTGTGCCGGTTAAGAAAATCCGGCGCGAAGGAAATTGAATTAATTTGGAAGACATGATCGTCACTACCCGCACTATATAGGAACTGTTGCCGCATATTATGGCGTGAATGCCGCAGTCGCAAATCAAACACACGTCACTACCGGCATTTTGATGCCACCACATTTGCACCTATGCCACAGTAAGGCTAAGTGCTGTACCTAGATATTAAACAAGGTGCAAAATGAAGCGTGTTTTATTGATTATTGCGGCAGGCGTTTTGACGCTGATCACAGCCTGCACCCCAGCGCCAAACGGTGGCTCAAATGGCGGCGGCAGCGTTTATCGCATCCGTAACGCCGAAAAAGTACAGTTTCGTATGCTTGATTCGGTGAATGCGCTGAGACAGGCCACGGGGTCTTCTACGGTACAATTGAGCGCCCAGCTCAACGCCGCAGCTGCCACTCACTCGCGAGATATGGCAGTGCAGAACCGCCCCTGGCACTTTGGTTCGGATGGGTCGTCACCACTGGATCGCGTAGCCCGCGCAGGATATACAGGCTCTCTGATGGGCGAAGCTATATCTGAAACTTACGAAGGCGAAGTGGAAACGCTGTCGGCCTGGATGGAAGATACCAATACCCGTGCTGTGATCATGGACCCCAAAGCGGTCAACATGGGGTTTTCATGGTTTCAGGAGCAGAACGGCAAAATCTGGTGGACCTTGGTGATGGGCGGCTAAACGCCCAAGGAGGGCCGATATCAAAGGCGGTACGCTACCGCCTGTGTCATTTACAAGTTTACAGACGCAGGCTGATCACGGTGCCATCTTTCACCATGGCAAAGATCTCTTCGATCTCATCGTTGTCGACAGCAATACATCCAGCGGTCCAGTCATCCACCCGAGCTGCCCGTTTACGCGCCTTAGAGTCGTTGGGCTGGCCATGAATAAAGATTTCCCCACCAGGCCGTTTACCGATGGCGTTGGCCTCAGCAACGTCCTGAGAGTTCGGATATGAAATTCCGATCGACAGGTGATATGAACTGTTGGGGTTGCGGCGATTGATGACATAAGTGCCCTCGGGCGTTTTTCCGTCGCCTTCAACCATTTTTGCACCGACTGGGGCAAAGCCCAGATCAACTTTGTATTCTCGCAGAATCTCGTCATTGTGCAGCAAATACAATTTCCGGGCGCCCTTATTGATGACCACCGCGGTGACCTCAGGGCCCTCATAACTTTGAAATCTGCTGGATGCGCCACTGCAACCTGCCGAAGCCAAGGTCGCTACTGCCCCCAATCCGAATGCTCGTCTGTCCATACTACTCTTATCTCGTTTTTAACTATTTATGACAAATTATTCCTAAACACTTCGTTAATCCAAATCACTTCTTTGAAATTTCCTTAACGTGCTGCGGCAACCGCTGCTCAATTGCATCAAGTCGCGTGAGAACCAGATCACGATATGCATCGGTACGCTCGGTGTCTTCAACACTATGTGCATCCTGCATTGAGTTCACGATAAGACCAACCAACAGGTTCACCACGGCAAATGTGGTGACCATGATAAAGGGCACAAAGAACACCCATGCATAGGGGTAGACCTCCATCACGGGGCGCACGATTCCCATGGACCAGCTTTCCAGGGTCATGATCTGGAACAAGGAATAGGCGCTACCACCCAGAGTGCCGAACCATTGCGGGAAAGCACCACCGAACAGTTTTGTGGCAATCACCGAGCCGATGTAAAAAATAATCGCCATCAGCAAGAATACCGAGCCCATGCCGGGCAGTGCAGTGATGAACCCTTCGACCACCCGACGCAGGCTGGGGGCCACGGAAATGACACGCAGAACCCGCAGGATGCGCAAGGCTCGCAGCACTGATAGCCCCTGTGCACCCGGAACCAGTGCAATGCCAACGATCAGGAAATCAAACACATTCCATCCGTTAAGGAAGAACCGGTGTCTGGACACGATCAGTTTGGCCAGGATTTCTAACACGAAAATCGCCAGACAGACCTCGTCAATCAACTCAATCACCACGCCAGCCTGCGCCATAACGGACGGAGCGGTCTCTAGCCCCAGTGTCACCGCGTTAACGACAATGACAGCCGTTATGAAATTGCCAAAACGGGAGCTGCTCAAAATGGCAGCCAAACGTTGAATTGGGGTCATGATAAATAATCCGGGCTTAGGCTCAATCGGCTAGGGTGAAAGACGCAACCAGTTCGGTATGGGCTGACCAGCGGAACTGGTCAACAACCTGGACCCAATTCAGATCGTATCCAGCATCGACCAAAGTTTTGGCATCACGGGCAAAACTGACCGGGTTACAGGATACATAGGCGATGGTTTTGGTGCGGGCCTTGACCAGTTCAGCCACTTGGGATTCAGCACCAGCACGCGGAGGGTCAATCACTGCGGCCTCGTAAAACGCACCAAAAGGGTTCAATTCATCCGGCATCATTGGGCGGCGAAACAGGTCACGGGCGACAGCTTTGACCACTTTCAGACCCTTGGCCTGACGCCAGCCAGCTTCCAGCGCCTTGACCATCTCGGGATCACCTTCAACGGCCAGCATCTCGGCGTCTTTGGCCAGTGGCAGCGTAAACGTGCCGCAGCCGGCAAACAGATCGGCAATTCGCTTTGATCCCTGGACGATTTCCTGCACCGCAGCCAATAGAGCTGCCTCGCCATCTCGTGTGGCCTGCAGGAAACTCCCTGGAGGCGGGCAGACCTTGGCAGGGCCAAAAGTCTGTGTGGGTGGTTGGGTCATTGCGATCTGTTCATCGTCCCAGGTCAGGCGAGTGATGCCCAGCTTTTCCACCGACTGTGCCAGCGACATCCGCAACGGCCCGTCCAGTGGTTTGCCATTTTTCACCAGCACATCCAGACCAATATCCGACAGCGTCACAGTCACTGCCAGCGGCGCTTTGCGGCTAGCGCCGATCTGGGCCAGATCTTCAGCCATCGGAATTGCGGCCATTAGGTCAGGATCAAGAAGACGACAATCCGGAATCTCAGTGATGACCCCCGAAGCACGACCATGAAACCCGGCCATCGCGCCCTTTTTGGTGCGTCGAACGGACAATGTCGCGCGACGACGCGATTGTGGCGGCGAAGTGTGGACAGGGCGAAACGTGGTTTCCAACCCCTGCGCATTAAGAGCATTGCGAACGATGCCCTGCTTCCACTCACCAACAAAACCGTCGTCGGCGTGCTGCAACTGGCAACCACCACAGGATTTGTAGTGGCGACACGGCGCCTGCACCCGGTGATCCGAGGGCGTTTCGATACGAATGTCACCCAAAGCGCTGCCGTCGACGATTCCTGTTACAACTTCACCCGGCAGAGTGCGAGGAGCAAACAGGGGACCTTCGGCGACTCCGTCGCCTTGGTGGCCGAGACGCGTGATGGTGGCGGTGGTTCTAACTGATGTGTTCATGGGCGCCCTGATACAGACAGTCAGCCGCTTTGGCAAAAAACTTATTCCGCCGCCTTTGTTTCTGTCTCGGTCCGAATGAAACCACCGGATTGCCGGGCCCAGAACTGCGCATAGAGTCCAGCCCGCGCCAATAGCTGATCATGGCTACCGATTTCCGCTATACGCCCGTTCTCCATCACGATAATTCGGTCCATCTCGCTTAGCGTCGACAAGCGGTGGGCAATGGCCAACACCGTCTTGCCCTGCATAACCCGCGACAAAGCGGACTGAATCGCGGCTTCGACCTCTGAATCCAGGGCCGAGGTGGCCTCATCCAGCACCAGGATTGGCGCATCTTTCAGAATCGCACGAGCCAAGGCGATGCGTTGGCGCTGCCCGCCCGACAGTTTGACGCCGCGTTCGCCCAGATGCGCATCATAGCCCTGACGACCCTGTCCGTCCTGCAACAGAGCGATAAATTCATTGGCCTCGGCTTTGCGGGCGGCTTCGGTCATCTCGGCCTCGGTGGCATCAGGGCGACCGTACAGAATATTGTCGCGTGCTGAGCGGTTGAACATCGCCGTTTCCTGAGTGACCATTCCAATCTGACTGCGAAGCGAGTTCTGAGTGACCCCGGATATATCCTGACCGTCGATCAGAATACGGCCTTTTTCGCCTTCATAGAGCCGCATAAGCAGCGAAACCAAAGTCGACTTGCCCGCACCCGAGGCCCCGACGATACCCAGTTTTTCGCCCGGTTTGATGGTCAGGGAAATGCCCTGCACGCCCCCAACATCGCGCCCATAGGCAAAGTCAGCATTGTCAAAGATGATCTCTCCGCGTGGTACAACAAGGTCCACGGCATCGCTGGCATCTTCAACCCGGTTGCGCACGGTCAGCGTCTTCATGCCGTTTTCGATTTCGCCAATATTGGAATAAATTCCCATCAGGGTGAAACTGACCCAACCTGTCATCTGTGCAATCCGAATGGACACAGCCCCGGCGGCAACGATATCTCCTTCAGTGGCTTGACCTGACTGCCAAAGCAGCAATGTTGCACCGATCAATAACACCGGCAACAATCCGGCCAGTGTCATAAGGGCAAATCGAAAACCCGCCGCAAGATACCCAAAGCTCAGCGCTTTGGAGCGAAATTCAGCCATGGCATCCTGAGCGGTTTTTTCCTCGTGGTCCGCATGGGCGAACAATTTTACCGTTTTTATATTTGTGATGGAATCAACCACCTGTCCTGAAACCATTGCTTTCGCTCCGGCCCGAATACCGGCGCGAACACGTACACGGGGAAGAAACCAGCTGATCACTGCAAAGTATCCGACCAACCATACAGCAAACAGAACTGTAATTCGCACATCAATTGCGCCCAGCAGAGCCATCGTGCCAAGCATCGAAGCCAGTGCAAACGCCACGACGTTGATGACTTCAGACGCAACTGATGTCACGGCGCTTGCTGTCTGCATCTGTTTCTGCGCGATACGACCAGCAAAATCGTCATCAAAAAAGGTTACTGATTGCCCCATAGTCCACCGGTTCAACCGAGACAGAACCAGCGGGTTCACATTGGGTTGCACGATAATCGAATTCGACACTGCAGACAGGGTAAACAGAATCGGTCGGATGATCAGAAAAAAGCTAATTGCACCCAAAATCATCAATACGTTCTGAGAGGTAAAAAACACCAGCGGCCCACTGGACACAGCAGTATCAATAACAAGGCCAAGGATATAAGCTGTACCGGCCTCCATTCCGCCGGCCAATGCTGAAAAAAGAGCGGCCAAGATCAACATCGGCCAAGCTCCGGACAAACTCCACCTTAAGAACGACCGCAACGTTTGCGGCGGCGGACCTACTGCTGGACGAAATGCGTCAATCCAATTGCCAATGTTCATTCCGCCGCCTCGATATTTAGAAATCCACCCGATTGCCGAGCCCAGAATTGAGCATATTGCCCCTGGGCAGCCAGCAGATCGTCATGGCTACCTTCTTCGACAATCCGACCCTGGTCCAGCACCAGAATGCGATCCATTTGTGCGATGGTGGACAGCCTATGTGCAATTGCGATCACCGTCTTGCCCTCCATCATGCCGTATAGCGTCTGCTGAATAATCGCCTCGACCTCGCTGTCCAGTGCACTGGTTGCCTCATCCAGCAGCAGAATTGGTGCATTTTTCAGAATCACGCGCGCCAAAGTCACCCGCTGACGTTGGCCGCCGGACAGTTTCACACCACGTTCTCCAACCTGCGCGTCATAACCCTGCCGTCCTTGAGGGTCCTGCAGATCCAGAATGAAATCATGTGCTTCGGCCTGCTTGGCGGCGGCGATCATCTGGTCTTCGGTTGCCTCGGGTCGACCATACAATAGGTTTTCGCGCACCGAACGATGCAAAAGCGAGCTGTCTTGTTGCACCATGCCAATATTGCCACGCAGACTATCTTGGGTCACGGTGCGGATGTCCTGCCCGTCGATCATGACTTGCCCACTTTCGGTATCGTAGAACCGCAATAACAGCTTCACCAGGGTCGATTTACCCGCGCCTGAACGACCCACCAAGCCTATCTTTTCACCCGGCTTAATGGTCAGGTTGATATGATCCAACCCACCTGCCCCACGACCATAATGATGGCTTAGGTTGCGCAACTCAATTCCACCGGCGGTCAGCTGTAGCGGAGTGGCGTTGGCGGCATCAACCAAATCGACAGGCTGGGCAATTGTCTGCATGCCTTCGGCCACAACGCCCAGCTCACGAAAAAACGAGGTCAACGCCCACATGATCCAACCGGTCATCGCATTTAGACGTAGGGTTAGCGCTGCAGCGGCAGCAATCACCCCAACCGAGGCCTGACCCTGCATCCACAAAAAGATCGCCCAGCCGACGACCCCGACGATCAGCAGCCCATTCAGGCTGACCAACACAGCGTCCATCGTTGTGAAAATCCGCATTTCGGTCTGAAATGTCTTGCGGGTTTTCTCGATCATGTTCTTCGCACCCGTCACTTCCAGATCGTGATGAGCAAACATTTTCACCGAGTGGATGTTGGAATAGGCATCAACTACCAGACCCGTCACCGCAGACCGCGCATCAGACGAGGCCTGCGAGGCGGGCCCAACCCGTTTCACTGTCCAGCGTACCAAGAATCCATACAGGACAAACCAGATCAGCAGAGGCAGCAACAGTCGGGCATCCGCCACCATCAGCAACACCGCAGCGCCAATCAGATAGGCCAACGAATAGGAAATCGCATCGAACACCTGAAACACCACTTCACCCGCAGCAGGGGGCGTTTGCATGATCCGATTGGCGATACGGCCGGCAAAATCGTTTTCAAACCAACCCACCGATTGACGCAGCACATGCCGGTGTGCCCGCCAACGGATCAAAGTACCCAGATTGGGTAGGATCGCATTGTTCAACAACACAACATCCAGCAATTGGATTGCAGGACGGATAAACAGGATGAACGTGCCCACCAAAATCAGTTCGGTGCCATAATTGGCCCAGACCTGTTGGGGGCCCTCACCAAAATAATCAACCATCCGGCCCATATAATAAATCAACCCGATCTCGATTGCAGCAACCACCAGGGACATCAACGCAGTCCAGACAAAGATGCGGGTGAAGGGGCGGCAATAGTCGCGCATGAAGGGCCACAACCGCGTCGGCGGGCTGTCCACTTCGGGATAGTCGCAATAAGGATCTACAAGATTTTCAAAGTAACGAAACATGACAGTGCTCCAAACGAGCTAAAGAGATATGCAAATGCAGACACAGACGGCGCCGAGGCCCCCCAAGTCAATTCGGAAGGATATCGGCGTTAATCGAGCCAGATCCCACGATACATATGCATTCCTCCGTCATGTAACAGTCAGTTGTGCGTAATTCGTAGGACAGTTTTTTGGCTTTGTCACGCGCTTTAGTTGTGTCGTGATCTAACCACGATTGGCAAGCAGCGCCTCACGCGTCAGGGTGAACCCAGAGGCAATCCAGTCCGTTTCAAGCCGTTTCAGCATCTCGCCCAGCGCCTTGCCGGTGATTTCCGGCATCAAGTCACGCGCCGACAACGGAAACGTCGCGGCAGCCCCAGATGCTATATCAGTCTCTAGATTGACGTTTAGGGGTTGTTCCAGCAAGGCAGCACGCAACAGCAAGACATCCCGAGCCTGTGCTTCCCCGAGCCTATAGCCCAGTTCAGCTGCACCGGCGGACCCTGAGGCCTGATCGCGCAGCGTAGTCCAATTAACCATCTGAGCCTTGCTGAGCCGCAGGTGTTCGCCCATTTCCGAACTAGCCAGCGCAGTCAAGCGACGGATCGAGTTGGGAACCAAGCCAGCCTCGAAATGGATCAAAGGGGCCAGTGCTCGGTCGTCAGATCCTGGTAGAATCTCCAACAAAACCCCCGACTGCCGCATCGCCGCCACAGCGGGGGATGGGTCCTTGGCAGACAGTAGTTTCAGCAGTTCTGACCCTACCCGTTCACGTGACAATTGGCCCAGACCGTCCAGATTGGCTGCAATCGCCGCCAATGCCTCGGGATCGAATCCAGCCTCATGATCACCATACCAGGCGTGGAAACGAAAATACCGCAGCGAACGCAGATAGTCCTCGCGAATGCGATCTTGGGCCGTTCCGATAAACCGCACCCGTCGGGCATCCAGATCTGCCATGCCACCCAAAGGGTCCACAACGGAGCCGTCCGGACGGGCATAAATCGCATTCATTGTGAAATCACGCCGCGCGGCATCGTCGGCAATATCTGTGGCAAAAGCTACGGTGGCGCGGCGACCGTCAGTGGCAACATCCTTGCGAAAGGTGGTGATTTCAAACGGAATGCCACTGCTAATAACTGTCACTGTGCCATGTTCGATACCGGTAGGAACGGCTTTTAGCCCGGCCCGCTTTGCCAGTTGCATCACCTTTTCAGGATGGGCATCGGTGGACAGGTCCAGATCCGACACAGCCACTCCCATCAGCGCATTTCGCACGCAACCGCCGACAAAAAACAACAATGAACCGTCGGCAGTGACTGCATCGCACACAGCCTGGGTTGCGGTATCCTTTAGCCAGGGTTGGTCAATTCGCGTCATCGTTTCATCCGCGCAGCTAGCCCGCGCAACATTCGCGCCGTGGCACCCCAAATATAATAGGGACCATACGGTACAGTAAAATAGTGCCTTTGCACCCCGCGCCAGTGCCGGGATTCTACCACATAACTGTCCAGATCCAACAGATGTGCAAGTGGCACGGAAAATACTTCGTCCACCTCACCCGGTTCTGGGCGCAGTTCAAAATCCTGTTCCAAAAGAGCCACGACCGGCGTCACACGAAATCCAGTAACGGTTTCATGATCGGGCAAATGTCCGATGACCTTCGGCAGGTCACGGGGTAGTCCAATCTCTTCCCAGGCTTCACGCAGGGCAGCAGCCGTCACGTCCCTATCATCGTCGTCCTGCTTACCGCCGGGAAAGGCAATCTGACCCGGGTGATGTTTCAACGCAGAAGACCGTTTGGTCAGGATGACATGTGGTATTTCGCCAATGACAGAAATCGGCACCAAGACCCCAGCAGGACGCAATTTACGCCCTGCTGGTAGTTCAAAATCCGGATTCAAATCGAAATCTGACGAGCCACCCCCAGCTTGATCCAGGGCAGTTCGCAAGGCTTCGATCAAATCAGACACTCGGTGGGTTTTCCGCGTCAAACCCAACTGTTTTAGGGTCGAGATCATAATGAGAGCTGCAGAATTGACAGTCAGCCGTGATTCGCCCGTCGTCAGTCGTCATTTTTTCGAGGTCCGTAGCCGAATAAATCGACAGACTTTGACGCACACGATCTTCGGAACACGTGCAGCCAAAAGTGACGGCCTGATGATCAAACACCCGCGGCGCCTCCTCGTGGAATAACCGAAGAAGAAGACCGGTTGGCGGCACAGAAGGACCGATCAGTTCCAGATCTTCGACAGTGTCCAGCAAGATATTGACTCGGTTCCAGTTCTCACCTTCTTCACCGTCGATCAAATCAGCAGCGGTCAGGATTTCTCCATCACCTTCAGACTGGGAAACAAATGGCGAGGCCTTAGGCATGCTCTGCAACATGATACCGCCGGCCCGCCAATGCTCGGCGCTGCCTGGCGCCGAAGACTTCCCAAAGCTAAGGCTGAACCGCGTCGGCAACTGCTCGGATTGGGCAAAATAGGCTTCGGCACAGACCGAAATACTGTCCCCATCAAGCGAGGTAATACCTTGATACGGTTTAGAACCTTCGCCTTGATCGATCATAACCGCGAAGTATCCGTCGCCGACTTGATCAAACGGAGCACCATCGGTCAGACGGTCAGCATCAAAGCTAGCATAGGCGCGAATTCTGGCGGGCTCGCCTTCGGCCTGGGGGGCATAATAGTCGGTTGCAATCATTCGCACCGGACCTTTGGACTGCACCTGCAGCGATAATTTCCAGCGCAGCTTTATCGTCTGACCGATCAGAGCGGTCAGCAGCGCCATCTCGGCTACCAAGGCTTCGACCTGCGGTGGGTAATCATGTTGCTTGAGAATTCCATCAAGCACACCGTCCAATCGCGCCACGCGGCCACGCATGTCGACAGTATCCAGTTGGAATGGCAGGACTGTATCGTCCCACGCAATTTTTGATCCAAGAGTCATGGGGGTTTCCTTACACGCCCGGGGTTGGCATATCGAGCCTATATAGGGTTATCACATTTGGATGAAAGGGGTCACTGCGTGATCAGACGATTTGGAGAGCCGCCGCAAAAGGATCGACACTATCATCGCCGACCCGGGGCCTATGCATTATTACCACGCGATGGTCGCTTATTACTAACCTGCCAATATGACCCAGGACCTGATCTGCAATTGCCCGGCGGCGGGATCGATCCAGGGGAATCACCTCTTCCCGCGCTGCACCGCGAAGTACACGAAGAAACCGGCTGGAGCATTTCTAAACCCCGGAAAATTGGTATTTTTCGACGGTTTGTCTATATGCCTGAGTATGATTTGTGGGCGGAAAAGCTCTGCCATATCTATGTTGCGCGGCCGGTTAGGCGGATTGGGCCCCCTAAAGAACAAGGGCACGAAGCCGTTTGGATGAATCAGGAAAAGGCAGCCAATTTTCTTGGCAATCCCGGTGATCGCCATTTTGCCGCACAAATAAACAAATTTAGGGCTTTGGACTAAATCAAAAACTCCCGTCACAGACTTCAATGGCCTTACGGCCCCCGGTCTGGGTTGGGCGTGGCGCCGCGCTAAGCGCGGCGCCACGCCCAACGGGAGACAGATCATTTTAATGGTCTGGAACCAGGCGGGAGCCTCTTGGCAAAAAGCTCAAGGACCGTTGTATTCAAACACTGTGGCTGAAACATCGTCTTCTAATCCATATTCAGACGACATTACCTGAGTAAGGTTCCAATACAGATCATCCAAAAACTCTTGGCCGCTATGTTGAGAATCACATTTGGCGATCAAATCCAGAAGCCCCTCGGTCTCTAACATATCACCGTTCTCTAGCCGCGCTTCGGTAAAGCCGTCAGAATAAAGCAACAGCCGGTCGCCCGGCTCCATAACTGCTTCGATCTGTGAATAGGGAATGTCGGGGACCAGCCCAACTGGAACACCGCCTTCACCCAGGAACTCTGTCGAACCATCCTTACGCAATAACAATGGATGCGGATGACCGGCCTGGACCATCTTCAAGCCACCACTGCGCAGATCAACAATGCAGTAGGCCATCGTAAAATACTCTTCGATCCCGGTATCGGCGATCAGCCGTGCGTTTAACAGGCTGGCCACTTCTTCCGGTTGACGCAGTGCATAGAAACGATTGAATCGTTTTTCCATTGCCACGTTCTGATCAAAATAGGTCGAAGACAGATACCCGCCCAAGCGGGCCGTCATCATGGCCGATGTGATCCCGTGTCCTGAAACATCGATCGAGTAAAATCCCAGGCGGTTTACTCCGGGAGAAAACATTCCGACTAGATCCCCACCGATATGACCGCAGGGTTTAAGAAGTAGGCTGACCGAAGACGATCCAAATTTGCGCGATAGTTCGGGTACCAAAGATTGTTGGATTTTGCGCGCCTGCACCAAATCTTTGTCAATCGCATCATAGACCCGTTGCAGCTCGTCCAAAGTCTCGGAAACAATGCGGTTTTTCTTTGATAATTCACGCTGCATCCGCAAAATGCGTTCACCAGCAGAGATCCGTGCACGCAATTCGTCCGAATTGACTGGCTTGGTCAGAAAATCATCTGCACCTGCATCCAAACCTTCGGCGATTTCATTTTTTTCACTCTTCGACGTCAGTAGAATAAAATAGCTGTAGCCTTCGTTGGAATGTTCACGGAACTTTCGACAAAACTCCAGACCGTTCATGCCTGGCATCATCCAGTCACTGAGAATTAGGTCAGGCGGATCTTGGCTGCAGATTTCCATTGCTGCTTCGCCGCTTTCAGCTTCAGTAACTTCAAATCCCCATTTTTTCAAAGACGCCACAAGAATGCGGCGCTGAAGTCGACTATCGTCAACAACCAAAACAGTCCGAATCGATCCATTGTCGGTCTGTTCTTCATTATGAAATGTACTGTCTGGCAACACAGATGGGACCTCGTTAAGCTCGGCGGGAGTTCAAAAACTGATTGCAGTATCATACTTGTCGCTTAACAAGCTATGAACCCAACAATTTGATATTTCCCTTCTCCTTCACTAAACTTTTACTCACCATCGTTAATGTAAGTAAAAATAGAGTTGAGCGACAGGATTTAAGTCATGATTGACTGGCCAAGAGTGAAAGAATTGCGTGAAGAAGTAGGCGCAGAAGATTTTGGGGAAGTTGTAGATCTTTTCCTTGAAGAAGTAGAAGAAGTTATTGGCAAACTCAATGATAACACGGATCTAACACAGCTAGAGCAGAATTTGCATTTTTTGAAGGGCAGCGCGCTAAGCTTGGGTTTTCAAGCTTTCTCATCGCTATGTCAGGATGGTGAACGAAGATCGGCCCAAGGCGAAGCTGAAACGGTCGATGTTCCAGCCATTATCGCCGAGTACCAATCCTCAAAGACAATTTTCATCACAGAATTGCCAGTCCGTTTCTAGACGACCGAGGTCCATCAAATCACAAATTGGGCCAATGTCTCGTCATTGGTAATGTCGGTGTAGGTGAACCCCGCCGCTTCAAGTCTGGCAAAAAGTTTCGGAAAGTTTTCGGGTCGTTTTGTTTCTAGACCGATCAAAACGGATCCAAAATTTCGCGCCGACTTTTTCATATATTCAAATCGGGCGATGTCGTCTTCTGGGCCTAGAATACCAAGAAACTCTTTCAGGGCACCGGGACGCTGTGGCAACCGCAGTAAAAAATATTTCTTCACCCCGGAATATCGCTGTGCCCGTTCTTTGACCTCGGGCAGTCGTTCAAAATCAAAATTACCACCAGACGTGATGCAAACCACTGTTTTTCCGCGAATCCAGGACCGCACGTCGCCCAGCGCTTCGATCGCCAAGGCACCAGCAGGTTCCAGAACAATCCCTTCGACATTCAGCATCTCGATCATTGTCGCGCAGATCCGGTCTTCAGAAATGCTCAGCACATCGGGAAGCGGAACATGTTGCAACAGGGCAAAGGGCAACACCCCGATCCGCCCAACCGCAGCACCATCAACAAAAGTATCGACATGATCCAGCGACACGGGATGCCCAGCGGTCAAGCCCGCCCGCAGACAGGCACCGCCCTCAGGTTCGACAAACAGGCAATGCACACGGTCGCCAAACCAAGAGACCACCCCTGAGGACATGCCCCCACCGCCCACAGGCAGAACAACATGATCCGGTGTGCGGCCCAATTGCGTCTCGATCTCGACTGCAATCGAACTTTGGCCCTCAATCACATCCGCATCATCAAACGGCGACAGAAAATGCCCGCCCTCACGCTGGCACCATTCCTGCGCAGCCGAAAGCGTATCATCGAAATAATCTCCAACCAGATGGATTTCCACCTGGTCCCCACCAAATATCCGGGTTTTCTGAATCTTCTGCTGGGGCGTGGTCACTGGCATAAAGATCACGCCTTTGACCCCCATGTGACTGCACATATAGGCGACACCTTGGGCATGATTTCCCGCACTGGCACAGACAAACAGATCCTGATCTGGTTGCTTACGCATGGCATTATGGGCACCACGAATTTTATAGGACCGCACCGGGCTAAGATCTTCGCGTTTCAGATAAATCTCGGCGCCGTAACGCTCGGACAGATGCGCATTGCGTTGCAACGGAGTGGCGGGGAATACGTCCCGCATTGCGGCTTCGGCAGCGCGGGCCTGGGTCTGGAAATCAGTCATGTCTTATTGAGTGACCTATGCCCGCCCCCAAGGCAAGGGGCAGGCAGAATGCATACATAAGAATACCGTCAATCGATGGGGCGACCTTGGACGTAGTGGCCGTAAATAGTGGTCAAGATACTGACATTCACCAACGACATCACCAAACCAATCAGCACCTGAAATGCAATGCCCAGCGGTGGGAATACAGCAAAGGACAGTCCTGCAACGTATTGGAGCAAAAACTGTACCCCAGCAGTTGATATTCCCGTTATCAAAAGCGTTCCGCTTGCGCCCTGCGTGGCGTTCCAAGCTTCTCCGAATTTCAGTGATTCCCCTACTGCAGCCGCTGGGAGAATTGGGGAAAGCCGGTAGAAAATTAGATAGGCAATGATCATAGTTACCAGAGGAATCAAAGCCGAAGCAAACGGCAGTATGGGAGACAAAACCGCTGCTATAACTCCAACAACCATGCCTATTGGGACCATTGAAAGAACGGTGATGAGTGCAATCAACAAGCCGCTTCCCAAGTAGGCTGTGATACGGTCAAAACGGAACTTTGGAATCCAGCCACTGGGGTAGTCCTCGAGTAGGATAAACCGGTGCCAGGACACAAAAATCCATAGTTCAATCGCAACGAGACCAAAGGCGAGCAGAATAAGCGGTAATAGAACGCTCCCCATGTCGTCTCCAGTCATCAGTTGCTTCAATGCAGCTTGATCAGCCAAG
>ENA-OSET01002646-OSET01002646.1-sediment-metagenome-genome-assembly--contig:-NODE-2646-length-17051-cov-12.809061_pt1 | contig 17051 bp, 13 predicted proteins | sample MGYA00237882_ERZ534229 | MGnify/ENA primary metagenome ERZ534229 (study PRJEB26408, sample SAMN06266212) | sediment metagenome | isolation source: Hudson Canyon methane seep mesocosm | place... | reverse complement strand
ATCTAAGTTGAGCAAGAACCAGCAATTAAGGCCGACCATTAAGCCTACAAATGAAAATAATTGTAGTGTTAAATAGAAATCGTTCCCTTGTGTGACAGGCCAAATAAGCAGCATGGGAATATCGGCAACAAAAATAGAGCCAAATGTTATGGTGAAAAAATTAACAAGCTTTCTTCTTTTGAGCATTCCCCAAAATTTACCACCGATAAAAAACATATAGATATAGTTCCTGCACTTAGTGAGGAACTACGTAAAATGGAAGTAAATGGAAGAATCAAGTTAATCAGGCAAACTTACCTTGAAAATAGCGGGTTACAGTAGTTTGATGAATTTCACTTTATTTCAATCCAAACACTCTAGAGACGATTTTCAGTATCATAATTGGACCAATTTGTTTCTATCCCGTGTGACCGCCTATGGAACACATCTGCCATTCCTTAATCCTCCACAAACATCCGCTAACGTCTGATTTCTTCCGTACAAAACTACTAGCCTGAGAGAGTAATTTTTCTCAAGTCGATACCTTAACCTAGTGATTATTTTTGAAATAAAAAGGCTTCGCTTTGTGCTCAAGTCTGGCTCAAGGTTGACCGGCAGGTTTGTGGTAAATCAAGGCAACCTAGGATGAAACTCTATTACCCAACCACATGTTTAGCTAAAGTTAGTGGGCTGACTTTTTTGTCCATGCATATTATTTCTCAAACGTTGGTTTTATTCTTTTCTAGGTATACTCTTTGATCTCGGTCTTTCGTCGCCCATACATATCTCTTTCTTGTTTAAAGTTGAACATTAACTCTTTATTTATGACGCTAAGGCAGTAAACTTCTGAGTCCTAATGCTATTGATGCTAAAAAAGGATAATTATGCCGCTGATAGTTGTAATTTTATTGATGCTTACAAGTGTTGTAGTTAATGCGAATACGGTACCTGGCGTTCTGCATAATACTGCCTTTGTTGGCAGTGAGCGTTGCGGCGAATGTCACCAACAAGAACTTCAACAGTGGCAAAAATCTCATCATGCTAAGTCAATGATGTTGCCAACTGCTGAAAGCATGTTAGGTGACTTTGAGAATAAAGAAGTAAGTTTTAAAGGTGTGGTTACCCGTTTTACACGGAATGAGGATGGTTATTTTATCACCGCGCAAAGTGCTGCCAACAAGACACAAATTTATAAGGTTGAGTACACTTTTGGTTATACACCATTACAGCAGTACCTGATTGATATTGGTGAAGGTAAGCTTCAGGCCTTCGATATAGCATGGGATAGTCGTACTAAGGCGGAAGGAGGGCAGCGTTGGTTCAAGCTGCTTCCTAATGAAGATACTAGCCCAGAAAGCCCTTTTCACTGGTCGAGGCAGACTCAGAATTGGAATAGCCGTTGTGCAGAGTGCCATTCTACCTCTGTATCTAAAAACTATGATCCTATTTATCGTCGTTATAATACTACCTTTACTGAGGTGAATGTGGCCTGTGAGTCTTGTCATGGGACGGCAAAGAAACACGTTAGCTTGGTGGCTAGCGGAGAGTTTGAAAAAGGGATAAAAAATGGCTTTGAATCCGCTCTTAATCAGACTCGCCAGTTTGTTTTTGAGGGTGAACAATCTATTGCCCAGCCACAGGGGGGGGCTACTTCTTCACAAATCAATGCCTGTGGTGGCTGTCACTCCCGACGTCAAGTGATTGGTGAGATTAACCCCGCTAATGACTATCACGATCAGTACTCTCTTCGATTGCTTGATGATCCTCTCTACTATTCCGATGGACAAGTTCAGGATGAAGTCTTTGTTTTAGGTTCTTTTTTACAGAGTAAAATGCATAAAGCAGGCGTAACCTGTACGAATTGCCATAATGCCCATACCGGAGCCGTTAAATCTCAGGGTAATTCGCTGTGTACCCAGTGTCATAAAATCGAATCTTATGACACTAAAGCGCATCATAACCATAAAACAGCTTCTACAGGGGCGTTGTGTGTTAACTGCCATATGCCCGCTACAACGTATATGGAAGTCGACGCCCGCAGAGATCATTCTTTTACTATCCCCCGGCCTCAGCACTCTACTGAGTTGGACGTACCCAGTGCATGCAACCGTTGTCATAAGGCACAATCAAATGAGTGGTCATCAAAGGCTATTCAAACGTGGTTTAAGCAAACACCAGATACATTTTCGCTCATCAATGAAAGAGCAAGAAAAGGGGATGTATTAGCATTAAGAAGTATGGTGTCTTTTATTGAAGATGAAACGAACTCTGATATAAAGCGAGCTACTTTATTATCGCTAACAGGACGTATCCCTTCCCGGCTCTCTGCTGAAACTTTACTGAAGCAGCTTGAGTCTGATAACCCTATAGTGAGAAGAGCCGCAATAGCGGCTAGCGGATTTATTTCACTAGAGCATCGCTGGACGCTATTGAAACCCTTAATAACAGACCCTTCAGCCAGCGTACGTTATGAAGTGGCCAATCAATTAGCGGGCTATGTTCGTTATACAGAAGGCGATGATTATGTCGCACTGAGTACATTGTTAAGAGAATATGAGCAGCAATTATCATTATCTCAAGATATGCCAGCAGGGCAGGCAGCGATTGCTGTGTACGCATTGAATCAGGGAGATACAGAAAGCGCAATGAGCGCCCTTAATAAAGCGCTGGAAATAGAACCTGATTTTGTGCCCGCATTACTAAACCTGGCAGACCTTTATCGAGGACTAGGTGATGAGGTTAAAACGAAAGAAACCCTTGAAAGAGCTCTTCTTGTAGCACCCGGCAGCGGAGCGATACAGCACAGTTTTGGTTTGTATTGGGTACGTCAGAAAAAAGTGGGGGAGGCGCTGAGTTATTTAAAGGCAGCGACTGAAAGGGATGACAGTAATGTCCGGTATTTTTATGTCTATGCGGTGGCTCTAGAATCAGAAGGAAGTATTGGTGATGCAATTTTGACGTTAAAACAAGCCAACAAAATTTGGCCTAACCAATATGACCTTCTTATAACCTTAATCATGTACTTGGAAAAATCTGGTAAAGTTTCTGAAAGTTGGACTTATTTACCTAAGCTGTCAGCCATAGCGCCAAATGACCCTGAGGTTAAGCGTCGTATTGCTAAGATGAAACGTGCTAAATAACGATGTTATTTATTGAATCATAGTGTTTTATATTCTATCTTTTTACAACAGACATAGGGTTGGTTTCTCTATTTTTTATACACCACACATCAAGGACTCTTCTAATGAAATATAAAGGAATAGCTGCTATAACCGTAAGCTTGGCTATGTTAGGAGCTGGTAGTGCTGCTGTTATGGCTGCTGGCGGAGGTAAAGTACTTTCTGACCCAGGCGCAATGGAAGGGAAGCACTTTCACCCAAAAGGAAAGCTTCCGTCAAAATTCACTGTTGAGCTACAAGAGCAGCACCGAAAAAACTTACCCCTCTCAGATACACGTGATTTTGACGAAGCAAAGAAGGGCTTTATTGCGGCGCCTGAATATAAGCAAATAATGGCTGAAGCCGGTAATGTTGCATGGGATATGGGCAGTTACGATTGGTTGTTGCAAGACAAGCAATTTAACAGTATCCACCCTTCATTACAGCGTCAGGCCGTATTAAATATGGCCTATGGTTTATATGAAGTTATGCCTGATAAAATATACCAGGTTCGTGGTTATGACCTGGCTAATATAACCTTTATTAAAAGTGATTCTGGCTGGATAGTATTTGACCCACTTACTGCAAAAGAAACTGCAGCGGCTGCGCTAAAATTTATTAACGAAAAATTGGGTGAACGCCCGGTTGTAGCGGTTGTTTACTCTCACTCTCATGCAGATCATTTTGGTGGTGTTCATGGTGTGGTTGATGAAAAAGATGTTCAGAGTGGCAAGGTAAAAATTATAGCCCCTGAAGGTTTTATGCTTCATGCGGTTGCTGAAAATGTTTATGCTGGCAATGCTATGAACCGACGTATGTTTTTCCAATACGGTGTTTTGTTATCTCGCAGCCCCTTTGGTCATGTAGATCAGTCTATCGGAAAAAATACAGCCGCAGGCAGTCTGGGCTTAATTCCACCAACCACTTATATTAAGAAAGATTTTGAGGAGTTAACGGTAGATGGCGTTAAAATGGTGTTCCAAAACACACCAGGAACAGAAGCGCCTGCTGAGATGAATACATGGTTTCCTGACCTTAAAGCATTTTGGGCTGCTGAGAATATAACGGGAACAGTACACAATATATATACCTTACGGGGTGCGCTTGTTCGAGATGCGCTGGAGTGGTCTAAGCAAATTAACGTGGCGCTGTATAAATTTGGTGTTGAAGCCGACGTTATGTTTGCTTCCCATAGCTGGCCTCGCTGGGGGAACGAACGTATACAGGAAATAATGCGCTCGCAGCGTGATATTTATGCCAACCTGAATAACGAAGTACTCCACCTTGCCAACAAAGGAGTGACCATTAATGAAGTTCACAACCAATATAAGCCGCCGAAAAGCTTGCAGCAGCAATGGTCTGCTCATAGTTATCATGGTTCAGAAGAGCACAATAGCCGAGCGGTTATAAATCGTTATCTCGGCTACTGGGACGGGAACCCTTCTACACTCATTCCTTTGTCTCCTAGTGATTCAGCCCCTCTTTATGTTGAAATGATGGGTGGTGCAAAGAAAATACTGGCTAAAGGTAAAGCGCTTTATGAAGAAGGGAAGTATAAACATGCACAAGAGATACTAAACAAGCTTGTTTATGCAGAGCCTAAAAATCAGGAAGCAAAAGATTTATTGGCTGATACATTTGAACAACTAGGTTATCAACAAGAAAGCCCTAGTGTTAGAAATAGTTTCTTAGCGGCCGCTTATGAATTGCGTTCTGGGATTCCTTCTGGCGCAATACCAAAAACAGCAGGCCCTGATATGACACGGGCCATGTCGACAGACCTATGGTTGGATTTTTTAGGGGTGCGGATAGATAGTAAAAAAGCAGATGGAATGGCCTTTGTTATAAACCTCGTTACACCCGATAATGATGAAAAGTATATAGTGGAAATGAGTAATTCCACGCTTACAAATATCAAAGGTGTTCAGGCTGAAAAATCGGACCTTACTATAACCATCAACCGAACGGATTTAGAAACGGTTATGATGGGGGCTGTGAGCTTTGATGATCAAATTAAAGCAGGCAAAGCCAAGCTTAAGGGTGACAAAAAGCCTTATGACCAGCTTAAAAGTATATTGGTTCAGTTCACCCCAGATTTTGAGTTGATGCCTGGCACTAAGCCCGAGACACCAACTAAATCTGATTTAAAACCTTTTGAGCAAGAGGCGTCTGGAAGTACTATCGGTGGCTAGGCCGTTATATTAGGATTCTCATGATCTTTAATAAAATACCATTGTCTGTTCGTATTCTTGCCTCAATGTTTGCAGGGTTGGCTGTGGGAGCCTACAGCTCAATGGTATTTACCGGTGTAAGTGCCATTGCTGATGCATTTGTTATGCTACTGCAAATGACTGCATTACCTTATATCGCCTTGTCGCTGATAGTTGGTATTGGCGGTTTGTCTCCCTTTGAAGCACGCAGTACATTTAAACAAAGCTTACTGATTTTGCTTATATTAATGCTTACTGTCCTCACGTTTATTTTATTAGCACCTATTGCTTTTCCTGACTGGGAAAATGCTGAATTCTACAGCGCTAATACGATAAAAGTTAATGCTGAGTTTGATTTGGTTAGTTTGTTTATTCCTGCTAACCCGTTTCATGCGTTTGCCAATGCCTTAATTCCTTCGGTGGTGCTGTTTAGTGTTTTTGTTGGTGTTGGGCTTATGGGCGTAAAGCGAAAAAACCAAACCTTGTTGCTCTTAGATAACCTAAAAACGGCCATTGCTAATGTGAGTAATACAGTCATGCGCTTTGCGCCGGTGGGTGTTTTTTGTATTGCCTTACGTGCGGCTGCCACAGTCGATTCTTCAGATATAGATGGCTTGGTTGTCTACATTGTAACCGCTGCTGTTTTAGTTTTTTTACTCTCCTTTGTTGTACTGCCAGCCATCGTAGCCGTTGTAACTCCCATTGGTTATCGAAAAGTAATTAAAGCGTCTCGTGAAGCGATGATTACAGCGTTTGCTACAGGCAGTTTTTTTGTGGTTATTCCCCTTATTGTTGAAAAAACCAAAGCCTTGATTACAGAGCTTAACCCCTCTGAAAAAGAGGCAGATAAAGTGCCGGGCATTATCGTACCTATTACTTTCAGCTTGCCCGTAGGAGGAAAGCTTCTCGCGATACTATTTACCTTATTTGCCGCCTGGTTTTCAGGTGCTTACATTTCTATTAGTGATTATATTAATTTGTTAGGCGCAGGGGTTCCTCAGTTATTTGGTACAACCACTTTAGCCATGCCAAATTTACTGGAATTGTTCAATGTTTCAGGAGGGATGATTGATTTTTTTATTGTTGCTGAGAACCTGGTTGTTGGTCGATTATCAGCTGTATTATCAGTTGTTTTCGCCGTATGTTTACCTTTACTGATCGCGACCAGCATCGTAAAAAAGTTTACCTTTAAATGGCGTAAGTTTGGTCGTTATTTAATCGTTATTCCATTGGTCTCCATTGTTGCTTTTATCTCACTGAGGTTTACATTTGATGCTATTAGTCATCAGTATGAAGGCTATAGTAAGTTCATTGAACGTGATTTTATCTATGGTGATATAAAAACCAGCTATCTTGAGCGGCCAAGTGAACAAGGTATAACCGCACAACCTGCTACAGATGTTCTAGCTCGTATTAAACAGCGCGGTTTTATTCGTGTTGGTTATTTTCGTGATGATTTACCCTATTCATTTCATAACAATGAAGGAAAGTTAGTTGGTTTTGATATTGAAATAATGAATCAGTTGGCTGCAGATCTTGGTGTGGCGGTTGAATTTGTGAAGATTTATCGTAAGCAGGCTGCACCGTTGTTAGCTTCAGGGTATCTCGACATCACCTCAGGTATTCCTGTTATCCCAGATAATATGAAAGAGTTTACGTTAACGGTTCCGTACAGTACGCAATCTATTGCCTTTCTCGTCAAGGATGATCGACGGGCAGAATTTGTTAACTGGAAGCATATTACCGAGCGTGAAGATTTAATTATCGGCATACCTGAGTCTTTCTTTTATCGGGACGCTGTAGATCGCCATTTTAAGTATGGGAAAGCCTGGGAGATATCGACACCTAGATTATTCTTTAGAGAAAAATATGAACATATCGATGCTATGTTATTTGGTGCGCCTGCGGCCTCAGCCTGGACACTCTTACATCCTGATTATACGGTGGTTGTTCCAAAGCCTGTACAGCCTTCTTTATCCATGGCGTTTCCTATTAATAAGAATGATAGGGCGTTTGAATTGTTTATGCGTAATTGGATCAATATGAAACAGAAAAATAGGACGCTTGAGCGCTTGTTTGATTATTGGATTGGAGGGAAAAAGGAATAAAGCAAAATACAACAAATGAGTGATGAATAGAGTTTGCTGCTAATATTAGAGTTGATGAAAGTACGGTATTTGCCTTTGGATGGTATTAATAATTCTATGAAAAATGTTTTAGTTACTTTGCTATTGTTTATTTCCCCCCCTTCTATTTTGTGGGCGGCCAGTGTTGACGATAGCCTAAAGGTTGTCCAAAAAACCAATAATAATGCCATTAAATCTCAGCAGCGTATTGATCACTTGTCTATACAGACTCAGAAAATGCTAGAAGAGTATCAGCAGATTATTCAAAATACTGACTATCAAAATGCCTATAATTTTCAACTTAAACAGTTAAAAGATGATCAGGAAGCAGAGCTTGCTTCACTGCAAAAACAAATTGATGAAATAAACATTACCCAGTTACGTATTATGCCCTTAATGAATAGCATGGCTGATTCGCTGGAGAAATTTGTGGTGTTGGATTTGCCCTTTCATCAGGAAGACCGCGTGAGTAGTGTTATACAGTTAAAACAGTATTTACGTAGTCCAAGTCTCTCTTTACCAAAAAAATACCGCTTGTTATTAGAAGCTTTTCAAATTGAAAACAACTATGGGCGAACGGTGGAAAGTTATCGGGATGATCTATCAATAAACGGCGAAAGTTTATCGGTTGAATTTTTAAGAATTGGTCGTGTGGCCCTTTATTACCGAACATTGGATGGCCGTATTAGTGGGCGTTGGAATAAACAGAGTCATGATTGGGACACCTTACCTAAAGCCTTTGATCGTAATATATCAGATGCCATTCGTGTTGCTAGCAACCAGGTTGCCCCGCAATTACTGAGGCTGCCCATGGTGAACCCTCAATGAGCTATTTGAAGGCGGTGCTAGTGATGGTGCTCATAATGCCGCAAGTGTTGTTGGCTGAGCAAACAATCATTAACCTGGATCAGTTGCTGCAAACGGTTAAAGATAACCGACAGCAAGAAGCGCAACTGAATAAGCAGCGCGAACAAACCTTTCTACAACAAAAGAGTCGCCAGAAAGCACTCTTGGCTTCGGCCAAGAAGAAATTTGAGAAGTCGCAAAAACACAATAACCCTCTAAAAAAGCAGACGATTGAGAATGCAGAACGCATTAAGCTTGCTGAGAAAACGTTACTTAAAAAGAAGCAAGATATGGGGGATATATACAGTATCTATACTGAAATGACGGGGGATTTCTCTGCTGCATTACAAGACTCAATGGTAAGCGTTCAAAAACCGGAGCGTAATGAAAAATTAAACGCACTAATGCAAACTGAGCAACTGGCGACCATACAAGATCTTGAAGAACTCTGGCTGCTGGTTCAGGAAGAAATGACAGAGTCCGGTAAGATTGTTCGTTACGAAGGCCCTGTTGTTACCCGTGAAGGTCATGTTGAAACACGGCCCATTTTACGCGTAGGTACGTTTACAGCAACCAGTGGTGGCGAGTTCTTACGTTATGTGCCTGAAACAGGCGAGTTGCTTGAACTAAGTCGCCAGCCATCTAGTCGATTTGGGCGCGAGGCAGCAGAGTTTGCAGCCTCAACAGGTAAAATATTACCCATCGTTGTCGATCCCACGGGAGGAAGTCTGATGGGAATGATGACCTATGTACCTACTTTGCAGGAGCGAGTAGAGCAGGGGGGCATTATAGGGTTTATTATTATTGGCCTTGGGGTGTTGGGTATGCTTATAACGCTCTGGCGAGTGCTTTATTTATCCGTTATTCATATCTCTATGCGTCGCCAGCTGACATGTATTGGTCAACCCCGCAGTAAAAATCCACTTGGTCGAGTATTGCTCAGTGCCAAAGGGTTTATCGAAGATGGACTTAGTGAAGATAGCAGTAGGGTTCAGTACAAGCTCGATGAAGCTGTGCTGGCAGAAATACCTCGTCTTGAGCGCAGTCATAACCTGATCAAACTACTGGCTGCAATGTCTCCTTTATTAGGCTTATTGGGAACCGTAACAGGCATGATTGTAACCTTTCAGGCGATTAGCTTATTTGGTAGCGGTGACCCTAAATTAATGGCTAGTGGTATTTCTCAAGCACTGGTAACCACTGTATTGGGTTTGGTTATGGCTATTCCCTTGTTATTTGGCCACAGCCTGGTTTCGTCGTTATCTGGGAATATGATCCAGCGATTGGATGAACAAAGCGCAGGTATTATGGCTCGTTTAATGGAGTCACAATTAAACAACCCTAATGAAGGTTAAGGGCTTCGTATGTGGTTAATTTATGAGGTGCAAGGGTTTATTGACCAAGGTGGCAGTGTTATCTGGGCTGTATTTTTTAGTTGCTTGCTGCTTTGGATATGCATTGTTGACCGTTATTGGTTTTGCAAAATCACCTTCCCAACTTTTGCCAATGACATCATAGCCGACTGGCAAGCACGGCATGATCATCAATCATGGCAGGCCTATAAAATTAGAGAGGGCATTATTTCAGAGGTTCGTATGCGACTACATGCGAGGTTATCTTTAATTCAGACATTAATCATACTGTGCCCCTTACTAGGACTATTAGGAACTGTGACTGGTATGATCAGTGTTTTTGAGGTTATTGCGGTAAACGGAACCAGTGACGCACAGAGCATGGCGCATGGTGTTTACCGAGCGACAATCCCTACCATGTCGGGTTTAGTAGTGGCCTTATCTGGTTATTATTTTTCTGTTCGTTTAAAGCAAATTGCAGATACTGAAACCAGTAAACTGGCAGATAAACTGATGCTGCTATAGTTGAATCGCTATTATCTAAACAAACAATGGCTAAATAGACAATGAGAATTTCATGACAGCAAGACGACACAATAAAAACAAAGAAGAAGCCGGGTTGGATATGACTCCCATGCTCGATATTGTTTTTATTATGCTGATATTTTTTATTGTAACCACCTCTTTTGTGAAAGAGTCAGGCATTACTGTTAACACGCCCAAAGCACAAACCGCCTCAAAGCAGGAAAAGGCCAATGTGTTTGTAGCTATTAATGCGGGGGGCGAAATTTGGATTGATAAGCGCCCGGTTGATATACGTTCTGTAAGGACGGTGGTGGCACGTTTACATTCAGAAAATCCCGAAGGCGCTGTTGTGATTCAATCTGACCAAGAGGCCGCAACTAGAATCTTGGTGGCGGTTATGGATCAAATTCGTTTAGCAGGCATTGAAAAAATTGCTATCGCAGCAAACAATGCGCCATTGTGAGAAGCGTGAGAAGCGTGAGAAGCGTGAGAAGCGTGAAAAATGTGATGATTAAAACCATCCTGGTTTTTAGTGTGGCGATGCTGGTTACTCTGGCTATTTTCTTGTTTATGCAGAATTTAATTTCTTCAGAGCCGGAAAGGTTGGATTCTGTAGAGCTGGCAGCGGTTGTTGAGCTGTACCGTGAGGCACCAAGACCTGAATCTGAACCAGAAACAAAAGTGGAACCGGAGCCAGAAAAAATAGAAGAGCCGCAAATGAATATGCCGGTAGATTCGCCAATGGAACCTCTTGCCAGCACTGATCAAATAATGCCAAGTGTGGATATGGGGTCTCTATCAATTAATGTGGGGGCTGCCGAAGGGCAATGGGCGATGCCTGCATCGGGTCAGTCCTTCGAAGCCTTAGCTGATGGAAAAGACAGCAAAGGGTATGTTGAAGTTGTCCCCTACGCGACCCGTCAACCCAATATCCCTTTGCTTGCCTGGGAGAATAAAATCAATGGTTGGGTGCTGGTTGTGTTTACGGTTACCGCCTCAGGGAAAGCTAGTAATATACGTATACTAGATGCTAATCCAAAAGGCATTTTTGAAGAGGAAGTACAAAAGGCCGTCTCTTTTTGGCGTTATGATGTGAGTACATTAAAGGGCCAGGCTGGCGGTATGATACTAACCCAAAAAATCACACTCAATTGGAAAAATTACCCCGATAATACGGTTTATTAGTTATGCGTATTATTATCTTTATATTCTTGGTATTTTTCATTCAGGGTGCTGTCGCGGAGCGGTACCGAAGTAAGCTTATTCTTGACCCAAGTAAACAGCTAAATGAATCGTCGCGCCTGTCTTTGAAAGACCTAGAGCAACAGATTAGCTCGATGACTGATGCTTATGGAAAATCTAGTGCTGGACGTTATTTAGCGCGCCACTATGTTAATGAAAAGAACTATGCCAAAGCCATTGAATACTACCGCACAGCTTTAAAGGCAGAAGGACTTTCTGATATAGCTAATAGGGTGCTATTAAAAGAGTTGGCTGGTATTTATGTCTTAGATAAGCAATTTAAAGAAGCAATAACAAGTCTTAATCAGCTCCAGCGTTCTAAACTCGAAAAACAGGATATATCTACGACGATTCTATTAGCTCAGGCCTACTATGGTTTAAGTGATTATCTCTCCGTTGTCGAAATACTGGATGAGATTATGCCTCAGCGTAATATACTTTCTGATTCGCAACTCAAGCAAATGTTAGGTCTTTATTATAACGCAGGAAGTTATGGGCAAAGTGAAAAAATTCTACAAGAACTTATTCATCGTTATCCGCAGGTGTTTAGTTATTGGCAACAGTTAACGTCCATCTTTTTAATGCAAAATAAACAGAAGCTAGCTTTAGACCAATTATCATTAGCTCGCCAGAAATCGTTTCAATTTAGCTCTAAAGATATTTTATTACTGACAGACTTATATGTGGCCAATCATGCGCCTGAAAAAGGTGCGAGGTTATTTGAGCAGGCTATTGCAGAGGGTGAAATTGAAAATAATGAGAAATACAACAAGCGATTATTTGAATACTGGTTACAAGCCAGAGAGAAAAAAAAGGCGGCCGACACCCTAAAAAGGTCTATTAAGCTAATTCAGGACTTTGAATTATTTATACGCTTGGCTCAGCTGCAAATGGAGCAGGAAGACTGGCAGGGTATGCAAAATACTATGCTCGTTGCCTGCCGAAAAACTTTAGATGATAAATATGTAAGCCGTGCCAATTTATTGCTGGGTGTTAGCCAGTTAAAACGTGGAGATGAAGTGAATGCCAGGAGATCTTTTATTAATGCGACATTAATTAGCGGAGCAGGGGATAAGGCGCGAGAGTGGCTTGATTATATTAATGCAGACAAACCTGACAGTGATGAACTACGAGCGATCAGCGGCCCCTGTCACCCGCAGGATCGTAAGGTGAGATATGTAAAATACAGCACGCCTCAGAGCATAGAAAGCATTGAAAAAACGCCTGCTGACTTAATTAGTGCGGTTACTGAAGTAAATACAAAAACGATTGCTTCTCAGTCTTTATACGGCATAAAACTATCTGTTGAACCTGAAGATATAGCCTCTTCAATTAAAAACCAAGCCTTCAGAACGGGTGTCTCATTAGTGAAAACTGGTGGAGCTATTAATGGCCCATTACATATTCTATTTGATGGAGAAGTAGTTGAAGGCGAACCTGTTAAATTTCGCTTAGCTTTTCCATATAAAGGTAAGCCAAAAAACAAAGGGCCTTACAGGGCTAAGAAAGCAGCGGAGTTTAAATGCGCCTATTTTAATTACACCGGGCCTGCGTCAGACATTCTTAGTGCATGGGCAGCGTTATATAAGCAAACCCATGCTGCTGGGCTTACACCAACAGGTGAAAACCGAATGGTGTTAACGATTGAAGAGAGTGGTGATACGCCTGAGATGTTGTTTGAATTGCAGTTGGGGGTTTTGTGAACGTGATGTGGCACTTTTTTATCTATTTATATATTGCACTATACTGATTTATACTTGGTCACGAACCATAAAATGAATGATAACATTGAGTAGTCCATCAAGAATGGGGTTGTTATGAAATTCAACTTGTTAATGTGTTCCATTGCAATGCTTCTGATGATTCAAACTGCAATGGTTAATGCAGAGCAAAAGACACCTAACAATGTTTTTGTTGAGGTTCGGGCGCTTAATTCAAGTCTTAACACGTATTTGAGATTACATACTAAAAGTAGGAGAATTTCACTTGAAGAGATGGATGTTGCCAATGCCACTTCGGCTGACGTTTATGCTTTAGCCGCAGTACTGAATGAAAAAATGCGTATTTTACTGTTGAAGAACAATATCACCGATTTTAAACAAGCTTCTATTCCAAATAACGAAATCACACCCACAGATGTATTTGAACTAATTAAGGCCGCACAAGATAATTTGACATTGCTAACCGGGCAATCAATCAAATCAAACAATAAAACTGTAACAAATTTACCATCCGGGGTATTAAGAGAAGTAATCTTAGCGAACAACCGAATGGATACTCTCTTGCTTGGAGAAATCAACCCGCAATACCCGCTTTTTGTCGTTGATCGCATTCAGCATGAATTGCAACGACTCCTTAAGCATAAGGGGCTTCCGCTTATAGAGTACAAATACCATTATGAATTTTCAAAAATTACGCCAACAGATGTATTCGATTACGCTGAACTATTTCATAGTCAGCTGAGACTGTTGGGTTATACATCGTTGGACTACAGTCACGCCAGAAAGCCATATTACACGCCGAAAGACAAGTCAACCATTCAGCCGTATCATGTTTTTACATTATCTGTTGTGAATTTGTATCAAATTTATTTGATCGAGCATAAGCTGGGATTGGAGCCGGATTATACCTACTCCCCGCAATGGAAAGTTGATGCTCAACCTCAATCCGTCTTTCATGGTTATAGCAAGGCTAACGCAATGCTCAGTTCATTGTTTCTTAACTGGCATTAGCGTTAATAAACAATGAGCTGAGTTTTGAGTGGAATAGCTTAGCTTCAGGTTGAAAGTCTTTCTGAAGAACTATTTATTTTTTGGTCGAGCGTTTTGATATTTCTTTTCTGGCACTTTGGAAAGCACCTTTTTAAAGTTATCGGCAGCTTCAAGAATTTCTTTCTGCAGTTCTGCATCAATATCATGTTGCTTAACGGCACATTCTACCGCGCCTAAAAAGCGATTAACCACACTGGTCATGGTGATGTTGGGTTGAATCATCTGGCACTTTGATGAAAGTACTTGTGGTTTCTTTTTGGCACCCTGCCAACGGGAGTCAAATTCTTTTGCTGTTAGTGTTTTCATTGCACGATTCCTTTCAAAGATTTACATAGATACTTTATCAATATTTACTTTTTCAAGCCCGATACTACTGACAGTGATGCCTTGAAGAGAAACGGGGATGCTTATATTTTTTAGATCGAGTTTCTCTGCTGTCATCGCCAGGTCTACATCTTGTAGCGTCATACTGTCTACATCCAAATGAACCGTCGGTACGACTCTTAGAGTGACGTCCAGAATGCCTAAATCGGCGGAAATAGAGTGACTAGATGCTGTGGCTGATGTTTCAAAAGCTTTCGACTTAATATCACTAACTTTGGTAGCTGGAATTGATAAGTTTTTAAGTGCAGCGCTTGGAAGAATAATATTTTCTTTAGGTGTTACTGTTTGGATGGTAGCTTTGGCGGTTTCTGTGGAGGGCACGTTGATTCCTGTTGTTGTCATGGAACCTACTCCCATACCGCTGAGAGAAAACCCAGGGGAGGGCAGTTGTGTATTCATTATTTGCATATTCTTGAGTGCCGTTTCTCCCAAGTTTAATGAGGTTATAGGCGCCATCTCTGCTGCAACCCCAGGCACATCTACCGAGGGAATATTAAGCTGAATATCACTCAAATCAGGAATATTAATATCTCCCAGAGCCATTGGGATATCAATGTCGCCTAAATGTTCACTACCGCTCCACTCACCAATCCAGCCTAGGTCAATCTTCCAATCAAGATAAAAATCTAGCTCAACAATAGAGCGTACATTGCGTAAAAACGCTTTACTGCTTTTAAGGTTGGCATCGACCTTTTCTAGTTCAATGTGGCCTACCGTTGCACTGCCGAGGTTGATCTTATCTATGTCGATGTCTTGTATATTGCCTTCTTTAATGTTCACTTGATCAACTTGAAGTTGGCGGGTTATTTGAGCAACCTGAAGGCCAAGACGGTTTAACAGCTGCTTTGAAAAAGGGATTTCATTTAATAATGATTCGGTGAGTGTGGTGTTGTCTGGGGAGGGCATAATCTATCCTCTGTAAGTCCGTTAGTTGAGGTTACAAAAACGACATTCGAGAACAGCATTTAACGACGCCGATTGCGCATTTAAATTTGATATGGGGTGGAATAGAAAGGGTAAACTTCTTTAGGTGTGTTGTCTATCGATTTTCATCACCTGCGTGATGAGCCTTACTCACTACCCGCTTCCTATTATGATGGTAGGAAACGGGTGATTGAATCTGACGATTACTACTTATGTTACGCGGTCTTAGCTTTCTCTCTTCTTAGGCGAAGTTTTTCTTCGAATCGAAAACTCAGGTTCATAATGGTTGTAGCAGAAGAGGGTGAAATATCATAAACCACTTCAGCGAGTGAACCGAGCGGAGTGGTCACCTTCTTCTGTTTTGTAACTAGCGACTTCAGCACCATTTGTGCAGCACGTTCAGGTGACATAACGGGCAGGTAGTCATAGGCTTTCGTAGGCGCAATCATTGGCGTGCGGACTAATGGCATATACACCGTCGTAATATGTACATTATCTTGAGCCATTTCGTTAGCGAGGCAACGACTGAATGCATCCAGTGCTGACTTGCTGGCAATATAAGCCGAGAATCGAGGCACGTTAGACTGGCAACCAGCAGAAGAGATATTGATAATGTGGCCTTTTTTACGCTCACGCATTGAAGGTAAAAAGCCCAGAATAAGCTGTAAACAGCCAAAGTAATTCAGGCTCATGGTGCGTTCAAAGTCATGTAGCCTGTCATAAGCTTCGTTTACTGAACGGCGAATAGAGCGTCCTGCATTATTGATGAGTACATCAATAGGCCCATGCTCTTTTAATACTTTTTCAACTAACTCTTTGCAAGATTCAGGATCACTTAAATTACAAGTATAAATGTAAGCAGTTCCACCAAGAGACTCGACTTCTTTCTTGGCTATTTCAAGGTTCTCTAGCCCCCTGGCCACCAAAATAACCGTACCGCCTGCTTCGCCTATTTGACGAGCCACGGACAGTCCAATGCCACTGCTTCCACCTGTAATCAAGGTCAATTTCTTATTCAAAACCTTAGGCAGAATTGGTTTTCTTACGATACCTAACGTTTCTGATAGAAGTGTTTCTAGTGCCATTGTGATATTCCTTATGAGAAAAAGTTAATAAAAATTTGAATGCAATCCGTGCTTGATATGTATTGATGTTACCGGCTGGTCACATAATTTATAGATAAGTAAAAACGAAGTCAATGCTATTTATGTAAAATGTTACCTTGTGGTAACATTAATTTAATTTCGGTATACTTTAGAGCTAAAGCTCAGTTTCTTAACAAATTATTCAAAAGAGCAAAGCAAAAGAAGGCAGGCATCAAATTGGTAGAAAAACAGGTGAAAAATAAAGATCAAACTAAAGCTAGAATATTAGCTGCAGTCGATCATATTTTGGCAGAAGAGGGCTTCCGAGGGCTGGGGGTTAATCACATAGCCAAACAAGCAGAAGTGGGTAAAGCGCTGATCTATCGTTATTTTGGTGGATTAGATGGTGTTATTACTGCTTATGGTGAAACTGACCAGTTTTGGCCTTC
>ENA-OSET01002645-OSET01002645.1-sediment-metagenome-genome-assembly--contig:-NODE-2645-length-17053-cov-4.849081_pt1 | contig 17053 bp, 15 predicted proteins | sample MGYA00237882_ERZ534229 | MGnify/ENA primary metagenome ERZ534229 (study PRJEB26408, sample SAMN06266212) | sediment metagenome | isolation source: Hudson Canyon methane seep mesocosm | place... | reverse complement strand
TTGTTACCAGTTGTTTCATTATTTAATTCAATAAGTTTTCCATCTCTTAATAAGGCAAAATCAATATCAGATGAATTTGAACGAATTATCAATTCTGTTTTCATACTGAACTGGTTTTAACACTGCACTTAATTGTGCAGATGGATTAATATTGTCAGGTATTTGTAATACCATTCGAGGTTTGTGTAACCTCTATGTCAATGAACTTTTGTGCTTTTTCTTTAATCAATTAAACTAAAAAGTAAGCATTAGCTTACTTTTTCTTCTTGTGTCTATTTGCTCTAGCTCTTTTTTTCCTTTTGTGTGTAGAGATTTTTGCTCTCTTTCTTTTTTTACCACTTGGCATAATTGTCTTGTGTTTTTAAACCTTTAAAGGTTTAGATTAGTATTATATTATTTTACAGCTACTTTGTTTTTTACTCCTTCAGTAAAAGTTTTAGCTGGTTTAAAAGCTGGAATATTGTGAGCTGGAATCTTTATAGTCGTATTTTTTGAAATATTTCTACCAGTTTTTTCTGCTCTAGTTTTGATGATAAAACTACCAAAACCTCTTAAATAAACATTGTCGCCATTTTCTAATGCATCTTTAACTTCAGTCATAAATGCTTCTACAGTTGCCAAAACATCTGTTTTTTCAATTCCTGATTTATCTGAAATTTTCGATACGATATCTGCTTTCGTCATGATTCTATTTTTACTATATTTTTATTAAATTACTTTCAAAAATGCGGATGCAAATATATGATAATTAATCAATTCCAAAAATTTATAGACTTAATTTTATTTGAATTTTATAATGTAATATTGCAAATCTATTTTTAATTGATGAAATTTTCTAACGCTTTAATTCAGTGGTACTTACAAAACAGTAGAGATTTGCCTTGGCGTAAAACTAAAAACCCATATTTTATTTGGTTATCAGAAATTATGTTGCAACAAACAAGAGTTGCACAAGGTCTTGATTATTATTTGAAATTTTCAAAATCTTTTCCCTCTGTTTTTGATCTTGCTAATGCAGATGAAAGTACCGTTTTAAAAATGTGGCAAGGTTTAGGTTATTATTCAAGAGCTAGAAATTTACACTTTACGGCAAAATATATCGCTAACGATTTAAATGGCGAATTCCCATCTACATATAAAGAGATTTTAAAGTTAAAAGGTGTTGGAGATTATACAGCATCAGCCATTGCCTCTTTTGCCTTTAATGAGCCAACTGCTGTGGTAGACGGTAATGTTTATCGTGTTTTATCAAGATATTTTGGAATTGATACAGCAATTAACTCATCAGCAGGAATTAAAGAATTTAAACTTTTAGCGGAAACTTTAATTGATACAAAACAACCTGCCATCTATAATCAAGCTATAATGGAGTTTGGTGCCATACAGTGCAAGCCTAAAAAACCAGTTTGTATGTTTTGTTCTTTATCAGATAGTTGTGTGGCTTTGCAGAAAAACTTAATTGATAAATTTCCTGTTAAAGAGAAAAAAATAAAAGTGAGAAAGCGTTATTTTAATTTTTTGGTTGTAAAAACCAATAATAATAAAACGATTTTATCAGAAAGAAAAGGAAAAGGAATTTGGCAAGGTTTATATCAATTTCCTTTAATTGAAAAAGATAAAACGATTCTTAAAGAGGATTTGATTATTGCTAATGAGTTCCTAGAATTATTTCCTAAAGAAACTACTATTTCATTATTCAATAAAAAGGAAATAATACACAAATTATCTCATCAACATTTACATACTCAATTTTGGATTGTGGAAACACCAAATTTAGTGTCAGCCAATAAAAATTGGGATGAGATAGAAAAGTATCCTGTTCCTGTTTTAATTGCTAATTTTTTAGAGGCATATCAAACTATAAAGTAATTGATATTTTTAGTACTTTTGATATAAATTCTTAAGCTATGGCAGGTACAATAAACAAAGTAATTTTAATTGGTAATTTAGGAGACGATGTAAAAATGCATTATTTTGATGATCAAAATTGCGTAGGTCGTTTTCCAATAGCTACATCAGAAAGTTATACTAATAAACAAACTGGAGAAAAAGTAACGAATACAGATTGGCACAATCTTGTAGTTAGAAATGGTTTGGCAAAAATTTGTGAAAAGTACTTAACCAAAGGAGATAAAGTTTATGTGGAGGGGAAATTGAAGAATCGTCAATGGGAGCAAGATGGCGTAAAACGTTATGCTACAGAAGTACAAGTAAATGAAATGACTATGTTGAGTAACAAAAAAAGCGATAACAATTCACCACAGCAAACTCATCAACCAATTGTGCAACCAATTGCACAGCCAAAAACAACGGTAGAAGAGGAAAATGATGATTTGCCTTTTTAATTAATCAAAAACAGTAACTTTGGATCCAGATCCTGAACCTTTATTATTATATTTTTTATCCATTGACTTTTTAGCAGGACTAAATGCCCTTGCATTACTTTTATTATTAATAAGTTCAGCATTAATTTCTGGAACAGAAGTTGCATTTTTCTCACTTTCTAAAACTGATTTAAACGAACTTTCAAGTGATGGAAAAGAAGAGAATATTATTGTAAGTTTATTACAAAAACCTAGGCAATTATTAGCAACAATTTTAATTACAAACAATTTTATCAATATTTTAATTGTTTTATTATTCGCCTCTTTAGCTGAAAATCTCTTTTCAGATTTTGTGTACACAATTAACTTTTATCTCTTTAAAATACCAGTTCGTTTTTTAATAGAAGTGATTTTAGTTACTTTTTTAATTCTGCTTTTTGGTGAAGTATTGCCAAAGATTTACGCATCAAGAAACGCACTTCGTTTTTCTAAACGGATGGCTAAATTCATAAATATTTTCAATATTATTTTAACACCTTTTAGTTTGCCTTTAATTTGGTTAACAAAGTTGATTGAAAAACAATTTGGTAATAAAAATTCTAATTTTAATGTAGAAACGTTGTCTCAAGCTTTAGAATTAACTTCTGATGGAGCAACTACCAAGGATGAACAGAAAATTTTAGAAGGAATCGTAAGTTTTGGTAATACAGAAACTGTTCAAATAATGAAACCTAGAATAGACATTTTTGCACTGTCTAGTGATGAAAATTACCAAGTAGTTTTAGATAAGATTCTTAAAAACGGATACTCAAGAAATCCTGTGTATGAAGAAAATATTGATACTATTATAGGAGTCTTGTATGCCAAAGATTTACTAGCTCATTTAGATACAAAAGATTTTAAATGGCAAACCTTATTAAGAGAAGCTTTTTTTGTTCCAGAAAATAAGAAGTTAGATGATTTGTTAGATGATTTTAGGGCACGTAAAAATCATTTAGCCATTGTGGTTGATGAATATGGAGGAACAAGCGGGTTGGTTACTTTAGAAGATGTTATTGAGGAAATTGTAGGAGACATTAATGATGAATTTGATGATGACGATTTACATTATTCTAAAATTGATGAGAACAACTATATTTTTGAGGGTAAAACTACGATTAAAGATTTCTGTAAAGTTTTAGATGATGAAGATGAATCCATTTTTGAGGAAGAAAAAGGCGAAAGTGAAACACTTGCGGGATTCTTGTTAGAAATATCTGGGAGGTTTCCCAAAAAAGAAGAGAAAATAAACTTCAAGAATTATACGTTTACAGTTGAAGCGTTAGATAAAAAACGTATTAAACAAGTTAAAGCTACAAGAAATGCGTAAAATTTTAATATTGATAATTATACTTTGCATAGTTTCTTGCAATGATGATGTTTTGCCGAAACCAAAAGCATATTTGAGTTTAGAATATCCCCAGAAATTTTATAAAAAATTAGATTTAAGAAGGCCTTATTCTTTTTCTGTTCTTGAAAATACAACTATTATTGATGATAAGAACAACTGGTTAAAGATTCAATATCCAAATTTAAAAGCATCTATAGATATTACATATAGGCCTGTAAATAATAATTTGAAAGAATTATTGCTAGAAGCTGAAAAACTAGTTTTTAAACACGCTGTAAAAGCGGAACAAATTGTGCCCAAAGATTTTGTAAATGCAAAGAAAAGGGTATTTGGTAGTTTGTATGAGATTACAGGAAATGCTGCATCTCACTTGCAATTTCATGTTACAGATAGCACGCATAATTTTATAAAAGGTTCTTTGTATTTTTATGCAAAGCCCAATTATGACTCTATCTTGCCGGCTGTTGCATATATTAAAGAGGATATTTTACAACTTGTAGAAAGTTTAGAATGGAAAGAAAACCCCAAATAAAGTAACACGATGTTTTAGTCTATAATCTCCATCTTTTTTAATAGAAAAGATGCATTCATATTCTTGCAAATCCCTTTTTTAAAAATATAATCAAAATACAATTCGTTATTATTGATTTTTGCATCAAAGTAATAATTTTTGATCTCAGAAAAATCATCTTCCAAGGCACACAAGCTTACATCATGAGTTGCTATAATTCCGGTTGATTTAGATTTTGTCAATTTTTCTACAAACTTTTTAGAGCCAATTGCTTTGTCTTTACTATTTGTACCTTTTAAAATTTCATCTAAAATGATAAAATATTCTTTACCAAAAACATCGGCATCTATTTCATCAACAATAAACTTTAAACGCTTTAATTCTGAATAAAAATAAGACTCATCTTCTGTTAATGAATCTGTAGTGCGCATACTTGTAATAAGTTTTATAGGCTGATATTCGTAATGTTTTGCACAAACTGGCAATCCACAATTTGCCATAACAATTGATAATGAAACTGTTCTTAAAAATGTGCTTTTTCCAGCCATATTTGCACCAGTAACAATAAAAAATTCTTCCTTATTAATAATGAAATCGTTATCTATTCGTTTATCAGCATGTAATAATGGATGCCCTAAATGAGTTGCTTTTATAATTTCTTTTGATGGTGTAATTTGAGGAAATGCAAAAGTTGGATGATTAAATTTAAAGTTAGCTAAAGAATTTTGAGCATCAAAATACGCAACAACTTCAAACCATTTTTCTACAGTATGTTTGTAGGTTTTTATCCATTTTTCTACTTTACAGGCATTTGCAATTTCCCAGAGGAATAACCCATTTCCTGCAACTGCAATAATGATGTTGTTTCTATTGTCAAAAGCATCAAGTATTTTAGCAAACTCCTTAAATATTTGAGAAGCCTTTTTTTCTTCAGATTGAATAATTTTTTGCTTTTCAATTAAATGCTTTGCTTTAAAATTTTCATTTTCAATTTCATTTAATAATTGATGGTATTGTTTAAAAGTCTCTCTAACTTTATCTGTTTCTGAATATAAATGATTCGTTTTTTTTATGAATTTACCTGTAATAAATAGTCCAATGAAAAACCAAGCGACTAAAATATTAAAAGAGAGAAATCCAAACGAAATACAACCAATTAATATTAAAGAAATAAAAGAAAATATAAATTGAATTTTAGGTAAAATATTAGGGAAAACACTTTTATAATTGACAATCCATTTTACAATAAAATTGGTTTTGTTTTTTACTGTTACCAAACTCGCTAAAGCAGAAAAATGTTGGCGCCATTTTATTTTTTTAGAAAGCTCATTTATGGCTTCTTGTTTTGCTAAAATAGCATCTGTTTTGTTTTCTGTTAGTAGTTTTGCAAGTGCAATTTTTCCTTCGTTAGTTGTTGTTCTGTTGGTATATTGAAAAAAAGAGCCTTTGCCGAACAAATCAATATCATTGCTGTAAAAATGCAACGGATTTGTAAATTCTTTTCCAGTATCTAATTGATGAAAATCACCATTTAAAACTCGAATTTCTGTGATATTCATTTTAATTTTGGCATCAACAATTGCTTTTTCTTTTTTTAATTTAATGTATTTAAATACCAAAAAAGAAAAGAATGCAATTCCTAAAAATGCTATGATAAAAACATCAGGATAATTGCCAAAAGTGAGGTAGCTTAAAAAGCAAGTCGTCACAAAAACAGAAAGCCTAAAAACGCCTAAATTGGTAAGCTTCTTTTTAAGATTTAAAGCTTCTTTTTCTAATTCTCGTTTGCGTGATTTATAAAATTCTAAAGGATTATTCATTGCTTTATTTGTAGCTAGAAATTCCCCCAGTTAAATTTAATACTTGTAAATCTGGGTACTTTTGTTTCATTTTTTCTGTTGCCTTATAACTATTAAATCCTTTTTGGCAAACCATAATATAGGTTTTATGACAATCTATTTTAATTTTTTCTGCATCAAACTCATTAATTGGAATTGTTTGATGAACATCAAACGGTAAATCTAGATTTGGCAGCACAGCTATTAACTCCAAATTATCACTCCCCAATTTATTTTTTAATTCTTTTGATGAAATTTGCCAATCTGGATTTTGTCTTGCGCAAACGACATCAAAATATGTCTGTAGTTTGAATATTTTTGTAATTTTTTCTTTTAAAAAAGTCGGTTTTAATTGCATTTTTAGCTGAGTATTTTCAAGTGAATTATAAATTAACAATGCATTGATTAATGGTTTTCCTATTTCTGTAATCAATTTTAAAACTTCATTTGCTTGTTGCATTGCAATTAGGCCAACAATCGAATTTAAAGTTCCTGTGGTTGAGCAATTAGGAATATCTGTTGCCATTTCTGGAAAAGCATCTCTTAAGTTCGCCGAATAATTTCCATCTTTTTGTAAGATATTAAATGTAGCAACATAGCCATCAAATTTATATAAAGAGCCATAAACTAAAGGTTTATTTTTGATAACGCACGCATCGTTTAGTAGATATTTAGTGGGTAATGAATCTGTTCCATCAACAATAATATCTACATTATCAATTAATTCAAATACATTTTCTTTAGTAATTGGTTTGTTTGTGAAATCAACTTTTGTAAAAGGCGCTCTTTGTTGAATAAACTTTTTTAAAACTTCTGCTTTTGGTTTTCCAACATCTTTTAAGGTGTAAAACACTTGTCTATGTAAATTACTAATAGCAACAGTATCAAAGTCTACCAAATGAAGTTTGCCAATTCCGCTAGAAGCCAAATATACAGCAATAGCACTTCCTAAACCACCACAACCCACAACCAAAACAGAAGCGTTTTGTAGTTTTTTTTGCCCAACTTTACCAATTTCTTGTAAAGTAATTTGACGTTTAAAAAGTTGGTTTTTTATTGGTTTCATTTTAGTTTATGTCTACCATATTTAAATATTCAAATATAACTTTAATATTTTCTTTTGAAAGTTGGTTAAATGAATGGTCATACTTATATGGAAGATATTCTTCATTGATTTTTAAAGCTTTAACATCTTTGTTTTCTGTCAGTTTATTTTCATTTAATGTATACTCTAAAAAATAATTGAAATCCCAATCTTGCTTAGATAAAGCCGGTCCAATAAGTTTCTTGTTCAATTTATGACAAGAAGCACAAAGTGTTTTAAATAGTTTTCGACCCATTTTTACACTTTTATTTAATTGTTGATTTTTGAAATCTATTATATCTGGTGTTGCACAAACCAATACTTTTTCCTCAAACCTATTGTTGTAGATGAAAATTAAAATTAATGTTATAACAGCCATTAAAAAAGATACTTTTATCTTATTACTGTTATTCATTAATTTCCTTTTTTGCTACTTTAAAATCTTCTAGGGTATTAATATTTCTGATAAAATTATCATCAACTTCTACAATTTCAACATCAGAATTAATAAGCATTTTTCGCGGACAAGAATAACCTTGAGCTAAATATTGTAATAGAATTGGGTAAGCTTTTGGCTCATATATTGTTATTAAAGGTTCTACAAATTTTTTGTTTTTACCTTTTACAGCCGTAGCCACTTTACTTGGATTTCTTTTTTGAAGCAACAGTTGTATTATTTCTTCATTTACAAAAGGAACGTCTGTTGCTAACACAAACCAAGCCGAATTCGGATCTTTTTGAAATGCCGAACAGATACCTCCAAAAGGACCTAAATTTATAAATGCATCTGGAATTTCATCAGCTTCGTGAGGTATAATATCATTTGGATCTATAAAATCGCTTGGACAACAATCTGCAAAACTATCAGAATCTACAACTTCTCTTTTAAAAGCAATAGGTTCTGCATTGTTGTTAGGTTGATTTAGTGAAAATCTTGTGGAATAAAAAGTTTCTATTTGTTCGTTTTCAAGCAACTCTTTTACAAACTGTTTTTGGGGCTTTCCATGATAATCAATTAAAGTTTTATCTGTGCCCATTCTTGTGCTTTTGCCGCCAGCTAAAACCAAACCTTTTAAAGAGGGTGTCGTTTTAGAAACTAGTTGAGCAATGTGCTCTTGAATTTTATCAGTTTCATCAATATGGAAAGAAGGAAGCGCGCTCCAATTCTCAAATTTCTCTTTTATGCTATCAAATGGATCGATGTTTTCGGTTAGCCTGATAAAAAACTTAATATCTGTAATTTGATTGATCCTTTTATTAATACTTGCTTCTTTTTCAGGATCTAATAAAACAATTTGTTGATTTCCTGCATAATGATTTCCATTTATGAAAACAAAATCAAACTGAGAAAACTGAATTCTTTGCATGTATTCATTTACAGCTGAAGTAGTTTTTACAATTAAATTGCCATTATGATGAAAAGTAAACTCATTTAATGTATTTAACTCGGTATCTTTTGAATGAGATGCATCAAAATAAGCCAATTTATAAGACGATAATAACTTTGATGAATTGTATATAAGATTAGAAATTATACTACATTTTGCTCCTAAAATGGATACTTCATTAGGTGCAAAATTTCCGTTTTTTCTTCTAACTAAACGTTTTTGTTTTTCAGGTTTACTCATTTTTAATATCAGATTTACCACCAGTTTTTTCTAATAATTTCACTTCTTTGATTACCATTTTCTGGCTGATGCTTTTACACATGTCATAAATCGTTAAACAAGTAATATTTGCGCCGGTTAAAGCTTCCATTTCTACTCCAGTTTTTCCAGTAATGCTGACTTCACAAAATACTTCTATGTGTTCTTTATCAACAATATTAATATCAATATCTACACCATTAATCAATAATGGATGACACATGGGAATCAATTCTGATGTTTTTTTAACGCCTTGAATTCCTGCAATAATTGCAGTTTGAAAAACAGGACCTTTTTTCGTTATTAATTCGCTGTTTGTAAAATTAGCAATAACTGCATCACCTAAAAACATTGTTGCTTTTGCAATGGCAGTTCTTTTGGTAACTTTCTTATCAGAAACATTTACCATTTTTGGATTTCCTTTTTTATTGATATGGGTAAAATTGCTCATTGTGATTATCTAAATGGTTCTCGATACAATTTCTCCCAAAAAGGCGAAATTACTCGAACTGACAAAATCTATTTTAAAGATCAAATAAACTAGCTGTCATTTTAAGCATAATTATTTTTTAAGAATTTGGTATCTATAAATTTTAAGTTATTCAAACTTCTTTTTGGCTAAATTAGGGAGTTTTTCATATTCATCGTTAATCAAAGCCTCTTTTTTAGCTTTCGACCATTTTTTTATCTGTTTTTTCTTTATCAATTGCAAAACCAATGTCACTAAATTCGCAATAAAAAACTAAGGTTAAAGGTCGTCTTCTGCAAGTATAGCTTTCTTGATGCTTACCTTGTTGGTGTTCAATAAATCGTTTTCCTAAATTTGATGTAATTCCTGTATAATACGTTTTATCAGCACATTTTAAAATGTAAACAAGATAGATTTTCATAATTATTAATGAGTTTTAATCATTTTATCCCCAAAGACTCAGAACTATGATTACATGTTGTCACTTCGAGTGAAATTTCTTTTTCAGAAATTTTGTATCGAGAAGTTTTTAATACTTATGCATTATATTCAGCAGATTTAAGTCCTTTTTGGAAAGGAGCTTTCAATTGATATAAAATATCTTCACTTTTTTCAGCATCTAAAATGTCAATTCCATAAACAATATCTTTTGTGTCTTTATAAATAAAAGTGCCAAAAATACGGTCCCAAAAAGAGAAAATATTTCCAAAATTAGTATCTGTCCAGGGCATCACATGGTGATGATGAAATTTGTGAGTATTTGGCGATATAAATACATAACTAATGCTTTTATCCAACCAAAGCGGAAGCTGAATATCCGCATGCGAAAAATACGTAAATAGCACTGTTAAGATTCTGTACATTAAATAATAAGAAACCGGTAAACCAGCTATTAATACTCCAATCAAAGCAAAAGTTTCTCTGAATATAAAGTCTATAGGATGATGTCTTGTGCCAGAAGTTACGTCTACTTTTGTGTCACTATGATGCACTGTATGAAAACGCCACATCATAGGTACTTTGTGCAATAAGTAATGAACCACATATTGCGAAGTGAAATCTAATATCATTATTGCAATAATAATTTCTACCCAAATAGGTAAATCTATCATGTTTAATAAACCAAAATTACTGGTTTCAATCCACATGAAAACACCAACAGTAATTAAACCAAAAACTACATTAATAATCATTGTAGATAAAAGTAAAACTAAATTTGTTTTTGCATGTTTCCATTTGTTGTACTGGTGTTTTTTTAGTGGATAGATTCCTTCTAAAATCCAAAAAAGGGATAAACAACCTATAATCCAAATAAACTTTTGTAGGCTAGTTAAGTTTTCAAAAAAGGCAACAATGTTATCAATCATTTTAAAAAAATTTGAATTTAAAAATACAAAAACTTTAACAAGTTGTTAAAATCCTTTCTTTTTTTAACACTTAACTTTGCTTTTTCAAAAATTCACCTATGCTCCGTTGGTTATTTCCACTTTTAATTTTATTAGTAATAGTTGCTGTTGTAGAAGTATACACATTTCAAGCTTTTAAAACAATTAGTAAAAGTAAACTTGTTCGCTTTTCTTTTTTAGCAATTAGTATAGCAGTTTACATTTACTTCTTTGTAACTATGGCAACTTATGATAGGAGTAGAGGCCAAACACCAGAGTTTCAAATGGCACTTGGAGTGTTATTAACGGTTGCTATACCAAAGTTGTTTTTAGTTTTGGTATTGTTTGGAGAAGATATTTACAGATGGATAATTAAAGGAATTTCTGCCATTTCAACTTCAGAAACTCAACCTTTAGCGGGTAGAAGAAAATTTATAAGTCAATTGGCTTTGGGTATAGCTGCCATTCCTTTTGTTTCTTTTATTTATGGAATTGTTCAAGGAAAATATAATTATAAAGTTTTAAAATATCAGCTTACTTTTAAAGATTTACCAGACGCTTTTGATGGTTATACGATTACTCAAATTTCAGATATTCATTCAGGGAGTTTTACCAATAAAGAAAAGATTAAATATGGCGTAGATTTAATTAATGAGCAGCAATCTGATTTAATGTTATTTACAGGTGATATTGTAAATAATAAAGCCGATGAAATGGATGATTGGATTGATGTATTTGATAAATTAGAAGCAAAAGAAGGTAAATATGCCATTCTTGGTAATCATGATTATGGAGATTATATGGATTGGAAAAATCCTCAAGATAAAATAGATAACTTTAACAAAGTAAAAGAAATTCATCAAAAAATTGGTTTTGATTTGCTATTGGATGAACATCGATATTTAGAAAAAGACGGGCAAAAAATTGCATTATTAGGAGTAGAAAATTGGGGTAGAGGTTTTAACCAAGCAGGAGACTTGGAAAAAGCGTCTGCAGGAATTAAAAAGGAAGATTTTAAAATTTTAATGAGCCATGATCCAAGTCATTGGCAAGAAAAAGTAAAAAATAACGATTTTAATTACCATTTAACATTAAGTGGTCATACACATGGTTTGCAAATGGGTATAGAAATTCCCGGATTTAAATTTAGTCCATCACAATTTGTATACAAACAATGGGCAGGTTTGTATGAGGAATTTGGGCGCTATGTAAATGTAAATAGAGGTTTTGGATATCATGCTTTTCCAGGTAGAGTTGGTATTTGGCCAGAAATCACAGTCATAGAATTGAAAAAGGCTTGATAATCAAATGGTTTGATAAGTTTTGTTATATTTGTGTTAGAACCTTTTATTTTTAAATTTTAGCACATGACAAAGTTTGGAGACCTAATTAGCGAAAATAAACCCGTTTTAATCGATTTTTATTCAGATTTAGATGATACAGCAGTTACAATAGATACTTTAAGAGATGTAGCGGCTGCATTTGGGGACAGAGCGAAAGTAATAAAAATAGATATTGAAAAGAACGAAACCTTAGCGGATGCGCTTCGTGTGAAGGGAAACCCTACTTTTATGGTTTACAAAGATGGCGAAATGAAATGGCGTGAAACCGGATTTAAAAATGCTGATACTTTAATAGAGGTAGTTCAGCAATACATTTAACAATATAACCAAATAAAAATTAGAAACCACAAATAATATCATTTGTGGTTTCTAATTTTCATTATTCTATATCCTCGGTTTCTTCCGGAAAAATATGACTAAATAGGCTAAGCGTTTTATTATATTCCTCTTGTATTTCTTTAACCAATTCTTGGCTATTGTCATACTGTGCCACTTGGTCTATAACTCCTCTGTAAAGGTATCTGAATGTTAAATCAAAATCTTCGAAAACTAAATCGAAATCTTCACTATCAAAAGTGCTAAACCAAACAAGCTTCTCTCTGAATAAGCGCATTAAGACTTCTGCACTTTCTCTGGCTTTTTTAACTTCACCCAATTTGTAATACATTTCAGGATATTCCATTGAGAGGCTGTAGTGATCAAAATCTGCGATTGGCATTTTTTCTAGTGATAAATCTAAAACTTCAATAGCTTTTAATGTATCACCTTCCTTTGCAAAAGCAGCGGATAAACGCATTAAACTATTTCTTAAAGAAATTGTATTTCTTTTAGTTTGTTCATCTAAATATATTTTACCGTCATTAATGTTTCGCCAATCCCATTTTTGTACATTTTTATACATCTTTTCTGGATCGATTCTACCAATGTCAAACAAGCTTAATTCACGCACTAATTTCCCATCTGCGTCATAAGTTTTAGTTGGTGTTTTTATGGGTACAAATTTAAACGCTACTCCATCTAATTGCAGGTAATCTTTCAACCAAATATATTCATTATCAGAATTAGAACCACCAGTAAAATAAATGGGTTGTTTCCAATCGAAGTTATTTAAAATATCTAGCATTAAAATGGTGTTTTTACCAATACCTCTGTCAATAGTAATATCAATATAAGACACAATCTTATCAGCATCTTTCTGTGCTACAATACCATATTTTAAAACATTTTCTTTATTAACAGGAATTCTGATTTTATTAGTTGGTAATATTTTTTCAGGACTACCATCTTCATCTAAATCATAGAAAGTACGCTTACTGTCACTTTTAATCCATCTCATAAAATTATCCAAATCTAAAACAGAATCTTTCAATTGTGGAAATAGCTCTGGAAAATAATAAGCGACATCCAAAGTTCCATATTTGTATTCATCATGAGTTAATTCTGACGGAATTGGTTCTGCATCATAGGTTTTCCTTTTCATTTGGTCTATGTACCAATCTGTCTGAAAAAGACTTGTGTTTACTAATTTTATATCAGTTCTAATGCCTTCAACTTCTTGCATGTACCAGAGAGGAAATGTGTCATTATCGCCAATAGTAAACATAATCGCATTTGGGTCACAACTTTCTAAATAGGCTTGCGCATTTAAACGAGTAGTATATCTATTAGAACGGTCATGGTCATCCCAATTTTGGAAAGCCATTAATGTGGGCACTGCTAATAAAGAAATTACCGTAATTACAGTAGCTATTGTTTTTCTAGAACCCATATTTTTAAGATATTCGTAAAGAGCTAAAACACCAAAACCAACCCAAATGGCAAATATGTAAAAACTACCTACAACTGCATAATCACGTTCTCTTGGTTCAAAAGGTTTTGGATTTGTATAGAAAATAATTGCAAAACCGGTAAACGCAAAGAATAGAAATAACGTAAAGAAATTATTTTTATCTTTTTTAATTTGATAGAATAAACCAATCAAGCCTAATATAAAAGGTAAGAAAAAGTAGGTGTTTCTTCCTTTATTTAACAACACTTGCCATGGTAGTATTTTTTGAGAACCCAGTCTAGCTTCATCTACAATATCAATTCCACTAATCCAATTTCCATTATAAATATCTAAATTTCCTTGAATATCATTTTGGCGTCCAACAAAATTCCACATAAAATAGCGACCATACATATACCCAAATTGGTAGCTTACCATAAATTTGATATTCTCAGCAAAAGTTGGTCTTCGTTTACTATTTGCAGGAATACCAGCAATGGCTTTATATTTTTTTTCTGATGCAGGATTTACCATTCTAGGAATAAAACCCTTATGCTTATCAGAATAATTTGGTAGCACATTTTTGTACACATTTACCACTACGTAGCGATCTTTACCTTTTACTACTTTCTTTTCATATTTAGGTTTATCATCTTTCCTTGGGTTGTCTCTATCAACTTCATCACTGTATTTACTAGAGTAGTACGTATCGTAAAAAACATTTGCATCTCCATATTGTTCACGCTCATAATATGCTAAGAGCTCACGAGCACTGGAAGGGTTGTTTTCATTAATAGTTGTGTTTGCATTTGCTCTAATTGGTAACATCATCCAAGAAGAAAATCCAATTATTATAAATAACAGCGATAGAATTAATGTATTTGCAGTTACTTTTTGTTTTTTTCTGGTATAGTTTAATCCAAAAATAAAAAGCGCCACTAAAATAATAGCAGCAATAATACTCCCAGAATTGAAAGGTAAACCTACAGAATTGATAAAAAACAACTCTGATGCACTAAAGAATTTTAAAGTAAATGGAAATATGAATTTAAAAACTAAAATCAATACAAAAACAGAAAAAACCGTTGCAATAGCAGTTGTTTTTATATTGATATTTTTGTAAGTTTTAAAGAAATACAACATTACAATTGCTGGTATTACCAACAAAGAAAGGATATGTACCCCAAAAGATAAACCAACCACAAAGCTTATTAGAACTAACCACTTGTTGCCTCTTAACGTGTCTATTTCACTTTCCCATTTTAAACCCAACCAAAATAATAGAGCCATTAAGAATGACGACATTGCATAAACTTCACCTTCTACAGCACTAAACCAAAAACTATCAGAAAAAGTATAAGTTAAAGATCCTACCAAACTACTTCCTAAAATAGCAATTCTTTTTCCTTTAGAAATATTACCAGTTTTTGCAGCTAATTTTGCAGCCAGGTTACTAATTGTCCAAAACATAAATAGAATGGTAAATGCGCTGGCAAGAGCAGACATGAAGTTTACCATTTTTGCAATTTCTGCGTTATCTGAAGTAAACATCGCAAAAAATGCTCCGAGCATTTGAAAAAGAGGAGCTCCAGGTGGATGTCCAACCTCAAGTTTTACAGCTGTTGAAATATATTCCCCCACATCCCATGCACTAACTGTTGGTTCTAGGGTTAGCGTGTACGTAATTAAAGCTATAGCAAATGAAAGCCATCCTAAAATGATATTCCATTTTTTAAAATTTTCTAGTGTCATAAACAGATCATTAACTGTGGGCGAATTTAATAATAATTATGAATAAAAGCAGATTCTAAAGGTTTTTATAACGGACGAAATGCTCATAAAAGTTTGTTAAATTCAAAATTTATAAAAAATAGTTTGCAAATTTAAAAGAATGCATTAAATTTGCATCCGCTAAGAAGCATTGGCCTATGGTGTAATTGGTAACACACCGGTTTTTGGTACCGACATTCAAGGTTCGAGTCCTTGTAGGCCAACAAAAAAATCCTAACAAATAATTTGTTAGGATTTTTTGATTTATATCGATTTAGGTATTCATAAATTATAGAATTCTATAAACTTCAAAGAGATATTTTTTTCGCACTGCATCTAAATTGTAATTTTAGATTACAAGAGTAGTCACTTTAATTATGGTTTTGTAAAGCTAGAATATTTAGTATTTTTCCAACTTTTGCACTATTAATCAGCTTTTGCAACAATTTTTTCAAAAAGAGCAACATCTGTTTTATGTTTAGGCGAGCTCAAAAACTAATTTTATCGAAAATTAAATACGTTTTATATGAAAGCTATAAGTGCTAAATCTATTGTAATATTTTCATTGATATTAATATCTGTATATTCTTGTAATTCTAAACAGGATAAAAATAACCCACAATCTTCTATTAAAATTGAAAAAGAAATAGATAGTATTTTATTGCTGCTCACACTCAAAGAAAAGATAGATATGTGTCATGCGCAGTCTAAGTTTAGCACAAAAGGAGTTGGTAGGTTGGGCATACCAGAGATTTGGATGTCTGACGGGCCACATGGTGTGAGAGCTGAAATTCAATGGGATTCTTGGGGGCATGCAGAATGGACCAATGATTCTATTACTGCTTTTCCGGCATTAACTTGTCTTGCAGCATCTTTTAATCCTAAATTATCAGGAGATTATGGTTTTAGTGTAGGCGAAGAAGCGCGCTATAGAGAGAAAGATGTGTTATTAGGACCTGGAGTTAATTTGTACAGAACCCCTTTAAATGGTAGAAATTTTGAATATATGGGAGAAGATCCATTTTTGGCTTCTACTATGGTAGTGCCTTATATAAAAGGAGTTCAAAAAAATGGTGTAGCTGCTTGTGTAAAACATTTTGCATTAAATAACCAAGAACATTGGCGATCTTCTGTAAGTGTAGAGGTAAGTGATAGAGCTTTGCACGAAATGTATTTACCAGCGTTTAAAGCTTCTGTAGAAGAAGCAAAGGTTTGGTCAATTATGGGGGCTTATAATAAATTTAGGGGGCAGTATACAACACATCACAAACTACTAACCAATACAATCTTAAAAGGTGACTGGAATTTTGATGGAGTGGTAATAAGTGACTGGAGCTCAGCGCATAGCACAAAAGAGTCTGCCTTGTATGGCTTAGATTTGGAAATGGGAACTGGTACCGATGGTTTAGGAACTACTACTTCCAATCATTATGATCATTACTTTTTAGCGAATCCTTTTTACAAAGCCATTCAAAATGGAGAATTAAGTGAAGACTTGGTAGATGAAAAAGTGAGAAGAATCTTG
>ENA-OSET01002644-OSET01002644.1-sediment-metagenome-genome-assembly--contig:-NODE-2644-length-17059-cov-2.903604_pt1 | contig 17059 bp, 21 predicted proteins | sample MGYA00237882_ERZ534229 | MGnify/ENA primary metagenome ERZ534229 (study PRJEB26408, sample SAMN06266212) | sediment metagenome | isolation source: Hudson Canyon methane seep mesocosm | place... | reverse complement strand
TATTTTAATAGTAAAGGCATTATCTTCTGCTGCTTGTTCAAAAACTGGATTGATATCATTTTCAATGATTCCCTCGATTGAATAAGCAATTTCTTTTAGCTCATTAGGATTAATCGTAGCTTTAAGGTATTTAGCCATCTCTTCACCAAGTGACCAGTTTTTACCAAGCTGCCACGTTACAGTGGTGGTTCCTGATGAATTAAGATATAAATCAACGAGTGCGAATTTTGAGCCTGCTTGTCCAAATTCAACTCGTTTTTTACCTTTGACAGCCTGAATGGAACCATTAATTGAATACCCATTTCCTTCAATAAACTGAATTACGTGTTCGTTGAGCTGTTCGCGATCTAAAAGTAAGTCCTTATATGGCACAGCAATTCCCTAGTTTTTAGTTTATGTATGTATTTGTGCATTAATGGAAGGTCTCAGGGTTAGCTAGTACGCCTGAAACTTTTATATTAACTTGCGCTTACTTATAATGATTTATGACTCTGTCCACCAATAATTACCATCAGCTAGATTAACTATAACAAAACCTTAAACAAAAACATCTTAAGAAGAGACTGAAATACGAACAAACAAATAGTCACATGAAGTTAGTTGCCCAAAACTCATGATGAAACATTTCATATACTCGCCTTGAAAATAGTTAGTGGCTTGCCAGACACCTTAGCAACTGTCTGAACAAATATTCAGTGCAGATAAACCTGTCAGATAATGTTTTTCGAAGCTTTAGGAATCATTAGGTGTTAACTGATGCTTAAGTTGCCTTTTAATTTTATTTTTGGCTTCCTGCTTTTTAAAAACCTCATTAATTCTATCTTTTAAAATATCTTGATCTCGCAAGCTAGGCCTGAAATTGGTTATAATTTCTAAGTTATCAATGTGTGAACCTGTAGCCTTCATTATTTCAGAAATAAGCCATACTTTACGTCTAAACTTTCCATCTCCATAACTGACTTGAACTGATTTCCATTCTTTTTCTACCGCTAATTGTAAGCTAGCCTTAATAGCCACTTCACTCACATTTACATGACTAAAACTAATTGAGTCCCCATTATCAGTGAATGCAACATTGCCTTTAGATTTAAAACAGTAATCATTGCCATTAACTTCAAATGTAATTCGTAAAATTGTTCTTGGTTGAAACTTTTTAGTATTTTCAAATCTTATGTCGTGTCCCAAATAGTGCATTAGGTCAATTTGGTTTTTTTCTTTTTTCTTTGCTTGCTTCTCCAAAGCCTCAAACATGAAAAAGAAATCTGGAGTATATTTAATGTCGAGCTTTAATCTATTCCAGCTAAACCGTTTTCCTAATGAACTACCTTTAAAAAGAGATCCTGACTCCAAATCTTCGAAGCTAATACCTGAAACATCTTTTGAATTTAAATTAGGCACGACCTGAATGTTATTCTTAAAGCATTTCTGAAGAAAATCTTCTGGGTTATCAACGCTATCAACAATAGCGACCAATTTAGTCTGTAGCTTCTTCCTGTTTGATTTAATGCCCGTTCTGACCCTTTCTCTATACTCGCCAGTATTTTCACCTTTTAAGCCGAGGTCTGGCCTTTGAACTTTAGTCAGATTGTATTTATTTTCTAAATGCTCGCACGCCTTATGAAATTCTAAAATATCGCCATATTTGTTCCAGACTTTTTTGGTTCTGAGGTTTAAAGTGGAAAATAACGAATGACAGTGGTTGTATTCTGTATCTAGATGCTCAGCATAAAGACTATCGTGTTCATCATATTCAGCACCTGTCGCCACCTCAAAGGCTTCACGATACATTTTATGCAATAGTTGGCTGTCAACCTTGTCAGTATCTTCTTTTGACGCTGACAGTGAAACGTGGATAGCTAAATATTTTGGAAGTGGTTGGCTAGGTCTATATTTATGGAAATTATCAATAACTGTGTCTGCATAGTAATGAGCATAAGATTTTATGCTATCAAACATTAGTTCAGAATACGGCATTATATCGCCAGAACTGCCTATTAGACCGCACCGTTTATCGTTGCCAGACTTAACTGTCAATAGGTATTCAACCAGTGAAATCAGATCTTGTTTTGTTTTTGCCTTCGTAAGTTTCGCAATCATATATCCTCTTCTTTTTTATTATTATTTTATTCTTCAAATCTATTTTTTTTAAATAACTCATCAACCATGCTATCCATTTGTTTTGCTAGAATTCGTTGTGTTTCCTGCTTCCTTTCCTTAATTCTTTCATCACGTTCAATTTTAAAAGCTTCGATATAAAGATCATAAAAACCGTTAAACAAACCTATAATCTTTTCTGCCCAGTGAACATGCCATGAGTAAACGGTATATCTCACGCTAGGGTCACTTAGTGTTAAATTAACTTGTTCAATAATTTCTTCATTTATCATTAAAAGAGTTTTCACTACTGTTTTAACTTCTCGAAACATTAAACTAGATGTATTTAATAGCGCAAAACGAAACCTAGATTTATAAGAACAATCAGCAACTTTTAAAGATAAAATAGCTTTTCTTTTTTCAAGTTCTGATAACTCAAATATCACAACACATCGCTCAAGGTTTATGTGCGGCATTCGCAAAATATTATCAATTCCTCTATTGAATAATATTACGAGAGAGTTAATGGCTTCGTTTTTGATCTCTTTTGAACTACTCACTTTTTAAAGAAACCCGCATTTCGCATTGCTTTTTCAGCAATTCCAGCAATGATATCTTCTTCAGTAAAACCCCATGCCTTCATGATTTTTATCTTATAAATATTTTCTTCTGATAATGAATTCATGAACTCATCATTTTCTAATATGTCCTGTTTTTCGATAGTAGTTTCACTAGCAGAATCAATAACGCCATGCTCACGCATTATTAATCTGCCATGTTTTTCCAAAAAATCTTCGTCAACTGAATTCATAATAAATTTATCAGAATTAATTTCCTGAAACTGTTCGTATGATTCATCAGTTAACTCGTATGTAAAACCATCGACAACTAGCATTCGATCATAATCACGCTGCTGTACTTGCCCCATCCTTACCTGCTTCATAGTGCATCACCAATAACTGTTATAACCCTGCATACAATAAAAATGATCATTAGTGCAGTTAAGAATTTAAGCTGACTGACAACCCCATTCTTAAAACACACTAAATAACGTTGCGGGGAACAATTATCGGCATCATGCCCTGTAAGCGGCACTGCAATTAATATCCACGCCGCACAAATAATTAACCAGACTAATTCGTTACTCATTCTGAAGAATCCCCTTTTCTAGCTTCATTAATATCCAGATGCAATTTACATACAGCTTTAAGCAGTCTTTCGAAGTTGACCTCTGTTAGTTGGCCAGCGTTTATTTTATGGGTGATTTGATTCAGGTTACGTCCAACTCTCAATAACTGAGAAACAAACTCATCTGTAAGAATATTTGGTTCTACACGAAACTTATGATTCTGATCTAAAGCAATTAGGTATCGATTAATTTTTAGATTACTTCTCTTGGCGTTTTCTCTAATACTTTTTAAGCCGTCTTCTGGAAATGTAGTACTGAATTTTTTATTATTATTTTTCAAATATAACCTTTAGTTTTTATTATTATAAATTTACAAACGAAGTGCAGTAAATCAAAGTCCATATAAGCCGTTTGAAAATATGAAATATTTTAAAAGCGGGTTTTTGGCATAACTTGCTTAAAGCATCCGCCATAATAAATAAGCTATCATTTGTAAATGATATGTCAAATTAATATTATATACAGTTAACTATGTAACACGTTCAAAATTAATGAGTAACAGTCAAAATCTTAAAAAAACGACATTTTTTAATGACTGCCATACCCTCAAATAAATTAATATTTCTCAGTTTAAACAGTAGGTTATACCAAATAAAAACTCATAGCATGGATTAATAATTTAAACCATAATCTTATGACTAAAATCACATATAACTTTAATTATTTATATAACTAAATTAATTATATATTACATTAATATATGCAGATTATTAACAAATAATATTATACAACATATCTTTTTAGGCATAATAATTTTGACAAAAAAACTAACGCTGAATATTTATTAAACCACAAGAAATTCTGGTATTAATTGCTTCTTTTCTGATACATATCTATTATCTATTTTTAATACATTTTTTTAAAAGATTGTAGACATGCCTGACCTATTTGAACTAAAAAAGAAGAAAGAACTTTTTGATAAATTACAGCAAGAGTTACTCGATTATGAGTCTTCAAATGAGTTTAAATTCATAAACGAAATTGAAGCCCTGATCAAAAAATATGACTATACAAACTCTGATGTTGTCCGTTTACTTGGCGGTAAGTTCAAGGGTGCCCAAGGTAATCGCAATGATCGTGTCATGAAAATTTACGTTCACCCTGATGATGCTAGTGATCGTGTTGAGACAAAAGGTGGAAACCACAAACGATTACGAGAGTGGCGTGATGATCTTCTCAAGACTGAAAAAGCAAAAACAAAAGACGAAGCAAAAGAAATAATTAATGGTTGGCGAATTGATAAACATAAATAATAAATATTTGTGATTAGCCTCCACTACAAATGCTTTCTTCATTCCAAAAATCCAGAGAACTTTACGGAAATTAATTCATGATTGAGGAAAGCATTATTAAATCAATTAATGATGTGAAATTTTCACGCGATGAATTTGCCTATTTGTCTGCGACATCAAAAATTGAATTACCATATCGAGACAAGCTATCATGGAACCTACAGAGTCAACTAGATAATAGCAGCATCAACGCTATCCGCGAATGGAAGCGAACAGATATTGCCATTATTGAGCAGGACAGACCTTTAGCCCTAATCGAGCTAAAAGCTATGTATTCGTTTGATGCCTTGAACGCCAATCTAAAAAAATTCTCCAGCTATCTCGATAGAGACGAACATAAAATGCGTAATCTGGCTGACAATTCAACAGAAAAGTATCTAGCCCTTCTTGTTACGCACCCTTGCAACAAAATTAAACCAACCTATAAAAGCATGGTGAAATATACTCAAGGTATCAATGCTGCTATCAAAAGGCATGAATCTACTGAATCTGTACTGATTCTTGCAAAAGAAGCAATCACTTCAGAAATAGTTACTGGTAATCGGACTCTAATACTTCAAAAGGACTATCAGGCAGGAACTGCCTTTGATGTAGATTTCACTATTAGCTTATGGCTTCTGAAGTGCAATTAACTTTTTAATTTAATAGATCTACCCAAAATCAAGACAGCTTTGACGGCAACTACTTTTCTATATTTATTCTGAACAATTCACTCTTGTTCAGCTAAAACGATTCAAAGCTTCAATGAATAACTTAAGCAAAACTTCGTCATGTTCATAGCCACAACTGAATTTTGAAAGAAGCTTAAAGGCTGTTTTAGACATAGTTGCCTCTGAGCCCCCGCATTCAAGCTTGTTAAGCAGCAATTCTAATTTATGTTTATTCAACCTTTTAAAAAGACTCGGTATCAAATGTTTTTCTGAAATTAAATCACATGCACTGATATATAACTCATTATCTGATTTTAAGAAATAATTTCTGGCTTCATCAACACCATCAAATGCATAAAACTCATCATTTTCACACAGATGTTTATAAACTTGGATACTGGTATCAAAATCAGACTCCTGAAGCCCTTCTTTTAGAGCACCGAAGTAACCAAAGTGATTTAGTTTTGTACTTTCGATAAATTCTGATTTAGACAATTCGTTTGTAACTATTTTCTTATTATTTTTTATTGTTATTGTAATCACGACCTTCTTGTATACCTCTTATTTATAAATATCACTCAATCTATTGAATCGATTTTTATTTTCCAGATTTTTTTCTTTCAACGCTTTCAAAATAGCATTTTTGAATTTATGCGGAATACCATTTTTTCGCCACATAGATACATGAGCCTTGTTGTATTCAACCCCAAATTCACTAGAAATCACTTCAGCAGCTTTCGTACAACCACCTAAAAACTCGATTATTTGTATTGCTTTACCATTCATCATAAAAACTCTCCTTGATTACAGTTAATCACATTTTAGTTTTCATTCAACTCACATTATTTACATTGTGAATATGGATAAACGGCATCCTTTGTTTTTCTTTTATATCAACATCTTTTCGCTCTAGTACAAGTTCTGCCACTTGCCGTTTAAATATTTGATATCTAATAATCACACTACTGTTACAACTGACCTGATAATCAACAAATGAATTGTAAAAATTCTTCACCTTTACAACTTCTGGTGTAAAAATATCTTTAATATTTACTTCGCCGCTTTGTATTTCAAAAATAAAATCTTCCAAATCAGTTGAAACCTTTTCTTTATTACAAAACGCTTCAAGCCGCTCCTCTGTCATGCCATCACTATTTGAAATTACGGGTGATGGCTTAGTTAGATCAATATAATCAAATAATTCTTTTGCAGCTTTTTGTATTGTCTGCATTGGTGTTTTTCTAGTGTCAGCAGAATTAATTTGCAAATAACGTCGAGCACCAGATCTATCAGGAATTTTTTCTGATACAGTGTAGTTTGAGGTCATCAAGTGCAGTGCATTGTTCATCACAGTTTTAGAGTATTTAGTAAAAATTTCACGTTCAGTAAATTCATTTGCAGTAATATTACTTTTCAACTTATTTACAGCAGCAATCCCACCCGCATTCTTTATTTCGTCGATAATAAATAAAAAGTTTGATTCGTATTGGGTGATGTTGTTTTTATCCATGAGGTAATCAATACTTATATCCATGTGGGCTTCATGAACAATATCCAACAACATTTCTCTAGCTAAAGTAGTCTTGCCTTGTTTTTGTTTTTTACTGTATAAAATCAGGGCTGTATCATTTTGAACTCTTATCACCCTTGAATCGTGATAAGCATTAAACATTTTAACTTTGAGTTGATAAAGAAAGTCTGCAATTCCATAGTACTGATCTACTAAATCACTAGAACATTGGTCAACAATCAACACCCCTAGCTTATTTATATGGTAGGACAGATCCTTGTAATAATTATCATGTTTGTCAGCATATTTCTTTCCTGCACTACTCTGAGGAATCGTTATTTCGCTTTCAGACAAGTCATCTTTATTAAAATCGATATCATTGTAGTGCTTAATATTTAGCTTTAATGATGTATCTTGTGATTTTCTAGTATCTAGGTTTAACAATTTTTCTATTAATGCGTTTCTTCGTGACATCTTTAGCTTGTGGATTTTTTCTTCGTGGGCAACATTAACTATTTTATGATCAAATGAAAGGCGTAGCTTTTTTGATAGTGCGTGAAGTCTATTATTCTGCTGATCAAGATTTACATGTTCGTCTTTTGCTAAGAGGCGACACCGAAGATCAACCCTATAATCTTTAAATTGGTTGTTATAGAGGAATTCTACGAACTCATATTCATCCTCTGGCATATTAACGCCAAACATTTTACGTCTTTCTAAACCTATAAATATTTGAGATACAGATTTTTCTGGGATATTTGTATCTCTTAATTCTGATGTTATATAACTTTTTGCTTGCTTTGATATATCACCATAACGATTAACGAACTCATTCAACCTATTGGATATATCTTTTTTTGAAGCATTCTCATCTATACTTTTAATAAATTCCTTTGCACTTCCTATCTCAATCAACTTCATAACATCACTCTTATTTATTATTATATAAGACGTAGTGATATCATTTATTTTGACATTGTCAAAAAATAAACATCAATTTTATTAAAAATAATATTTTCACTTTAACTAGGTATTTTTTCACTTTTTAAGGCTATTTTTCACTTGCTAATTCATCTACAAAATTCAAACACCCCTTTAATTTCAAGCAAAATCAAGGATATAAATTTAACTAAAGTGAAGAAGTGAAAATATTTTTATATATTAAAGGTATAATTTATTTTTAATGGAAATATTCAATTTGTTATAGTTTTTTATATCAGTACAGTTTTTTAAGAAAAAGTTCACTTTTTCACTTCAGAAAAAAATAAAGTATAAAAACTCCTTTAATTATCAACTAAAGTAACTTTTGAATAGAATAATGAGAAGTGAAAAAAATGATAAAAGTGAAAATTTTGACATGAGAATGAATTTAATATTAATGATATATGCAAGAATTAACATATTGTGTAACAAGACTAATCTTGTTACACATGCACCTGCATATCCATCTTAATGGACTTGGCGAGCCCACCCAAATCACCGTATATTGTTTTTGCATTAATATTCATTTTTCTTAATAGTGCATATATTCCTTCATAGAGGCAATTAGAAATATTGTATTTGATGACACTAACATCTTTATACATATCTAGAGCTAGAAGCTCTTCAATTCGCTTTTCATTATCCCCTGAAATTAGAAATGTTCCAGATTGCCGGTCAATTCGAGCATTAAGCTCTAATGGTTCAGTTATCCACACAACATCATATGAAAAACGATCAACAACTTCATCGAAGAGTTCATCTTGATTGCCACTAATATCGGTTCGCTTTTTACTAAAACCTGAGTCACGTTTAGATATATAACTCAATGAAGCATTCATAATTGCAGAGTAATCGATAGCATAAACTGACAAGTCTTTCTCAAGTAATGGGTTACATACAACCATTGGAATAACGTTTAACCCAAGTACTATGCCACGCATTCCTACCTGTATGAACGTAATATACAAGCCCTCTCGAAACCCCTTTAATAGGGCTGTCATCCAAGTGATTTATAGATGCCAGTGCAAGTTCCATAAGAGCCTATCACCTGTTTAATGTCCGACAGCTATCACTTGATAGGTAATAGCCCGCTAGGTGTAATTGATTCTACAACTCCGACAATTTGGAGTGTATGGTTTCGAGTTGATCTAACTCCCGCTTCAATTCAAATCTTTTTCTAATTGCTACATTCTGGAAAATATCTTTACATGCAGAGGTTCCTTCATCAGTAAGCTTATATTTTCCTGAATTTGGGCATTCCGCTAATAAGTTATACTCACTTACTGCATCGATATAATTATTGAAACTTGATAAATCAATCTCCGTAGCCCTTAATATTTCACTAACATCAAGTGAACCGTTTGCATATAGGGCAACCAAAGGTAAAATTGCATCAAGAGATATATCATCTAGCCCATGATGTTTAATGCCCAAATTAGATACCTCTGGTGCGAGCCACCTTTCTCTATCTATCAGGTCTTTCATTGAATAATAAATAATTTCGGCAATCTGGTGCTTTAACTTAAACATAACTTCTCTCTATAATACTAGTATTTGCCTAATAACTTATTAGACGGAATCCCTATTTAACAGTGATATGTGTATTCCGTGTAAATCGTTTTTTTCATAAGTAAAAGTAATTATGATCTATTGAAGGACGAAAAAAACTCTGACTGAGTGTAAGAAGAAACAGCGATTAAGGCTAACTATTTTAGGGTTGGAATCGGAACTATTAGTGAGTATAAATTTCTTATTCTGACTGAATTTAAAGAAACATACTAAATTTGAAATTCTTGAAAGCGTTATGGCTAGGCAATATCACTTTAATTGTGGGTCACGTGATTTCATTTGTATTGCGACAGCCAGAACTTTACGCTTTAAACCTCATACAAAATATCATATTTATTTTCCAAAGACAGAGTATGCAATAAATCCAACAACAGCACTAAGTCCAAGCAGTAATTTACTGTATTTTTTAAAAAACGCACGAAATATTCCAAGCACTGACATCGGAACCAAAGAGGCAAATATTATCAACCACCCTTCGCCTTTACCAGAAACCGCCCCACTAATACCTATAACTAAAAGTATCGTAAGTGGAAAAATGAGTATCGCTGAAAACAAGCCATACTCTTCAACATAGCCAGATGACTCCTTACAACTGCTATTGGCTATATTTTCCTGTTGTCGAGCAATATTATTTGCCAATCCCGCTTCTATCGCACTATTACAATGATTACCTTTATCATCGGTGTAACGTCTATAATAATCTTTATCACTATTTCTCATATCACATTACCCTTAGATTTTTTCGCATATTGTTCAAATTTGTTCGCATTATCAGAATGCCGCTCAGCTAATGAATAATTGCGTACATTTTCGGCTGCTGCACTTAATTGTGAATAACGCTCTGATATCTTTTTATATAGCTCACTAGCTTTTCGACTACTTGGATCAAGACGCTTAATTTTGTTAATTTTGTCTATTGCGTGCTGCCCTGACTTGCTACTTTGTAATCTGTTATTCTTAATATCTTTTAAAGCGAGGCTATACAGTTTTTCAACCTCCATAATCAAATTATTATTCTTGGGGTTTTGGTTATCATCTGCTTCATCAAATAACTCTGGGTAATTAGTTTTTAATTTATCTCTAACTGTAATGATGGGGCTAAAGACTACGGGGTCAATTATTAAAGCACTTACACTTCCCACAGGATAAAACATTGGTTGAATGCCCATAAATAGATTAATGATGCGTCCCAAAACAGGCCGTTCCTTTTTCAATTGTAGGGTTTGATTTCTAACTAAATCATTAGACCGGAATTCATTTTCTCGAAAACTAGATTGAAACAATACAGCGGAGACAAGGAACAGAATAAATGCAAAATAATAGATTCTTCCAACCTCATTCTGAATAAATCCCCCTAATTTAAAAAATAAATTAGCACTATTCAAAAAAATCATAATAAACGAAAGAGTAAGCGAAAATGCAGGTACGAGAACACCTCGAACATTATCAGCACCAACTTTTCCGTAAACTTCGCCTTGGTTTAATTTATATTGTGCAGAGTTCAGGGCGCTTTGAATTCGGTTTGATTGTTTAAATGCGTATTCTTTTAAAATTGTTTTACGAAACTGAGTCTCTGAGGGATCAGATTGCAAAGGCATATTTGGGTAATATATACCGTTTGATTTTTCTTCAAGGTAAGATTGAAATGAGTCACTGTTCAGTAAGCTAGACTTGTTTAGATTAGGCTCTACATTCGGCGCATCATATCGATTAACCTGCTTCTCCCAAATTAAACCAGCTTGCTCAGCAACCAATAAATCGATTACCTTTAAAAAAGTATTTTTATCATTCACCTTCCAATTTTTTGGTAACAATTGAAGAATATTGGTCGGCATTTTTTCTTTAAAAAGCTTCGCTGCATGCGTATCTTTTAATAGCGATTCAAAACTTTGGTGAAATGGGGAAAAGCCTATTTTTAGACGATAGTGCTCTTTTAATAACTTATAAAATAGTTTATCAACTAGATCATCATCAACATGGCATTTAATACTTCTTTGACCAGAGTAATTTCCTTTTAAAGACCGAACGTTATAGTCAATATTTCTAGAGTAGTTTTTAAAAAAACTTTCTTTTTGCCATTTTGGGCCACCAGTAAAATTTCTGTAGTGCTCTTCTCCATAAGGGTAATATGACACAAAAAATTTTGGCTTATTATAAGAACGGAATGAACATAGTTGATTAAAAGTTGGTATGTACGGTCTTATGGTTTCAATGTCGATATTTTTATTAAAACTTCTTATTGAATTTATCAACCGTTTTGACAATATGTCATTTTTATTTAAGGTATTTAAATTATTTTTCCGGTCATGTTTAACGATTAAAGCTTTGTGTATATCCACTAATCCTTTTAGAAGTGATTCTCTTATTTTCTTTTTTTCTGAACGGTAACCATTTTTTTTATATACTTTTGAAACTGCTTCTTTATATTTTTTATTATAGAAATCCTTTAACTCTCTCACCCCATCCAAGTATTCATTCTTTATACTCGTCTTTTTCCTAAAGACCTTACTTCTGTACTCCTTACTAGCTTCAGAATAATTTTCCCAGAGTTTATCTACTTCATCGACTAACTGCTGATATTGACCATAGTAGTTTGCTGATGATTTTAGTGCAGAGGCATAAACTATTTGTGATATCCGCTGTGGATCTTCTTTTATGTACTTGCTTGCTTTTGAATCAATTGAATAATAAAGAACACTAGAAATAGCATTAAAAGACTGCCCTTCAGGTGAATTAAACTGTTCTTCGCTGAAATCACCTAGCGTAATTTGATCTGCTAATACCCCCTCCTTTACCAAATTCGCATAGATAGCCGCCTCTCTTTGTTGAGAATCTCGTGAGTCAACCCATTGATCAATCGCATGACCTATTCCAGTGTACATAAGCGGGAAAATAATAATAAAGCAGGGAATTAATATCAGAACTTGATGCAGGGTTGTCACATGTTCTTTATCATTTCTTTTTTTTCTGTAAAAAGGGATCACAGTTCCCCACAGAAAAATAACCATCCCCAGAGAGGCTACAGATCTACCAATGACTTCAATATCATCGATAAGGTTTGGCGCTGAATAAACACCGAGAGTATTTAAAAGTTTAAAATTGAAAGCGACTTCAATAATTAAATATATGAGGGTAATGGCCAGAATAACGTATTGAGAATTCAGTTTTTTCTCTACAGTCAACATTTAGTCCTTTCAGATAATTTTACAAAAATAAAGGTAACCAGCACCTCAGAAGTCGTGGCTAAAGCCATACTCAATGATTGAGAATGTACATTCTGTACTTGATTGAATGCCTCCTGACATCAAGTTTTATTGATATGATATGAGAAAGGTCGAAGAGGAATCTCAACGACCTTAGAGCGAGATAATTAAAAGTATTTTACTGTCACTCCACTTTCGTCAATGTGCCTACTGCACCTAAGCTTCCAACTTCATCGCCACCGCTAGGCCAGTAGTATCGATAGACCAATTGATTTTCTGACTGATCAGTTAACTCAACAAAGCCTTGATCAACACAACCCGACACACCGCCACCGACACTAATTGTTTCTTTAAATAATAATTGGGCATCTGTCTCTTCAAGTAACTCAAGGGAGCCACCGCAATTTAATGAAGGGTATTCAATTAACTGCTCGTCTTCTTTAATATCAACGCGTATAGACCACGAAAGCTCGTCCTGTAAACCTACACCTTCCCATACACCGACCTTACCTAGCAAACCTCCTGAAATAGGTGGTTCAGGTTGATTGTTTAAGCTATCTAGGGTTTCTTGAAAATGAGCGACGGCATCTTCTGCATCAACTAACTCTTGGCAAGCATCATCTTGACCACCATTTGATACCAAGTTCACGACATCTTCATCAAAATCAGGGCTTTCAAAATCTATAGACATTCCGGCGGCTGATAGTACAGCTTCACCATCAATAGTTATTCCGTTGCTAGGATCACAATCTTTATCAAGAGATTGTAAGAGTCTGGCCATATTGACCACACCAGTATCATTAATATCTTCGACACCGGCTAATTCAAGCGGTGTTAGAATTTGTGCAGCAGTAACGGCAGGAAATTCAAGATCGCCAAGACCAAAAATGACATTCTCACCTGTTAAATATGTGAATTCACCATTTTCATTCGTCACGCCAGTTCTTGTTTCAGTTCGATAGGCTAAACCTTCAACAGCACTGTCTATCAACCTTCCAGTTTGAACATTAGTGTCATTACTAGAACTGTTAGAGCTGCTGCCACAGCCGCTCAATACGACTAATGGCGCAGATAAACATATCGTAAAAATCAGATTATTTAGTTTCATTTACCTTCCCTTTTTAATCAAAAAATTAACTAAACTCAGCTTTTTCTACGCTTAAATGCAATTCCAGCTAATCCAAGCCCTAACAATGCCAATGAACTTGGTTCAGGCACATCTACTGGTGCTTGAACTGATCTAACAAGATATGTACCGGCAGACAAAGATCTTCTAGTTACAGACTGGTAATTACCATCATCCACACCTAGAAAGTATGCCCAATCCTCATCTGAAGAGTTTGATTGAAAATTTCTAGTGGCTATAAAAGTACGGCTAACATTATTACCATTTGGCGAACCAAACATTGCCTGCGCTCTTTCACTTATGCTTCCTGTTCCATTAACATTTGTATCATCCAGAAAAAAAGATCCCATTAGATCTAAGTAATTAGTAGCACTTGAAGATGCAGAAAAGTAATTTACTTCTGACTCTGATATTTCACCCTTTATTAAACCAAATGAGTTGGTTAATCCTTGAACCTGACCACTTGACGCAATATCCCACCCAAACAAGTTGGAATTTGAATCTAAAAGGGATAAAGAAACATCGTTATAAGACATTCCCATCGTCATTGTGAGGTCTAACCACTCAAGCCCTGATGAGGTATCTTGTGTAATTAAATTATCATTGGCACTCTGATAATCCAAAGCTAGCAAACCTGCATTTGCACTACTTACTGACATACTTAAATAAATTACAAACCCTATTATTCTTTTCATTTTCTAATCCTTTTTTTATATTATTATTTAAATTTAGTAACTAGCCACTGCTCATTTTGCTGTTGAAGAGAAACCATTAGGTTGCCAGTTTCTTCCTTTCCATTTTTGTTTTTGCCCGACAATTCAAGAATTACAGTTGCCTTATTGCCATCAATTTCTTCATCATCGATCTCTATTTCACCATCGCCTTTAGATATATGTTTAGCTAGTTTCTTAAACTTTCTGACGGCTGTTCCATTTTCTAGCTTGTTCTTCATTTTGCCAGCCGATAATGCTATTAGGCTTGATACAACTTGCTTATTATCAAGATCACTCTCCAAAGCTAACTCAAGGAATCGCTCAACCACGCCAGAAGGTGATGCAGCAGAAGAACCACACCCAACTAATCCAGATAAAATAAGCCCTATGCATAAACCAACAAATTTACTATTCATAAATCCTCTTCAATATTTTTAATATTATATTTAATAGAAGTAATGGTACTTGGAATTAACTTGCCCATTCCCAATCGATCACTAACCACTTATTACTTTCTTTAATCAAAGAAAATCTGCTTTCTAGGCTAAACCTTTGTCCTTCTTCATCAGGAATATCACCCTCAACACTGATATATACAGTCGAGTTATTCTTAATTGTCTTAATTTCCTTCAGAACGACATCTGCATCCATTTTGTCCAAATAATGCTTAAAACTTTCAAGCTCTTCCGCAACCTCCCCGCTCTTGATTTTGCTAGCCATAGCACCTGATGATATTGATAATATTTCATCTTTATCATCACCGTCATAATCTACAGATAAGTCTAAAAAAGATTCGACAGCTTCTGTTGGCGTTTCATTTGAAACGCCACAGCCAGATAAACCAAAAGTTATAATTAAGCTAAAAATTACAAATATATTTTTCATGTCATCGTTCCTTTATTAAAGTTGTTTCCCTAAACCCATCAGCCCATTCATAAAAGAACCTGTTGCAACTTTAATTACAACTTGGCACGTTTCATCCGCCTCTATTTCTTTTTTACTCATCTCACTGCATTCAGTCATCAACTCTTCAAGTAATGCTTCATCATTTTTCAGCTCTTCAGCCGTAGGAACCGACTTACTGCACCCAGCGACAAGAATTGATGCAAAAATTACCGGCAAAAAAATCTTTTTTGTCATTTATATGATTCCTTATATTTTTAATTAATTATTCTGAATTTATTGATTAACGATTTAGAAATGAGATATACCAAAGCTCGCCATCATAAAAATTTTCACGAAGTTCTTGGTAAGTAAGTGGCAGGTTGTCTTTAGTAATAGTTTGATTAAATGCATATTCGAACACGCTTATTTTCTCACCAACAAAATCAAACATCTGATTCTCATAACACTCAAAATTTGTTTCACATCTCCAATCAATTGGTGTCTGATAATTTGCTAGGTGGAAGTCATTCAGGTCTTGAGCTGTTGATTTCATTAATTGAAACATAGAAATTAAATCTTCAATCGAATTCCCTGCACCACCCGCTTCTACCGGAGTAATCAAGTATTTAACAGCAGCAAGGTAAAGTTCATACGTTGTATTGTTATAAGTGAACGTGTCGTCTAAAGGGTTACCACCATTAGAATTCAATCTATCTCTAACATTTGAATATGTAGCCTGAGAGTATGACTCGTTTCGATCAGCAGCTATTTCAGCCAAGCCTTCTGATATCCAACGATGCAAACGATCAATACCTTTAGAGTCTGCACCAATAGACGAGAGCCTCTTATCTATCGTGTGCGATAGCTCGTGTTTCAGGGTTTCTCTGAATGAACTATTAGGGTTATAAGTAACACCTACTGATGAGACGAAGGCACCATTAACACCATAATAATTCACACCATCGTATGAGCCTGAGGCGTTGTTAGTGATTGTGTCATCAGAGCAAACGATAATTTTAGATTCACTATCAATGATATTTAAGTCAGTTGTTGTGATGTCATATCGAGAGAGTTGTTCTGCAAGAGCCAATTCTGAATACGTGGCTAGAAGATGCATCTCACCTTCAGTTGATATATGTACTGATGAAGTTACAACGATGAAATTTTCTGATTCAAAAGCAGTATCAGAAATCGAATGATGATTGTATCCGGTACAGCCAAAGTCAGTTAAATATGAATAATTATTGGCATTAGCTATTAATGAGCCATTTGTTAGCTCAGGTGCTTGATAGCCATTTTGTGAATTATCTCTTTCATTGTCATCATCCCCCCCTGAGCTGCAAGCACATAATAGTAAGACTGAAATAACCGCTAAACATTTGAAATAACTACTACTCACTTAAGCACCTTTAATTTTCTTATTGTATTTCTAATACCAGCATTTATGTAACGATGTGTATCTGGGCGAAAATATATTAAAAAATATTCTTTATAACATCAAGTTATATTAGGTGTGAAATCGGTTCTAATTACCTCCTATAAGAACTAAATAGGAATCTATGGTTAGTTTAAAAAAGCCTAGAACAACTCAAGTATCATTTACTTAAAAACTGTTCCGATTATTGGCACAAGATAACATGTACCTATAATGGGAACAATGAATAGATCAGTTAGCTCAGAAAAATATCGACTACTTCTCAAATGGCTCAAGGAAAATCGTGAGTCAAAGAATATTACTATGCGTGAACTTGGCAACCGCATAAATGAACCCCACTCTTTGATACATAAAATAGAGAATGGAGATAGACGATTGGATATATATGAATATTTTATATATTATTATAGCA
>ENA-OSET01002643-OSET01002643.1-sediment-metagenome-genome-assembly--contig:-NODE-2643-length-17063-cov-38.936595_pt1 | contig 17063 bp, 13 predicted proteins | sample MGYA00237882_ERZ534229 | MGnify/ENA primary metagenome ERZ534229 (study PRJEB26408, sample SAMN06266212) | sediment metagenome | isolation source: Hudson Canyon methane seep mesocosm | place... | reverse complement strand
TTTGTCAGAACATAAACTAAGAATATAGATTTATCTTTTAATTTCAACGGCTGATGACGAAACGGCAACAGACCCTATTTTAGTGCGTAAAGCTTTATCTCGCTTAGCAATTTGCGCAGGGGTTATTTGTTTATGCTTGAGCATGCGTTTTATTAGAGCTATCGCAGCAACATTTTCATTATTATATTCTAGTGATTTTAATGCCATTGCACTCGCTTGAATAAAATCTAAATTCGCATAGGCTGCTGTTGCAGCATAGCGATAACTTTCGGATATTTTTTTCTTTTTTACGCCTAGTGTGTTGGTATTAAGTTCTGCAGCTTTGCTAAAGTCAGCATATGCTTTGATATACTTCTTTTGGGCATAGTATTGATGCCCTCTGTCTTCGATTTGTTTTTTGTCGTATAGCGTATTATTTGCCCAATCAAAAAAACACAGAGCAACCATAAAGCTAATGATTATCAAACTCAGTGCCAATAAGCCCTTATATCCAGCCTTAGTGATGCTATTCATACATTAGCTCAAATTTTGCCAACCGTGTTTTTATCTTTGCATACCATTCTTTATTTTTGAGTTGCTGCAAATTACTTTGTTGCAGGCTAACTAGGGTTGATCGTTTATCAACACTTATTTTATCATTCCCCAAAAGCACTATATTTTCCGCCTTAAGCCACCCGCCTTTGTTGTATCGCTTGTTTTTATGGTATAGGTTAATCGCTTTTTGACCGCTTTCTTCAATGATTAAGCCAGTTGCTACGACTTCTGATTGATCTTTAATTTCTAGACCGATTAAGTTTTGGTAAAAATAATTTTGATTTATCTGTGCATGAGACCATTCGCCGACCGAGAGTCCTTTATCGCCACTTTGTATAAAGAGGTTATTGCTCGCCTGTAGTTCTGTTGTCATTGTGTCTAGGGCATCATTACCACTACGATAAAAGAGATTATGGTTTACGATTACTTTTGAAATATCAATATCTAAGGCATCGCTACGCGCATCAACAAAGATGTTATTTTCTATCACCCCTTGCGCATAAGCAACGTGCATCGCGTCATCACCCAGATGGTTTCTAGCTATTGTGCTATACCGTACACTAAAGTTATGAACATCATGAATATTAAGCGGAGCGGTATATTCGATCAAATTTTTTACTGCGATTGAACCATTACTGATATGACAGTACTCTAATACACTGCCATTTGCTGACTGCCCTTGGATGGCAATAACGCCCCAAGGTTTTAGCGGATTTTGGGCAATAATTTTTATGGGTTGCTGTTCTGTGCCTTTAGCGATTAATTTACCGTAAAAATAGAGGGATTGATCTGGGTACATAATAAAGGTGGTACCCGGCATAATAGTTACATGGGTATTTGCATCATAGCTTTGTTGCTTATGAACATGAATGATGCCGTTTAGTATTACATTCGTAACAGGGGCGAGTGAACTAATCCTCCCTCTCACTGCGGTGATATTTTTTAATGGTGCTTGTTTTGGAATGACCTTATGCCCCGTAATGCTATTAGTAAATCTAATACGGGAAAACAAACTATCTATTGTAGGATTATTATCTTTCCACTGTAGCCTTAGGGTGTAATTTTGCGGGTAGTTTTGCACTGTTGCATCTCCCCAGTATTCCACATCATATCGATGCTGTGTATTTGCTACTATTTTCTTGCTGGGATATAAAGTAATTTTCTGTTGTAAGCGACTTTTCTGGCTATCAGTTATTTGCACAGATTTGTCTTGCATGACAGCTGAGAAATCGAGTAAGACGGGATTATTTCCTGCAATAACAAAGTTCAGCTGATAATCTTTATCAGCCATTTTATTAATTGCATACTGTAAGTCCACTTTAGTATATAGCTCTTGTAAATAAGCAAAGCGAGCCTTGAGTCTATTTTTATCACTGCTTAGTGTTGCTATCAGCTCTTCTGGCATAAAAGGTTCAGCGACAGCTTGTGATGAGATGAATTGACGAACAACAGCTTTATCCCGATAGATATCTGATTCTACATCTTTAACAACACTATCAATAATACGTTGATAGTCATCTATAATATTCTGGTAACTATTACTCTTCATTAAGCGATAAACGCGCTTATCTATTTGTAAGTCATATTCAGGGTTGCTAGCCAGCCTAAGCTGTAACGGATAAAGCGATAGGTCTTTTTGTTGAATTGATTGCCAAAAACGCAAATCCCAACTAATGGGTTCAAATTTTCCTTTATAAGGATCAAAGTAAGTCTTGTGATTGTGTACGTAGTCATGATGATGACTACCGAACAGTCTATCCAATGCAATAAAGTTGAAGAACGCATTTTTATCAAGATAGGTTTCGACAAATTGATTGAATGCCACTGCATCGTCATTTCTTATGGACTTAATAAATAGCTGAATATCGGTTCGGTTGTTTTTTTTATCACTACTACGAGATGATTTTTTATCCCAACTTTTCTCATCATTCCATAGATGCTCATAACTACGCTGCGGAGTTAAGTCACCATCATATATGCTACCTGGCATACGCTTATGTTTACGTAATAAGCTTTCATCTACCTGACTAAGATATAAATAGACCCCCATATATCGACCATTAATTTTTACTCTAACAGGGTATGAGTCGGGGCTAATGAGCCCTAGTTTTTTCGATAATTTATAGTTGATTACATCATGAAACGAGTTGATCAAGACGGGGTTAATCAAATTAAACTGTCTTTGCATATCGTAAACACCATTCTGAATTTTTATTTTTAATGATTTTTTGTCATTAATCCAGTGGTAGTTACCTGCGCCTCTATAGCGTAGTTTTATTTTTTTTATACCTGGCTCAGTGGAAATTTTCAAAAATGCATTGAAATATTTCTGTTTACCGCTCATTGGTAAGTTAGCATTTAATTGATGAATATAATCCTGATCAATAGTTATGTTAAAAGTTTTTAGGGCGGATTTCTCATCTTTTTGGGCAATAGGAGATATAATTTTTATCCATTCTTTTTTCACCCTGTTTTTTACGAAGTAATGATAGCGCGGCAAGTTAAGTTGCATTTCAGGATCAACAACCTTCTGGTAAATATAAAAATCTGACAATGCTTTTAACGAAATCGAGATAACTGGATATAATATAATCAAGGAGAGCAGTACTCCGATAGGTAGACTAAGCTTAATTTTCATTATTTTCTTCAGTACCATCATCTGTCGCATTTATACTTATTTCGGTTAGCCCAAATTTTATTTTTCTTGTATCTTTAGAAAGCCCCAAATATTTGGGTGAAAAAGCAGAGGTGTGCTGTAACGTAATATCAATTCTATTGTCACTTACGGAGTTAACGGAAACTTTAAATGATTTATTGGCTAACTCTTCTTCTCCATAGTAAACTGAATTTATTTTAACTTTGGTTTTTTCAACGCCATTAAAATAATGCCCTTTTATGCTTAGCATTATATATTTTCTGGTTAACAGACTCTTAGCCACACTAAAGCTAAAAGCAGATTCATTCCCTACAGTCCATATTCCCCATTTTTCTTGCTCTGCCCAACCCTGTTTAAAAACTAGGCGATGAGATAATTGTTCCGCTGTTATTTTTCCTTTTTTAAGCTCTGGTAAAGCTTTAATAAGCTCATAAAAAATGTAATTTTTATTACGTATAATTTCATTATTCATCATTAAAGCAATGTTGATATCTGAGGTATTATGAATTTTTTTAATATTTGAGAATTTCAACGCTTCAATTAATTTATTGGTACGCAATATGGCACATTCACGCTTTATGTGATAATAGGTATTAAGGAAGCAGTGTGCAGGAAAATGACTTTGTTGGTAATTCCCTATAAATTGATAGCCTTTATTCTCTACTAGCTCCTTTATTTCAGTCGCATATTTATTTACATTATTAATTGTATTTTGTTGATAGCAATTACTCTTTTTATAATCTACTACTGCGGGCCAAGTAAAATAAATGGCAACACCTTTTCTAGTTAGTTTTTTTAATAAGGATAAGTTATCCTTAAAAACACGGCTGACTTTAAACCCACCAGAAAAAAGATAGCTATCACAGGTTTTGTTTGTTGGAAATTTAACAATTTGTTCAGGTCCATTTCTAAGAGAGTTTCCCAGCATTTGTATTTCTCCAGACTGTACTACCCTAGTAAAATAGTTTAGCTGCTTCAGATCTGACTTGAGCATTGCTATTTTATTTCGTTGTATTTTTAGCCCTGAAATAACGTCAGACAAAGGATACTGTGTAAAAATGAACTTTAGTTTTTCTAGCGCCGGGAGGTTATTAAAGTAAAACTCCAGCCTTAGCTCTTCATCAGCTAGTGCATCAACATAATTTTCAGCTAAACCTTGCTTCGCTGAGTAGTGAAGCCATTCCAAAGGTAGTAGAACAACATCCCCTTTATTAGTGTGTTTTTCTATACTTAATATTTTAGCTCTAAGCGGGTAATCTGCATTGTCTGCATAAGTAAAAACAGGGCTATTAAAATATTGAGATAATTTAGCTGAATCAATACCATGTATTGCATTAGAGCCAGCAGAAATAATTACTTTACCCTGAATTTCAGACAAGGATTGTAAAGCAAATTGTTTATATGAATAGGGAATATTTCTTTCAAGAATAACCATTTTGTCAACCACTATCGCATAGACTAGCAGTATAACTACTAAACTAAAAAAACTAGTGATCATAAAATTTTTAGCACTCATAAGCTTAAAAATTGAAATAAAGAAATTCTGAATCGACTGTGGCAATTCCAAATAGAATAGCTAGGAAAAATACAGCACTGACCATTAACGAATCCCAAATAGTGTATCTTATTTTATTCAAAGAAAGCTCCATTGAATTCCTTGAAAAAAAGGCGGAAAACCCAAAAATAATGAGATAAGAAACTATGTAGGGTGATGTTATAAGTGTGTTCCCAGGCGCTATCAGTATACTGCTAGTATTGTATCCATTAACACCAAGCATTCCAGAAATAATATGTAAAGCCGAAGGTATATCTTCAGCTCTAAAAAATATCCAGCTAACGCTTATAAATGTGAAGGTGAGTAACCATGAAATGATTGACGGTAATTTAAATCCCACCTGAGTCCAAAGCCGCTGAGTACAGAGAGCGAGCCCATGTAATGCCCCCCACACAATAAAAGTCCATGCGGCTCCGTGCCATAGTCCTCCTAGTATAAAAGTCAGCATGACATTGATATAAGTACGGATAGCTCCTTTTCTATTCCCCCCTAGCGGAATATAAAGGTAGTCGCGTAACCAACGCGAAAGAGTCATATGCCATCTATGCCAAAAATCTTGAATGGTGAGCGCTTTATAGGGTGAATTAAAATTAATAGGTAGCACTATATTAAACATGAGGGCAACACCTATCGCCATATCGGCATAAGCAGAAAAATCATAATAGAGCTGAAAAGTATAGCTAAGGCTGGCACCCCAAGCATCCCAAAATTGTAATACGGTGGCGCTGCTAAACCCAGTGTTAGCCCATTGAGCAAAGCTATCTGCAATGATCACTTTTTTGAATAGTCCTATTGCAAAAATAAAAAGGCCTTTTGCTAAATTAGCATGGTTTACATTGGCATTGATTTGCTTATTAAACTGCGGCATCATTTCTTTATGATGCACAATAGGGCCGGCAATAAGTTGGGGAAAAAAAGTGACAAACAGGCAGTAGTTCAAAAAGTTGTATTCTAGCGCGTCACTTTTATAGCAATCTACCAAATAGGCAATTTGCTGAAAAGTAAAGAAGCTAATGGCTAATGGTAATAGTAAGTTCAGCATTGAAATTTCTACTTCAAAAATATAATTTACATTAGTAATGATAAAGTCTGTATATTTATAATAGAATAGTATGGCTAAGTTAAAAATAATACCTTTTATTAGTATTGATTTACTAAGTAATGTATATTTTTCAGTTCCATTGTTTAGTTTTATAAGAAACTTACCTAATCCGTAATTACATAATATTGAAATAATAATTAAAATAATATAATCAATATTCCAGTAGCCATAAAAAAACAAAGATACTACGACTAACCAAGCTTTTCCTAACGATATTTTAAGCTTATTTAGAAAAAAATAAACTAGGAGAACAAAAGGTAAAAATATAAAAATAAATACTGGTGAATTAAATAACATAAACTGCCCAACTCAAGAAACACTACTTGTTAAAAACACCATAAGAGTTGTTTAAAGCATTATTTACTATTAAACTCGCATTTAAATCACAAACGCCTACAAATTGCGTACCTTTAAACCCAGCAACTTCAAAACCTATTATGTTATCTACCCAGTGGTAACAGTCTTCTATATGGGTATTTTGGCTATGTAAAGCAATAGTGACTGTATATTTTCCTGGATTGATTGCTGCAACGAACGAAAAAGTAGCTATATAGGGCTGCTCTTTTTCAAATACACTTGTCTGCATGAGATGCTCACTATTAGTACCGTATATGTCTTGACCAAAGCGGTCACGTATTAAGATACCTATGCTCATATCAGTTAGCATTTCATAGGGCATAATCTCAATTTGTATATCTATCTTTTCACCACTACTAACAATATTGCTTTCTGAATCAACTCCACTAATGACTGCGTTGATAATTTTTGCTTTATGATTTCCATAATCTTGATTATTAGTCTGATTTTCAGTGGCAGTAATTCTTTTGTCCTGGTCATCTAACTGAGCCATAATACGGTTATAGTGATTCACGGCATACTCAGGTGACCCTTTGGCAACTATATGCCCTTTATCCAATACTATGGCATGATCACAAATCATTTTAACAGCGTTTAAATCATGTGATACGAATATTAGTGAACCTCCTTGCTGTTTAAAGGTTTTTATATGGCGCATACATTTTTGTTGAAAATGAGCATCGCCAACCGACAGAGCTTCGTCAATTAAAAAGCAATCAGGCTTTGCATGCATAGCAATAGAAAAAGCCAGTCTCATTACCATCCCTGATGAGTAGGTCCGTAAAGGCTCCTTAATAAACTCACCTAACTCTGAGAAATCAATAATATTATCGCGTTGCTGGTCAATTTCCTCAGTACTCATGCCTATTAATAAGCCATTACCTACAATATTTTGTAGTCCAGTTAGGTCTTTATTAAAGCCAGTACCTAGTTCTAATAAGCCTGTTATTTTTCCATCAATCGATAATGAGCCAGAATCTGGAATCAAAACGCCACTTATTATTTTAAGTAATGTTGATTTACCGGCTCCATTTACACCGAGTATACCAAGTGTTTCTCCATCTTTAACTTCAAAAGAAATATCATGTAAGGCATTATAAATGTGATGATATTTTTTTCTTAATATAATTTCTTTTAACCTATCAATTGGCTTATTATATAATTTAAATTTTTTACTTATTCCACTTATTTTAATCATCTAAATAAAATCTCTTATATCTTTTTCTAATTTTCTAAAAAAATAAACAGCACACAAAAAAAGAAACATTGAAAAAATAAAAAATAAGCTTAACGAGTACATATCAGGAAGTTGAGACCTTACAATCACATCCCTATACGCATTAACTATATGATACATTGGGTTAAGTTCAAATATAATCTTATACTTTTCTGGCAGAATATCCATAACATAAACTAATGGCGTAAACCAAAACCACAATTGAACAATTACTCGGGTAAACTCAGAAATATCTTTGATAAAAACGCTTAAAGTTGCTAAAAAAAGCCCCAAACCATATGCAAAAATACTCTGTAAAAAATAAATAATTATTAATACCATCCAGTACTTAGTAACTGGAAAACCTATTATCAATAAAAATAATAAAAAAAAACTCATTGAAATAAAGAAAATAACAGATTCGCTTATTATAATATATAATGGAAGCACTAAAAGATTAGTATTTACTTTTGTAATTAATCCAGCCTTCTCATTAAAAATATTTGTTATTCTGACTAATGTATTCGAAAAATAATTCCACGCCAATACACCACTCACTAAGTAAATACTGTAGCTATACTCTTGAAAATCCACACCTAGCACATTTAATTTAGCGCCCATTATTTTAGAAAAAATAACAATAAAAACCGTAATATTAACTAAGGGAATAATGAATGACCACAACCCCCCAAGTATAGAGCCAGAATAACTATCAATTAGATCTTGCTTAACAAGATACATTATAAGTGAATTTTTCATATTAAAATATATCATTTTAGATCACATATAACTGTTAATTATATTACGCAATACCTTATAAGACTTAGCAATGATATTACCTACATATGGAATTGTGACAATATAATGCTTAATCCTTTGAATTTCTATAGATCCTATGAATATATTCCCATTAACTTCAAGAAAATTATCAGGTAGCCTCACTTGAGACAGGTTTAAATAATTTCTCAACTTTATTTTAAATGGGGATTTATTTTCATATAATGGAACCCCATCAATTTTAATATCTATCTGCAACTTATACACTTTCTTTTGTAGGCCATATGTTGAAATTGGTAGCTCAACAATAGTTTCAAAAAAACGATCACGAGGAATATTCAACTTAACATTATGCCCTTCGTTTCCTGATATCAAATAATAAATTTCTATTTGTTGAGGCTTATTACTTTCATTCCATACTTTACAATTCATTGTCAATCTAAATTGTGCTGAAGTAACTGTTATTATTTCCTTTGGCACTGAAAATAAAAAGCAATTAACACCTTCTCCTTTAAAGTTAATACTTCCATAAATTTTATTTTTCTTAGCCAAGAATTTATTATATTTATCAAATAATTCGTATGTCACTTTATGAGGGCTATATTGCTCATTTTTTATTTTTATTTTATTTTCAGCAGTGAAATTAGGTAAAAAATACCTCAACCCATTACTATTATTCGGATTATCAGCATATACTGTGCGATAATAATTCTCAAATAAATACTCATCAGGTGTATATTGATATTTCCAATCAGTAGGTAATGCAGGCCAATTTAATGTTTTAAATATTTTTTTATTAAATAAATATGGGTATTTTGAAATACTGTAATTAAAGTATGTACTCCATTCATCAATTGATTTTTCTAAACCTATTTCAAAGAATTCACTTACCATCTCAGTAAATAATTTTTTATTTATTATTTGTGGTGCATGTGATGAATAAGATAGTAATTCATAGTTTTTTTCACTTAATATACATGCTAAATTTTTCTGTCCTTTATCATAATCTGTTGTATTAGAGTTCCAATTCAGTAAGTCATAAAAATAATATGCATTATATCGCCCTTCCTCACTAATAAAATACTTTCTATCTATTTTTTTAATCGGGCGACTATCATCATCAAGCATAATAAAATCATCTTGAAGGTTTTTGATATTCAATAAACTACACCTTAACAGCCAATTTTTTTGCACATGATCTCTTTTTGAGAAATCTTTTGCATGGCTTTTCAATATACTATTTTCATCAATAACACTTATTTTATTGTTTGATTTTAATTTTTTCGCTATTTCAACACTTTCTAGCGGTGTTACAATAATATATTCTTCTACAAAATTTATATATTTATCTATTTCTATTATACTTTTTTGTAATCCAGAAATATCTATACTAATAATAACAAACTGATAATTTTTTAACTTATCTAATTGTTTAATTTTAATGGCTTCAGACATTCCATTGAAAACTTCAAGTATTGTCAAGCTCACTCTATCCCACGTATCTGGAATAAATTTATTTTCTATTAGTGTTTTTTTCTCTTTATAAAAATTTGGGTTATCATAATAAAATGATATATTATCTACGATTTCACTTTCACTATTATAAACAACATAATCTGTAAAATTTCGCCCTACTTCATACATTGAACTATTTTTTGAGGCAATCGTTATATTACCATGTCTTAATGATTCGGCAATCGGCAATCCATAGCCTTCATGCTTAGATAAATATATAACAATCCATGCGTTCTTATAAAACTGAACTAGTTCATCATCTGAAATATCATTAAGATAAAAAAACCGTTTATCTTTAAGCTTATGACTTGTAATCTTTTTTATAAAGCGTTCAACTTTCCATCCTTGCTTTCCTATTAAGATTAAATTCAAATCCGGATATTTTTTTGCTAGTGTATCAAAAGCATCTAATACTTTTTCTTGATCTTTTCTTGGTTCTATAGTCCCTACAAATAATATATATTTTTTTTGTAATAATGTATTTTTAGCTTCAGATATGCTTTCATTTTTCTCTGAAAAATCAGAGCCTAATCCAGTAACTCTTGTTGGAATTTCTTTTGTTAAGAGCATTTGTTTTTTTATGCTCAAAAAATCTTGTTCAGCTGAGACTGAATCAAAAAAAACCATGTCACTTTGCGCATATACTGCACTTAAAAAACTAATAAAATTTCTGCACGTATTCTCATGCGAATACTGCGGTAGTATTACGGGTGATAAATCATATAAATAATTAAAAATATAAAAATTATTTTTCTTTAATCCAGAGTATAAATGAATTCTCTTCGGGTGAATATTCCAGACGGAATCCATATCAAAAAAAATAGAAATTTCATCACTTTCATTTATTAACTCTATTTTTTTATTAACTATTAACTCATGACCTTGTATGTCTTTCAAAAAAAAACTAATTTCACTTTCTAAATAATAGTTATATTTATGATCCTTTATATCGTATCCGACATAATGAAATTTTATTTTTTCATATATTTTTATATCTAACGTTCGCTGTAGAAATTCTTTTAATACACGCTGTATTCCCGTATTAATTCTACTTTTTATTATTCCCGTTAAGTCTATATATATATTTATATTTTTCTTCATTATTCTAAGCCTGTCATCTTTATTTGACATTCACCTGAATTAGATATTTCTTTTATCAACCCTTTTTTTGATAACTGCCCAGAGTTTAATAGATTTTTATATTTAATAAAATTCTCATCATCTACAACTCTATCTAATATTTTATAAAAACATTCATAAATAAATGTTTCTGTTTTTTCAATTTCAAGTAATTTATTTTCAGGATAATTAAAAATAGAAAAACCTAAACCCATAGCAGTCTCAAAATGTATGTTTTCATTTTGATTATAACTATTGAAATTTTCATTAGTTATTTCACATAGTTTTTCATATATTTCAATCATATTTATTATTTAACATCCATTGCAATGTATCTTTAATATTCTGTAATTCTACTTCAGGGCCTAATATTTCATTTAATCTGGCTGATGACCCTCTCTGCTTTTTTAAATCTGATGCTCTAACAAAATCCGGATTAATTTCGATTTTTATTGTATATTGACTCAAATCTTGCAGAAAATAAATAACATCTCTAATACTAACTAATTTTTCCGAACATAAATTAACTACTTGCACAGCCTCGTTCTGGGAGGACTTTAATAACTGCATATACATCTTAGCTATCCAGCGCACATCCGAAAAATCACGCCAAATATCTATATTCCCTAAACTTACACTGCTCTTTTTTTCTTTAAATTGCTGAATAATTTTAGGGATTAAAAATTTATCTGACTGACCACATCCTGTGTAATTGAATGGCCGTGTTATTAATATATTCAATTTATTTTGATAGGTTTTTGCCATTTGTTCCATGGCCAATTTACTACACCCATAATGATTAATGGGGTTAGCCTGACAACTTTCATCTATCAACTCTATCTTTTGCTCGCCATAGATATGCGAACTACTGGCAAGTATTATTTTTCTTGGTTTTTTTTCTAGCTTCAAGCAAGCATTTAGTATGTTCTGAGGACCAAAAGTATTAATCGCATAAATGCTTGCATCTCCCCCATCAGGCACAAAGCTTATACCTGCTAGATTAATTATATAATCTGGCTTTATTTGTAAAATATGACTTTCAACTGTTTGTGCATCTGTTATATCAATCTTTTTTGTATCTACGACATACCCTTCTGCTTGTAGCATTGGGAGTAAGTATTTTCCTGTAAACCCAGTAGCACCGACTAACCAGACTTTTGTATGCTCAAACACTTTAGAACGCCTGCCCTTTTTTGACTTTTTCTAAATCACACTCCACCATCATTTTGCATAATTCGGTTAGCTTTGTCTTGGGAGTCCAATTCAATTTTTCTTTTGCTTTTGTATAATCCCCAATAAGTAAGTCAACCTCTGTTGGCCTGTAGAATTGGGGGTTTATTTGTACTAATAGTTGCCCTGTTTTTGCATGATAGCCTTTTTCTTCTTCTGCTTCCCCTTTCCACTCAATGGCAATATCAACAACTGAAAAGGCAAGTTCTACAAACTTTCTAACGGTATGCGTTTCATTTGTCGCTAATACAAAAGTATCTGCCGTGTCATGTTGCAACATTAAGTACATACCTTCTACATATTCTTTGGCGTATCCCCAGTCCCTTTTAGCATCAATATTACCTAATTCTAGTGGAGTGATATCGCCCAATTTAATTCTAGCTATTTTATCGGTGATTTTGCGCGTTACAAATTCTCGGCCGCGTAACGGGGACTCATGGTTAAATAAGATGCCGCTACTGGCAAACATATCATAGGATTCACGATAGTTAACCACACTCCAGTGAGCAAATAATTTTGCTACTGCATAAGGACTACGTGGATAAAATGGGGTATCTTCATTTTGTGGTATTGCTTGTACTTGCCCGTAAAGTTCTGATGTGCTTGCTTGATAAAAGCGTATTGATTTATCAACTATTCTTATTGCTTCTAGTAAATTTAGTGCACCGATACCTGTTATTTCTGCCGTTGTTTGTGGTTGCTGAAACGACACTCCTACAAAACTTTGTGCTGCTAAATTATAGACTTCATCAGGTTTTGCATATTGTAGTAGACGGATGCTGTTACCTAAGTCAGTTAAATCATGTTCAACTAGCTCTAGATTAGGATGATTTTCAGAAATACCGACATAATTGAGGCGCCAAAAATTCACGGTACTGGTACGTCGAAAAGTACCTATTACTTTGTAGCCTTTTGCTAATAATAGCTGTGTTAAATAAGCGCCATCTTGACCTGTAATTCCTGTAATAATTGCTGTTTTCAATTGATTATTTCCTTAATAACTCTATTTTATACATTGCTATCGTTATTTTTTAATTGATTAAACGTTTTTTGCAACGTATTCGCTGAATTCTGCCACGTATTGTATTGCATTTTTAGTTTACCTTTATCAGCTAATTTTTGCCGGGCTTGTTCATTTTCTAAATAATACTGTATCGCTTCAGTTATTGCCTGCTCATCCAATGGATTTACCAATTTTGCCGCATCTCCTGATATTTCACTCATTGCAGAGTTTTCGGAGGTAATCACTGCCACACCGCTTGCCATTGCTTCTGCAACCGGCATTCCATAGCCTTCATATAAGGAAAGGTAGGTAAATAAGCTAGCCCCTCTATAGATAGCGGAAATATCCTGCTGCGCAACATATCCTAACTTTATAATTTCATGTTTGGTTATCATTGTTTGAATAAGGCTTTCCATATGTCCCCAGCCTTTTGCCCCAACTAAGACTAGTGGATATTCTTGCTTTATCTTTTTGGGTAACTGCTGATATGCCTTAATTAAGCGCTGTAAATTTTTCCTTGGCTCCAGTGTACCTACAGATAAGATATATTTTTTTGGCAAGCCATACTTATTCTTTATTTTTACTAAATGTTGGTCGCTTATTTCTATCTTAAACTGTTCTGAAACGGCATGCGTGACTACTTGAACCTTGTGCTCTGGCACCGAAAAATGCTGAATAATCTCCTGCTTTGTAAATTCTGATACGGCAATTAGCAGGTCTGCTCTAGTGATGGTTTCTTCTAAGTTGTCATCTAGCCAACTTCTAGTTGCAATCGTTTGATATTCAGGATATTTAATGTGAGATAAATCATGTATTGTTGCAACAGAAAGGCCGTCAAAGGGTTGTAAAATATAATTAGGTTCCCAATAAATAAAATCATTACACTGCTGTAATTTTTTACTTATTCTATAGCTCTGTATCAGTTGTTTTAAAGTATGCACATGTCGTGACTTTCTTAATACTTGCCTTAACAGAGATGCCTCCCTTGTTAATGACTTACCACCCTGAACTACATCATCTAAATGATATAATTTCTCAACTAACTGCTGATGAGTATAATGATTAATTAAATCAAAACCCTGTATGTTATTTTCTGTAATTAGTACTTTTAATAACTCGACTGTTGATCTTCCTATTCCTGTTATCGGCTGATTTAATGAATTTATGTTAACAATAATATCCATTAGTTTGTACCTATTACTCTGCTATATAACTTAACATATGCTTCTGCCATTAACTGACTTGTTAGTAGCTTCTGATAACGCTGATAAGCCGCTAAGCCCATTTGCTTAGTTAACTCTTCATTTTTGTATAACTTATCCATCGCGATTTTTAATTGCTCTGCATTTTTAGGCTCGACTACAAATCCTGTTTCTCCATTGTTATTAATAAATGACGTTCCAGTTTTTAGTTCTGTTGATACCATTGCTCGCTTATGCATTGCAGCTTCGACTAATGTAATTCCATAAGCTTCTGTTCGCTCACACGATGGAAATATGACTGCTTTTGAAAGCTTATATAGTATTTCTTTTTCTAGCTCAGAAATAAAACCTAAAAAAACCACCTTTCTTAGTCCTAATTCATCTACTTGCTTCTTTAGCTTTAGCTCTTCTGGCCCTGCTCCTGCAATAACGACGACATAGTCAACTTCTTTTAATGCGGTTAATAAGTAACTTAAACCTTTGTAATACCTCAATACCCCCATAAAAAAGAAAAAATCGTCACCTACTTTTTTTACTAATTCTTTCTGTACTTTGTTTTTTTCTAACTGACTATATTTTTCTGGTATATGAGCGATTCCATTAGGAATAACAGTTGTTTTAGCTTTATATTTTTTAAGTACCGGGCTACTATTTAGGTAATTTTCTGAGCTAGCAATAATCGCTTGCACCTGTCTCAAAAAACAATGCATCAACGGTTTATAGACTTGCAATAAGTATTTTTGACGCACAATATCAGATTGATAAGTGATTATTGAGGGCGTTTTAATTCGATTTAACACATGTAGCATATCTGCAAAAGGCCACGGCGTTTGATAATGAATTATATCCGCCCATTGCGTGTGTTGTTTAAAGTCTTTGAATAACTGGAGGGAAAAGCCACAGGAAGCAATTTCAAATAATAAAGGGTAGCAGTGTACTTCCGCGCCTTCTATTTGTAGCACTTCCTTTGTTTTACATTTCAGACTTAAACAAACAACTCTATTATTTACGCCTAACTTTGTTGTTTCAATTGTGAGTTGGCGTATGACTTCTTCTATTCCGCCTTGAGTATAAGGGAAGCAGGTTTTATAAACATGCAGTACTTTAATCTCTGCCATTGCTTAATTAACCAGCCATGTATTTATTTCTGAAAGCGAATTTATGCTTAAACTCCCTAGTGATCTTTCAAAGCGTATGCGATTTTTAATGTAGGTATATTTTGCCTCTAATAAATCTCTGTTTGCCGAAAATTCTCGTGCCTGTGAGATAAGTACATCACCAATGGATTGCACACCGTAAGTAAAACCTTTCTCCATCGCTTCACGTGCTTTTATAGCTGTTTTTTGTGCTCTTGTTGATGCCTTAATTCGTCTTACACTGGCATTTGCACTTAGAAAAGCATCGCGTGTTTCTTTTTCTATGCCACGTAATATACTAATTTTCCTTTGCTTGCTAATGGCTAATTGTCTAGATGCTTCTTTTGCGCGCTGATAGGTTGCGCCCCCTGCAAAAAGCGGGATAGTCACATTGATTGCCGCTACTTTTGTATCTACTGTGGGGGTTTGACGGTTTTGGTAACCATTATCTGTATTGTAATATTGTAGTTGCAAATCAACCACAGGAAGATGCTTGGCATGTTGACTAATGACATCATAATCTCCCGCTGTAATTTCTTTGTTTTGCGCTTTAATGAGTGGGCTATTACTTTGCGCTTGCTCTGTTACCGATTGAATATCGCCTGCTAGCGGCACAAATTGTATGTCATTTTGCAGGTTTGCCAGTTGCATAACAGGTTGTCCCGTTAATTCAGTTAAACCTTGCTTGGCAACATCCAGCTGCGTTTCAGCTTCTATTCCTTCTGCTAATAAACTATCCAACTTTGCTTCTAGTTCATATACATCAGTAATTTTAACGATGTGTTTGTCGTATTGGCGCTTAATTTGATTTAGCTGTTTTTCTGTTGTTTCTGTTTCCTGCTCAATTAATTTCAGATTATCTTGCATGGCTAACACAGTAAAGTAACGCTCTACTACATCGTACATTAAGACTTGGTGTGCTTGCTGGAAGTCTATCTCTGATTTATCTGTTAAGGCTCTGGCTCTTTGCCAGTTATATACTTTTGATACGTCAATTAAGCTTTGCGTCAAGTTAACAGAGTATCTCTCTCCTTTGTACTCATCGCCCCCTGACAATTCTGTATGTTGATTATTATATGAAATATTTACATTAGCACTCGCTTGCGGCAATAATGCACCGCCTGCTTGTGCTTGTTGCGCTTCTGATAATTCTGTTTGTAGTTGCGCGGCTTTTAAATTAGGGTCTGAATTTAATGCTTGATCATAAATACTTAGCAGATCATCTGCTTGTACTAATGCAGATGCCGAATATATATATAAAATAAGTAATTTTTTTATCACAATTATTCCTCGATAAATGAACGAGCAAATGCATCAGTTAACGGCTGTACAAGATACTCAAACAAAGTTCTTTTTCCTGTATTAATCAACACTTCAGCAGGCATTCCTGGAATTAAGACTAATCCACCTAAGCGCTCATAGCTTTCTGGTGTTAATTCTATCTTTGCTTGGTAATATTGCATTCCAGTGACTTCATCTAGCAAGCTATCCGCTGATATAGTTTGCACTCGCCCTTCCATTACAGGCGTGGTTTTACTATTAAAGGCACTAAATCGAACTTCTGCTGCTGTCCCAATCTGTATCCTATCTATATCTAAAGGAGCAACTTGCGCATTAATAATAAGCTCTTCACCTTCAGGTACTATATCTAAAATAGCTTG
>ENA-OSET01002641-OSET01002641.1-sediment-metagenome-genome-assembly--contig:-NODE-2641-length-17067-cov-11.535138_pt1 | contig 17067 bp, 12 predicted proteins | sample MGYA00237882_ERZ534229 | MGnify/ENA primary metagenome ERZ534229 (study PRJEB26408, sample SAMN06266212) | sediment metagenome | isolation source: Hudson Canyon methane seep mesocosm | place... | reverse complement strand
AGCCCCCTCTTGATGGAGGGGGTTGGGGGCGGAGAAATTAAAATAAATTCTTTTTTCCTTAACTTAATGGCAGTGATCCAAATCCTCCCCAGCAAAGGCATAGGTATCTACGCAAGTCTTAAAGCCTTCTCCAGAGGGAGAAGGTTGGATGAGGGGAAATCAAAAATGCTCTTTAACCTTACACTCTAATATCAAAATAACTTAAGCAAACAGCGTATTCTAATGTCTCCCCACCCAACCCTCCCCAGCAAGGGAGGGCTTTTTGTGCCCAAGTTGTGTAGATACCTATGGCTAAAGAGTGGAGGAATAGTTCATTTTTTGATGATTCGTAACTTAATAAAAATCAGGTCAAACGACATTATTTTTTAGCTTATATAACATAGTTTAATTATATGTGTTTGTAAGTTATTGAATAACTGTTGTATTTTATTGGTCTATAATTTGCTTTATTATTAAATAGTTATTTAACTATATATGAAAATTGTAAATTAATAAGGGGAAGTTATGAGGGGCAGGTTATATTTATTTTTAGTAGTGATGCTAATGGGGCCTTTGCTGTTTAGTCATAGTGCCTATGCAGGAAAAGGAGGCGGTGGAAAAGGTAAAAGAAACGACACCGTTCCTAGTCAATTTAACTTTGTCGATCAAGAAAATGTAGCATTAAGTAGTTTGATTAATACGAATAGTATTATTATTTCAGGAATCAATGCCGCTGCTTCTATTAGTATTTCTGGTGGAGAGTATGCCGTTAATGGAGGCTCTTTCGTAACGTCAGCGAGTACTGTAAATAATAATGACTCAGTACAAGTTAGACAAATATCAAGTTCGAATTATTTAACTGCAAACAATGCAACTTTAAATGTTGGCGGGGTAAGCGATACCTTTACTGTGACGACTATGGCTGACCCAGCGCCAGTAATAGATACTACGCCTGATACTTATAGTTTTGTAGACCAGGTAAATGTTTCAGTGAGTAGTGTGATTACTTCAAATAGCATTACTATCGCTGGTATTAACGCAGCCGCTCCAATTAGCATTTCTGGTGGAGAGTATGCGGTTAATGGGGGCCCTTTCACCGCTTCAAAAAGTACCGTGAATAACGCTGATTCAGTACAAGTTAGGCAAACTTCAAGTGCTACTTATTTAGCTGAAAGTAATGCCGTGTTAAATGTAGGTGGAGTGAGTGATACTTTTACTGTAACCACTATCTCTGCGCCAGTACAAGATACTGTGCCTGATGCATTTAATTTTACAGACCAAGTAGATGTTCCTGTTAATAGTACGATTGTGTCAAATAGTATTACAGTGACAGGGATTAATGCGCCATCAAGTATTAGTATTTCAGGGGGACAATATTCAATTAATGGAGGTTCATTTAGTTCCACGTCAGCCACTGTTAATAATAATGATAAGCTTAGTGTGCAGTTATTATCAAGCGAAGCAGAAGCGACCTTAACCAATGCAACTGTAAATATTGGTGGTGTTGCAGATACATTTTCTGTGTTAACGGTTGATGCAAGTGTTATTTCTGCGGGACCTAAAGGTGATCCGGCTTTTACTTCAGAGCACTTCTCGGGTTCAGCAAACTGTCAGACGTGTCATGACGGCTTAACTGATGACGCGGGTAATGATGTTTCAATTATTAAAGCATGGAAGTCAACGATGATGGCAAATGCTACGCGCGATCCTTTATGGAAAGCTAAAGTAAGAACGGAGCTTAATAGAACGCCGTCCTTAGCTGGCGTGATCAATGATAAGTGTTCTAAATGTCATGCACCGATGGCTCACTTTGAAGCGAAGAAAGATAATGCGCCTATAGAAATTTTAGATAATGGTTTCACTAATGCGGATAATGCCTATCATGATCGTGCTATGGAAGGGGTGAGTTGTACTTTATGTCATCAAATTAAAGACAGCCCCGCTTTAGGAACCTTGGATGGTATGTCGGGACATTATGAGGTTGATAGTTATGCAAATGCGGTAGATAGAAAAATATATGGTCCGTATGACAATCTTTTTGCAAATCCGATGCGTATGAACGCCAATTACACACCGGAATACAGTGCGCATACTAAAGAGTCAGAGTTATGTGCAACCTGTCATAACTTGAAAACACCCTTTACCGATGATGAAGGTAATATCTTAAGCTCAACACCAGAGTCAGAATTTCCTGAACAAATGCCATACAGCGAATGGTTAGCGAGTGATTATGCGGATACGCAAAGTTGCCAGCAATGTCATATGGCACGTTCAAATGGAGTTCCAATTTCTAACCGGCCTATGTGGTTAGAGGCGCGTAATGATTTTGCTCAGCACGTTTTTGTTGGCGGCAATAAGTTTATGCTGGATATGTTAAGTAATAACAAAGAAGAGTTAGGTGTATTAGCGACTGACTTTTCTAAGATTATTACGGCGACTGAAAACTTAATGGCAGGTGCGGCAAATATTGAATTACTTAATTCATCACAAACCGCGGGTACTTTAGGTTTTAGTGTACGTATTAATAGTACGACAGGTCATAAGCTACCCTCAGCATACCCATCTCGTCGTGCGATTTTACACGTGACTGTTAAAGATAGTTTAGGTGGCGTTGTTTTTGAATCAGGTAAAGTGAATGCTGATGGTAGTGTGACAGGTGTGGATTCGGATGCCAATCAAGCTTTATATGAACCTCACTACGATACAATTACTGCAGCGGATCAAGTGCAGGTATATGAAGCAATTATGCAAGATTATAAAGGTGATGTGACCTATACCTTATTGCGTGGTAGTCAGTATGTAAAAGATAACCGTTTACTACCTACAGGCTTTAATAAGCAAACGGTACCTAATGATGTGAGGGTTGCTGGGCAGGCATTTGATGATGCTAATTTTATCGGCGGTAGTGATGATGTTCGTTATGAATTATCTGGTTTAACTGAAGATAATTATTCTGTTAGCGTTGAGTTGGTCTATCAAACTTTAGCGTATGGTTTTGCGCAAGATTTATTTAAAGATACGGCTAAAGAAGTGACTGACTTTAAACGTCTTTATAATGCATCGAATGCAAAATCTATGTTGGTAACAGAGAAGAGCTTTATTGTTGCACCTTAACAATAGGGCGTTGAGTGTAGGCGTTATTATTCTCAACTTTATCTTATAAAGCTAAAGCCTCAGTTAAGAAATTAGCTGAGGCTTTGTTGTGCAGAGCTGTAGCGGTGTAAGTATTCAGAGCCCCCTAGTTTATATTCTCAAGCCGCTAGTCAGGTAGCTCCCTCTCCTGCTGGAGAGGGCTGGGGTGAGGAGAATAAAATTAAGGCTTTTCTTATTTCCCCCTCATCCAACCTCCTCCCTCTGGAGAAGGCTTTCGCCGAGAGATAAAGTGAGGGCCTCTGAATACTTACATTTCTTCAGCTAAAAGCTTATTGTGGACTAGGGATTACCACTGAGCCACTGTCATCAGCTGAAATAGTTATATTGATTTGCTTAGCAGGCGTAATGAGTTCACCTATGCTTGGGTCTAACTCATATAAATCATAGCTACCAAACGGCATAAATGAAAAGAACACTTTAAGCAAACCATCCCCCTCAAAATCAATATACGAAATAGCCGAGTTGCTAGAACTCTTATAGGCAATAGCATTCTCATCTCCACCATTAATAGCCTCTAGCGCTTCATCCTCAGTTAACTCTCCAGAAACGTCATACCCAGCAGGATACAAAAAATAGACTACCTTTTGCACCGTAATAATATCTTCAGTTACGATAATATTACCGGATAAATTATTCGTTACTAACCTTAGGTTTGGTTTTAATGAATATTGCAAGGTTGGAACCGTTTGTTTAACGATAGATTTCCGCATATCAAAATCAATCGTTAATTCTGTCGTGACTCCCTCTTCAAGCTCAAAACCTGAAGCTACCGTCACACCGTTGGTAGTTACACTTGAATCTATATCTAACGTAGTCCGCTCGGACTCACCATCAAATAAAATGTATGCCTCACTTAAATATAAGCGTATTTGTGCATATTGCCCCGCCGCAAATTCTTTCGTATCAAATAAAAAAACCTCACCTTTCGAGTAACTTAATAGATCAATTATTTGCTCTTGTTCACCTTCATTCTCGGCATTAAAATACTCTTCCCAAGCGACACCATCTTTAGAAATTTCAATTTTAGTCACCGTAACAACAATTTCTTTAGCCTCATCAATCGGTGCATCCGTCATACCAATAATAAGAGAACTTTTTGTTTCACCTGTACTCGGATCCAATAATATGCCTTTACAACCCGCCATAATGGATAAAAAAGAAAACAATAAAAAACAAATAACCTTCTTCATAAATTACCTCAATATAATCAAAATGTAGATCTAGTTTATTGATTGCAATCAACCAATTATTCATCACTTCCTTAGGCTTTGTACATAAAAAAGGGCCTGTGTAGGCCCTAGTTTATCATTTATTAACTAAAAAGCTTATTAAGCCCCAGAAGGCGTTGGATTAGTTACCGAACCGTCTGCAGAAGATAGGCTCAACATCCCGTCAAGCTGAATACTGCTCCATTAATAATAATTGGGCTTGCAATACCTCATCTTGAGGCACACATTGTATATAGCTACCATCTGTCTGCATAATCCATGCGCCCGAATTATCATTTAAATATACCTTTAAATCACTCAATATTCTTTTCTTTAAAGGCTTTGCCTCAATAGGAAAGCAAGCTTCAACACGCCTAAACATATTGCGCCCCATCACATCAGCACTTGCTAAATAAACCTCAGGATCGCCACTATTCTCAAACATATAAACGCGCGTATGCTCTAGAAATCGACCAATAACTGATCTCACTTCTATATTTTCAGAAACACCTTTAATTCCAGGTCTTAATGAACAAATACCACGCACAATAAGCTTAACGTCTACACCTGCCTGTGATGCACGGTATAAAGCCTGAATAATTTTTCCTTCATCTACTGAATTAACCTTAAAGATGATTTTAGCTGGCAAGCCTTGCTTTGCAAAAGTAATTTCCCTTTCAATTTTATCTATTAAGCCTTTATGTAAAGTAAACGGCGACTGTAACAACTTATTTAACCTGGTTACTTTGCCTAAACTCGTCAGCTGTACAAATACTTTTCTAACATCCTCTCCGAGCTCTTTATTACTAGAAAATAATCCATAATCAGTATAAGCTCGTGCCGTATTAGGGTGATAATTCCCCGTACCTAAATGAACATAGTCACGAAACTGCTTACCTTCTTTGCGTACCACTAAGCACATTTTTGCATGTGTTTTATAACCCACAACCCCATAAACAACATGTACCGCTGCATCTTGTAATTTAGCGGCTAAAGTAATATTAGCTTTTTCATCAAAACGCGCCCTGAGTTCAATCACAACCGTCACTTCTTTACCGGCTCGCGCGGCTTTTAATAAAGCATTAACAACAGGGGAATCAGTACTAGTTCTATATAAAGTTTGTTTAATTGCTAATACATTTGGGTCGGTTGCAGCTTGGCGAATAAACTCGACAACAGGTGCAAAGGATTCATACGGGTGATGTAATAAAATATCTTGTTTTTTTATGACCTCAAAAAAGTTCTTATTACGTGAAACTTGAGAAGGGATTGATGCTTTATAAGGGGCAAACTTTAATTCTGGACGGTCAACTAAATCTAAAATTTCTTGTATGCGACTTAAATTTACAGGGCCATCAACAGGAAAAACTTGATCCTTAGTAATACCAAAACGAGCGGCTAAAAAATTAATGGTGCCTTCTGTACAGTTTGCATCAATTTCCAAACGTACTTCATCGCCATAATTACGCATGGCTAATTCGCCTTCAACGGCATTCAGTAAGTCATCAATTGCATCATCATCAACAAATAAATCACTATTGCGAGTCACCCTAAATTGATGGCAGCACTTCACGGTCATACCATTAAATAACTCATCAACAAAGGCGTGAATAATGGATGATAAAAATACAAAATCATGCACACCACTACCCGTTTCTTCCGGAGGTAACGGTATAATTCTTGGCAATGCCCGTGGTGCTTGTAAAATAGCACGGCCACTATTACGCCCAAAAGCATCTTTCCCTGTTAATGAAATAATAAAATTTAAACTTTTATTCAAAATACGCGGAAAAGGGTGCGCTGAATCTAGTCCCACAGGTGTCAAAATAGGCAATAATTCTTTGTTAAAAAACTGTTTTAACCATTCGCGTTGCTTATCTGTCCATTCATTACGACGAATAAAACGAATATTTTCTTCAGCGAGCTGAGGAATAAGTAATTCATTTAAAACTCGATACTGCTCATTAACTAACTCATGTGCTTTGGGAGCAATGACTTTTAATTGCTCTTCCGCATTTAAGCCATCACACATCGTTACAAGTGGATCAATAACCGCTAGCTGAATAACACTTGCTACTCTTACTTCATAAAATTCATCCAGGTTAGCGCATGAGATACATAAATAAGTCAAGCGCTCTAATAAGGGCAAGTTTTCATTTTTTGCTTGTGCTAAAACTCGATCATTGAACTCTAGCAGACTAAGCTCACGGTTAAAATATAAACTAGGGTCATTTAAGTTTATCGTTTCATCCTGCTCATGACTCTCTTTAATACCTTCTTGTGTACTCGTCACTATCTTATTCCTTTTTCCATTTCACTTAATAAAGCCTCGATTACCCTGCAATCCGCCTGTATGAATCGCTATAATTCGTTGCCCTGTTTTAAAATAGCCTTGTGCAATTAAATCATAAAGACCATATAACATTTTTCCTGTGTATACCGGCTCTAATTGAATTTTATGCCGCTGTTCAAATTGCTGTATAAAATTAATTAATTCAGGTTTCACTTTTGCAAACCCACCAAAATGATATTGTAATTCAATCAACCATTCATTTTGATGACAATCTGAATTTTTTAACAGTTTTTTTACTTCATCCGCTAAGTACCCCGCTCCTTTCAACGCAGCAAAACCCAAAACTTGGTGATTGTGGGCTAACTGAGAATTTACGATTCCTGCTAAAGTAGTTGCGGTACCGCAAGGCACACATAACACATCATAATCCATATTAATTTCAGTAACTAACTCAGCCACACCTGTTAATGCTAAATCAGTCGCTCCACCTTCAGGTAGCCAGTATTCACCGCCTTGAATACTAGGTAATTCATTATAATGCTTGTATTCTCTCAGTTGACGATAATCACTCCGAGATACAAACTCTAACTGCATACCCCATTCTTGCATATCCTTTAGCGTAGGGTTTAACTGTTTAGCTTGCTCGCCACGAATTCGTGCTTCTGTTTGTATACCTAACGCTTTACCTACATAAGCTAAAGCATGTAAGTGATTTGAATAAGCCCCACCCATCGAAATGATTTTATGGGATTTAAGTGACAGTGCGTGTTCTAAGATATACTTTAATTTACGCCACTTATTTCCTGAAATAATAGGATGCAATAAATCATCTCGCTTTAAATATAACTCTAAGCCCCACGCGTCTAACAAAGGCTCATTAATTTGAGTAAGATCTGAATGCCCAAAAGTCTTTTCTATTGCTATTAGTTGTTTGTTTAACATAGTTAATTTACTTCAGGCAATGATGACTGTCTCATTATTTTATTGAGAACAATCACCAACCCAGCTACGGCTGTACGAGCTCTAAGTATACTCTTTACTTTAGGCTATGTTGCTGTTAAGTGTGGAAAAACAAATAAGCCTTTAAAGTCCTCCCTTGCTGCATAGGTATCTACACAACTTAGGCATAAAAAAGCTCTCCCTTGCTGGGGAGGGTTGGGTGGGGAGACAATTAAAATACGCTGTTTGCTTTAGTGACTCATGTTACGCAGCAATTGAATACTTTCACTCTCATGAAATATAACAAGGAGCGCGTAGCATCAGAACCGTAGCCCGTATGGAGGCACGGAATACGGGATAAACAGCGCATCTAAACCCCGTATTACGCAAGCTTCATACGGGCTACAGATTCTTTTGAACCTCCACTTACCTATTAATCGGAGAAGGCTTTAAGATTTGTGTAGATACCTATGCCTTCGGAGAGGGCTTTTAAAAACAAAAAAATTAAAACATTAAAAAAATCTAAATGTAATGGTGACATAGCCTTACTTTACGACAAAAAAAAGCCCCCAAAGCTATAAAAGCTAAGGAGGCACTAGAGCTAGCGTTCTGCTCTAAAGTATAAAGAGGTTTACTACTACATAAAACGCTTAAAAATTTAATTTAATTGTGCTTTTGGCATAATATTACTTAAAACGGTTGATCCTGCGAACAAAACTGTAGAAATAATAAATTGTCCTGAAATAAAGCCCCATAGGCCAATTACAAATAAAATGCCTGTTGCAATATCTCTAGTAAGGTTAGTCATGATAATATCCTATATAAAATATAAATTTATGGAAGAAACTTTATGTCTCTAATGCGGAATATAATACTCCGAGCCAAAACAAACAACAATACCCATAATATTTAACTAATTATTTCCAATAAAGAAACAATAAAAATTACGCCATGTCTGAACAAGATTTAGAAAAAAATACCGTAGCCGCCTATGACAAGCTACTTAAAAATATGCCCAGTATTGGCTTTATGAGTCGAAAAAAACGAGTGACTGCTTATATTCAAATAACTAAAATTACTGAATATATGGTAGATCATGATGAAGTTACTGAAGAAGGTGCTTTATTTGTTTTATCTCTATTAATGCGCAAGTGCTCAAATTTTCAAAAATCAGCAATGATGACAGCCTTAACACTTGAGTCTATAGGTAAAAATGTTTTGTCCCCTATTGGTTTAAAATTTAGTTTAGATGTACGTAAAAATTTAAGCCTACCAAGTACTCACCATACCGCTGAAGTTGTTAACTCAAATGAAAGTGATACTTAACTCCTACCTCCCCTAATCTGCCTATGCTTAATTCAATCAAAAAACTTTTCTCAAAAAAAGAAATCGTTGAAGATTTTGTTGCTCCCAAAGAAAGCAGCAATCCAAACTTTGTGACTGACCCGATGAAGATTATTCAGTTATTAAGAAGCATTGAGGCTGAAACAGCGTTCTGTACAATTGAACTTAAAAACTCAAATGAAACCTATACGTCTCATGTTATTGAAGTACAAACAGATAAAAAATTAGTTCTACTGGATGAGCTAGTTCCTGAGTCAGGGAACCAATTACTCAAACAAGCTAAAGAGCTAAAATTAACCACGTTCCTAAATAATATTCATTTATCGATTGTCATAGGGAATATTGCCCATAAAGAATCTGCCGGACAACAATACTTTCAAGCCCCTTTACCTACGCGTATTTATTACCCACAACGCAGAAACTCCCCGCGTATCCCTATCACATCTTATAGCCTCTCTTTTCAAGGTATCTCAAATAGAACGAATTTTACTGTGGGTGGCATTATATCCGATATATCCCGCAATGGACTTGGCCTCATTATAACTAGCAGCGGGAATTCTAGACTTATTCGCGGTGATTCATTAGAGCACTGCACTTTAACTTTACCGAATAAAAGCGTCATTCACTTTGACCTACTTATTCGTTCTGTAAAACCCTACAGTAATAGCCGTACAAAACTATTAATTGGTGGGCACTTCGCACAACTAAAAACAACAAAAGAGCAGAATCAACTGGAGCAATTTTTTGCCCTAGCTGAACGCTCGCAAATTCGCAAAGAGAAAGATATTTAACTCTTACACCCGCACTCCCAAATTCATATAATAACGGCAACACCTCTTGAAAGCTGGACTTATATATATAGCTCATAGATACTAAACAAGTTTAATAACTTTAACAACTCAATGGAGATTAAAATGGGGTTTATGCAAGGCAAACGTGTCCTTATTGTTGGCTTAGCCAGTAATCGTTCAATTGCTTGGGGTATTGCTCAAGCAATGCACCGCGAAGGCGCTGAAATCGCTTTCACTTTTCAAAATGAAAAATTACAAGGTCGCGTTGAAAAAATGGCCGCTGAATGTAATTCTAATATCACGATTGAGTGTGATGTGAGCAGTGACGAACAAATTGATAATGTGTTTACTGAACTAGGTAAACAGTGGGATGGGCTAGACTGCATCGTACATTCCGTTGCATTTGCTCCAAGAGATGCTCTCGACGGCGATTTTGTCAATGCAACAACTCGTGAAAATTTTAGGATTGCTCATGATATTAGTTCATATAGCTTCACTGCACTTGCTAAAGCAGGTAGAGAGATGATGGCTGGACGTAATGGCTCATTATTAACCTTAAGCTACTTAGGCGCTGAACGAGCAATCCCTAACTATAATGTTATGGGCGTTGCTAAAGCAAGCTTAGAAGCGAATGTTCGCTATATGGCGGTTGCATTAGGCGCGGAAGGCACTCGTGTAAATGCAGTTTCTGCAGGCCCTATTAAAACGCTTGCTTCAGCGGGGATTAATAATTTCAAATCAATGCTAAGCAAAGCGGCTGACACAGCACCCTTAAAGAAAAATGTAACCATTGCCGAAGTGGGTAATGTTTCTGCTTTTCTATGCTCTGATTTAGCTTCTGGTGTCACCGGCGAAATTACGTATGTTGATGGTGGTTATAATATTGCTGGAATTGCATCCTCTTAAAACTAGCACTTTTAACCAAGTATAAAAAAGGGGCGATAATCGCCCCTTTTTTATGCGGTACTTAACCCACTATTATTTAATTGAAACTTTAGTTTCTAAGCGTATCGCTTCTATAACAGCACTGTAATCAGATTGACCTAATGCTCGTGCAATATTAGCTTTAGCTAGCTCTAGTTTCTCTTGCTCAGTATCTTGAATACCGTCAATAATCGCTAACAAATTAACCACCGTCTGCTCACCTTCAATTGAATCAACAACTAATACTGTTGCTTTTTCAGCCGTTGGTTTAGCGGCTTTAAAGACTGCTTGGTTTACTTGCCAAGGTAATTCACCACTATTACGCTTCAATGATGCAATTTCAGTAATTGCTAGACCTTGTTCTTTAACTGCATCAGAAAATACTACACCAGAATCTAACTGCTGTTTAATACCTTCTGCCACTGTACGTGCTTGTGCTTTAGCCTTATCACTTTGTAGTGAGTCAACAATCACCTGCTGTACCGTTTCTAATGACTTAGCTTCTGAAGGATTATGCTCTAATAAACGTAGAACAACTAAACGCCCATCCTTTAATTCAACTGGCTCACTATTGTTACCCTGTAATACCGAATCAGTAAACGCTATATTCCGAACAACCTCTTCACTAGCAACACCTTCCCCAGTAATACGATCAAATAACTTAGTTTGACTCACCTTTAAGTTTAATTCATCAGAAACAACTTGTAGGGTATCTGAGTTTTCAAAACTAATTTCTGCTAACGAATCACCTAACTCATAAAAAATAGTTTCGGCCTCAGTACGCTGTACTGACTCATACGCTTGTTTTTTAACTACCTCAAATGCTTTTGTTTCTGCCGGTACTAATTCAGTCACAGTAATTAAATGATAACCAAAGGCTGATTTTACTGGTTTTGAGATCTCACCTAATTTTAATTGTGCCGCAGCCTCTTCAAAAGCAGGCTCCATAACGCCAACCTCAAACAAACCTAAATCCCCACCCGATTTTGCTGTCAATGAATCATCAGATAATACTTTTGCCAAGTCAGAAAATGACTCTTTCGCTAAACGTGCCTCTGCAGCCTGGGCTTTAGCTAATGCTTGCTCTTCTGTTGTATCTTTAGTTTTAGCAAAAAGGATATGACTAATTTTTCTGCGCTCTTTTATTGAATAAAGCTCTGTATTTTCATCATAAAAAGTCTTTACTTGTTCGTCTGTAGGTTCTACATCTGCCATTAACGCGTCTAATGAAAGTTCGACATACTCAACAGACACCTGCTCAACCGATTGATACTCATTAATATGCTGTTGGTAATAGCCATTAATCTCATCACTCGTTGGTAGTTCAGTAACTGGGCTAACTTTAACCGTTACATATTCAAGCTTTCTTGTTTGATTTTGGATTTTAAAAAAACTATCAACATCATAGCTAGAAACAAAACTACTCTCTGTCACTGCCTTTTGATATTGCTCCATTAATAACGCTTTACGTATACGAGCAACAAATTGGGCAGAACTCATCCCTTGAGTACCTAGTACTGACTCATATTGTTTTTTATCAAATTTTCCATCACGCTGAAAATATTCTAAAGATGCAACAAACTTACGCACACTATTATCTGTGATTGACAGTTTTTCACCGATGACATGTTGCAATAAAAGCTCATCACGAATCAGTTTCTCAATCGCTTGTTTTTTCAATACTTCTTCAGGCAACTGCATTTCAGCATATTGCTGCTTAAATTGAGCGTACGCTTGATTTACATCCCGCTGCCCAAATTCTTTATCACCAACTATTACTACCGCCTCTGCTTGACCGCCTTCAGTATAATTTTGCAAACCCCATAGTGCAAAAGGGACACAAATCAATATCAAAATGACCCATGCAAAAGTACCTTGCGTTTTTTCTCTTATTTTAGACAACATGTGATTAGCCTTAACCAGTTGATTTAACTATATTACGCCTGCTTAGTATTTAAACAGAACCGTTGAACAAGTTTTATCTCATTCCTATTTTTCAAGTACTTATTTTAAACAAAAAAAAACCCCGAACCAAATATGGTCGGGGTTTTTAATATGGCGGAGCGGACGGGATTCGAACCCGCGACCTCCGGCGTGACAGGCCAGCATTCTAACCAGCTGAACTACCGCTCCACACTTCTTCAAATAAGGCTCTAAATAAGCTGCCGACAATCTAAAGAAGCGTGAAGAATACAGTAAATAAAACAAAGGTGTTAGTGTTATTTTTCTTTATATCCAGCTAATTAAGCTAAGCTCAGGATAAGTAAGCAAAAATACACTAAGGGAAACAGTATGTTTCATGTTGTTATTTCCAGTTTTTCAGCTTAGCTTGCTGTAATTTTTCATACCCCTCTAGTAGAGCAGTGTGTCTTTCAAAACCTTGCAAGCTAAGTCCTGGACAATGAAGCTGATGAAATAAGACTTCACCTTCTACAATCTTAATCCCGTCACTCAGCGTCTGTTGACCATACATTAAGCTTAAACCTTGCTCATAGTCAGCATAATCACGATCATCATCCCATTTGATCTCTAATAACGCTTTTAGACATAAGTTATGACGTCGTGACGCTTCGTTTGCCTGATCCAGTGACAAGCCCCAATCAATCCAATCAATGGCTTCTTCATCTTGTAGCGCAAGGCATAACATCGCTTTAATGTCACCCAGTCGTACACTGGCCCACAAAGTATCAGGATCAGGAGCAAGACCGATAAATTGTGCCGCCAAAGTCTGATCGTTATAAGCGCCATCATCTAAGCGTGCCAATAGTTCACGCCACTGTGTTTCGTCGCCTTGTTTAAGTGTAAGAAAGTCTTCTCGAAAGTGTGCACCTTCATTATTATTTTCCCAAACAAGCTCGTCGATTGGATAAATATCAGACATTCCCGGCACTAAGATGCGGCAGGCATAAACATCGAGGTGTTCATAATCAGAAATATAAATATCAAAACCCATGTCATGAATCAGTTTGCTCAAATATTCAAACTCATTTTGAGTATTCGCGTCATGATCCCAATCATAGAATTCATAGTCTGGCGTTTTTCTGAAAAATTCATTTGAAATGTAACCACTAGAATCAATAAAGTGCATTTCTAGGTTTTGAGGTGAGGCCACCTCTTCCATGTCAAAGATCGGCGGATGAAAGACATCAAGCTGATCTAAGTTTCGACCTTGTAACAACTCGGTTACAGTTCTTTCTAAAGCCACTTCAAAGCTAGGGTGAGCACCAAAAGAGGCAAATACTGAACCATCTTTAGGGTTGATTAAGGTGACACTCATTACAGGATATTTGCCGCCTAAAGAGGCATCGGCAATTTTAAGAATATAACCGTGCTCTTCTAATTCCGTGATTGCTTGTTTAATTAAGGGGAAACGATTAATCACTTCTTGCGGCACATCAGGCAAACAAATGCCTTCGGCAATGATCTTATTTTTCACATAACGTTCAAACACTTCAGATAAACTCTGAACACGCGCTTCGTTCTTGGTATTACCCGCTGACATGCCATTACTAACAAAGATATTAGCAATAATATTGATGGGAATATAAACCGTTTGGCCATCTTTCAAACGGTGGTAGGGTGCAGCACAAATGCCTCGTTCACCAGTACCAGAATTAATATCAAATAATTTAGCCGGGCTTAGTTCGTTTTCTGGGTCAAAGTATGTCCATAAGGATTCATCCATTAACCCTTCAGGCATAAGCTCTGTTGAACTATCAAACCACTTTTCATTAGGATAGTGCACAAAATCATTCTGGCTATGTGCTTGTCCAAGATAGAAATCTGCAAAGAAATAATTACAGCTAAGACGCTCAAAATACTCCCCTAGAGCACTAGCAAGACAAGACTTCTCCGTACTGCCCTTACCATTGGTAAACATCAGCGGACAGCTTTTATCGCGAATATGTACTGAATATACATTGCTCACAGGGTTTAACCATGACGCCTGCTCTATATCAAAACCAAATGATTCTAGTTTTGCCTGCATGGTAGCAATACTCGTTTCTAAATCGCTGTCCTTGCCTTTAATATATGTTTTTTCTGTCATGATTTATCCTCGCCACAAAAAGTTAACCCCCTATGAAGGGGGTTAAACTAGAACTACTTATCTCCCATTACATGCTGGGAATAATATTTACTGCTTTTTAGGTTTCTCAACACCAATAGCACCATCAGAACGTGCCATCAAATAAGCATAAAGCTGATCGCGGCCCGCCATGACTTTCACATTGGCTTTCCAAGCAGGCATGCTTCCGATAGTGCCTGATTTTCCATTTCCAACCGTGTCGAAGAACTCTTTTTCAGAGATGACTTTTAAACTGTCTGCCAAATTAGGACCCACCATACCTTGGCCGTAAGTACCATGACAGCGTGCACACCAGTTACGGTATAACTTAAAACCGGCATAACTATTTGCATCTAATTTATTGCCATCAACCACACTATAAAGTGCAGATTGATTCTCATTTTCAGCTGGGTTGCTACTGGTATCATTTGTTGCATCAATGACTGCTGCTTGAGTATCGGCAACAACCTCTTCGACAACAGGCACCGTTGACTCTACGACAACTTCTGGTTCAGCTACAGCTACTGTCGTCGTCACAGCAACAGCCCCAGTGTAACCATCATTATTACCATTCATTGCTGGCCAGATAGCCATGACAAAAAAGATGCCTAGAGCGACATGAAGTAACAGTGCAACAAGTGCTTTCATCGTTATTCCTTAAATTAATACCAAGAGTAAGCCGACATAATATCACTTCTCTCAATTAACGCCCATAAAGCACCTCAGTCTCTCTCAAATAGTGAGATAATATATTGAACAATATGACTGATATTAAAAGGTTTTACGATAATGAGTATAGAACAAACATTAATGCAGCGTAGTGACGCTAGCTGCGAACTTTGTGGTGCAGACAATAACCTTGCCGTATATGAAATTCCGCCAACAAATGATGGTAGCGCTGAGCAAGCCATTCTTGTCTGTCAGACCTGCAAAGACCAAATTGATGCACCTGAGACAATGGATGCAAACCATTGGCGCTGCCTAAATGATGCCATGTGGAAACCAGTTCCAGCAGTTCAAGTCATGGCATGGCGCTTACTAAAACAACTTAGCTCTGAAGGCTGGGCAAACGACTTACTTGATATGCTCTACCTAGAAGAAGACGTTCAACAATGGGCTGAATCAGGTGAAACAGCCGATGATGATGAATCTGGCGACCATAAAGACAGTAATGGTGCCACCTTATTGGCAGGTGATAGCGTGACCTTAATCAAAGATCTTGATGTTAAAGGTGCTAATTTCACCGCCAAGCGCGGCACAATGGTGAAAAACATTTCATTAACCAGTAATCCAGAACAAATTGAAGGTCGTGTTAACGGTACACGAATTGTTCTTTTAACTAAGTTCTTGAAGAAATCTAACTAAAAGCCACACAAATCAGACTTTCACACGTAAAGTATTTTTTATCCTAGCAAGGCAAAACTAATCGAAACAGCGGAGTTTACCTATGTAAATGAGCATTTTGAGATTGGTTTTAACGCCGCCAGGGTGAAAAAGACGAAGCGTGCTAAAGTTTGAAATCTAGCTGTCGCCAGGCTTCGTATAAAATAATGGCGGTAGCATTCGATAGATTTAAACTGCGACTATTTTCTTGCATTGGAATACGAATCTTTAGATCTTGTGCAATTCCATCCAATATATCAGCAGGTAATCCTCGAGACTCTGGCCCAAATAACAATACATCTTCATCTTGATAGCTGGGCTGGTTGTGATTTTGAGTTGCCTTAGTCGTGCAAGCAAATAGTCGACGTCCACCACACCATGTTTTAAATGCAGAGAAATCCGTGTGAATTTTCATTTCTGCAAACTCATGGTAGTCCAAACCAGCACGACGAAGACGCTTATCATCCAATACAAAACCAAGCGGTTCAATTAAATGTAATTGAGCGCCAGCATTGGCACACAATCGAATTATATTTCCTGTATTAGGCGGTATTTCTGGCTCATATAACGCGATATGCAACATTGTTAAATGCTGCCATGTTGTTTGGTAACATCAACATATAAGGTTAAATTCTGTCCCGGCTTTAATAAGGTCCGGTCACTTAATCCATTCCACTCTCTTACTTGTGCAACACTGACATTAAATTTCTGAGATATCTTCCATAGTGAGTCCCCACTTCGTATCTTATAGTTTATAGAGCGGACTGTTTTACTTGAGACCGCCGAAGCACCCTTAGTCCAGACAACCAGTTTTTGACCTAAATGTAAGGTATCGCCAGGAGCCTTGCCATTCCAGCTAGTCAACTTTCTAAGCTCTACATTATATGCATTCGCTATATCCCACCACGTGTCTCCAGCCTTAACCGTGTGTATTTTCTTATTGCCACTTTGCTGTTTGTTTTGTCGCGTTGCTAAACGTTGACTTGC
>ENA-OSET01002638-OSET01002638.1-sediment-metagenome-genome-assembly--contig:-NODE-2638-length-17083-cov-5.456192_pt1 | contig 17083 bp, 13 predicted proteins | sample MGYA00237882_ERZ534229 | MGnify/ENA primary metagenome ERZ534229 (study PRJEB26408, sample SAMN06266212) | sediment metagenome | isolation source: Hudson Canyon methane seep mesocosm | place... | reverse complement strand
AAGCACGCAATTAAAAAAGGTTCAGAAAAATATGCCTTAAATTTATTACATGATGTGATAGAAATTATTGGGGAACAGGCCTCGACAATTTTTGCGGATAACTCTACTCGTTACCGAAACCCTGACTGGATCTATACTCTGGAACTCACGGAAATAATCTACTTCTTTAATCCTGTCCAAGCGGGAGCTTTATCTAAAGCTCTAAAAATCATCAGTGGTTTGTTGATGCATAGTGAATATGACAGGGTTTATATTTATCACTGTTTAACGCAAGGTAAAAGCTCCAATCCCGCCAGCTTTGATTATCAGTTTATTAGTGATGAAGACAGACAAAAGATAGCTGCTAAATTGAGTGATTTTGTTGAAAATCAGATAAATAAAGAGAGAACAGAAGCAAGTGATAAAAAGCTTACTGTCTGGCGACAAAAAGTAGAATCGCGTTTAGGGGTGTCAATACAACTCAGTATTGATAGAAACGATGTGGAGTATTTAAGCAATATGTTGAGTTCGTCTTCGCCTGAAAAGAAATTAAAGCCTGCTTTAGCCCGGTATATTCTGGCTATGATGCAGGATGGAGAAACCCCACAGTTTATTTACTCCGACATTCATATTGAAGCCACTGTTGATTCAATTGAATTGCAGAAGTTGTGGCTGCTTGGTTCTAATCATCGCCTTGTTTTACTTAATCTTGCCCAAGTAAACAAACAAGATAGCATCGCTATACTTTGGTGTTATCAGAGTAAAAACAGTCAGATATTATCTTTACAGCGCATTCGTCATTTCATAGCAGATGATTGCAAGGTTTCAGGCGGTTCGTGGCAAGCGGGTTTTGGCAATAAAAAGACAGCAGAATTTATTATCGCAGGCAGTAAAACCAGTTCTTACGATAGTTTCTTTCAGGCGATAGAAAACTTTAAAAGGTTTTCATCTTGATAAATAGTATTAGTTACTAAACACCATCCTTGGCGTTACTGGTGCTCTAAAATATCTGAGACTCGCACCTAAGCCTGTATCTTTTTGTTTAAAAACCGTAGAGTCAGACATTTTGTAGAGACGTAGCATGCTACGTCTCTACGTATCTGTAAAACCTCAGTTGAATAATCAATTCTAGCTTATTAATGACATATCAACCACGAAGTACACGGAGAAGCTATTTATGTCTTACTGTAGTTTTAAAATGGTTGAGACTCATTCGTAATCAGGTGGATTTATTATACTTTGTATGGTTATGTCACTGTTAGTGTAGAGTTTTGCTTTGCTCCTAAGCCTGATGGAGAGGGTTTGGGAAAGGAGAAAAAATGATAAGCAATTCCTTGTTTCTTGATTAATCAGGAAACCTTTGCCCTACGGTTTCTGCGTTATATTTTTTTAATAATATACAATCGGGGAGCAGTTTCTTTTTCTGAACTATAAATGCTTTCGACACTAAATTTTCTGGCATCCAGTTGCTGATGCCATTTTTCTATAGCAAGTGTTTCGGTGTCTCCACCTGTATGTCCTGGATAGGCTGCAATAGTGATAAGTCCTGATTTAATTAATAATTTAGTTGCTTGTTCCAGGGCTGTAAGAGTTGATTCAGTCTGAGTTATAACGGATTTGTCACTCCCTGGAAGGTAGCCTAGGTTAAACATGATAAGCTTGATTGTCCCATGAAATTCAGCCGCTATACATTGCAGCATTTTGTCGTGGCTGCTAAGAAAAAGCTGAGTGTTGTCGGCAAAATTTTCACTTTCCAGTCTGGATTGAGTTGAATCTATCGCCTGTTGTTGTATATCAAAACCAAATACTTTTCCTGTTCTGCTCACTAGTCTGGCAAGAAATAAAGTGTCATGGCCGTTACCAGTGGTGGCATCAATAGCCATATCACCTTTGCTTAAATGTTTTTCGATAATCGAATGCGCTTGAGCTGTTAAGGATATACGTTTGGTCATGCTGAAATTTAAAATAAAGAATGGTAGCGTAGGATGTCGCTAGAAGCTGAAATCGCTTGCTTGTTGGTTAAATGATCAGCAAGGTTTTGGCAATGCCAGGGGATTTGTAAGCTGCCTTTTGCACCGAAGCCATTAAAGATAATTAATTCTGGATGTTTGGGGTGCCTGCCAACAAAAGGCATCTTGTCTAAGGTTGTTGGTCTTATACCTGCCTGCTGGTCGATGATGTTATCTACTTTTAGTGATGGATAAGCCTGCTTAAGCGAATTAAGTAGTGTTTCTTTGGCTTCTGTCGAGGTGTTTGTATTTAGATTGTCTCTATCAAAACTTGCACCGGTACGAAATTGATATTTATCTAAAGGGATAAACCAGTGGCCATAATTTAATATGTGTTGCTGAATTTGTTGCTTCGCAGATGCAGTAATAATTTCACCCTTAACAGGCTGGAAAGGTAGGCTTGAAAACCAGGGGTTAGTACGAGCATGGTGTCCCTCGCAAAAAACAATCTGTTTAGGGTAAGTGTTTTTCCAGGCTAAGGTCGGGTTTAATTGTATTTCGGCATAGTCTATTTCACTCTCTATATAAGCATCCCGGGAAATAAAATAAGTTTTTAAAGCGGCTAGTAAAGGCCGGGTGAGCAGGTAGCCAGTTTGTTTTTGCTTTAAGATCCCTAGAGTGGAATTTATATCAGCTTGTGATGCAATTATTTCAGCCAAATAGTGCTGGTATTGCGGGTCTTGAAAGCGTTTATTACAGGCAGCCAGCTCTTTATTGTTACGCAGTAGCCGCAACATGGGCTTTTCTATATAAAATGTTTGCTGAAAATACTGGGCAAGGTTTTGATAATAATTGATAGCTGATGGTAGCTGTAGCTCAACATTGCTTGATTTTACAAAGCGCATACCTGTTACCGGGTTAATTAAACCAGCGGCTACTAATGATGCATTTTGTTGGTTATTATCAACAATAATAACTTTTTTTTGTCGCTGAATTAGCTCCCAGGCTAATAAGCTACCGGCCAATCCCTGGCCTATAATGAGAAAATCTATTTCCATTGAACAGCTGTGTCTTTATTTAGCAGATAATGCGGCTTGTTTAAAACTAATACCTTCCCAGCCATACTGCATAAAGTTTCTGATATTTTGATGGCCGTCACCTGATGGATCATCTAAAACATCTTTTTTGTAATAATCACCAAATAAATTCAGCGTTTGTTGCTGGTTTAATTGATTGATTTGAGCAAATGAAAATATCTTGCAAGAGCCTTCATTAGTTCCTGCTGCATTGATAAGCTGATTTTCAGCCAGACCATTGGAAAACTCAGAGGCTTGATAATTATAGTTTTCTGTAATGATAGTCATTGTTTGATCAAAACTAACGGATTCATTGTTCGTTACTTGTTGTAGAAATGCGGATAGGCTCATATTTTTTAAAAAGGGTTGTTTATAAACACAGTGTACAATAAGCGCATAGTATATAAAATTTCATCAGGATATGCCTCGGCTATGATTGCCCGTAAAGCAAAAAATCAACAAATTTATTTTGTCATGCTGATTAGTTCGCTTTTATTAGCTAGTTGTACTGTAGTTCAAAAGCCTTTTGAGTTAAAGCAGCATGCGACAGAATATGCAGAAACCTTATATAAGCGACAAAACCTGGCTACTCAGCAGGTTATGTTCTTGCTTGAAGAAGACATTAGCGCAGAGGAAGAAGAACAGTTATCAGATGCTGAGTTAGAGATGTACCAGGCTTGTGAGTTGTTAAATGAAGTAGCTAGCCGTGAACAAGAGGGTGAGGCAGTTAGTCTTTATTTTAAAAAACAGGTTCAGGGTAGTTTTAATGCCTGTGATGATAGTGTAAAAAAGATGGAGTTACTGCTTCAGCAACTGAGCAATGATCAGTAAGTTCTTTATTTGTGTAATAATCGTAGCCAAATAAAAAGGCCCTGTGCCGAAAAGACACAGAGCCTGAAAAGGTCAAAATTGATAGCTATTAGCGGCTAGACTGGCCTCCCTCACAAGTCAATGCATTGCCTGGAAGTTGCCCCACTACGAAGCGTTGGATGATGCGGGCGTCGAGGGTATTACATCTGTTGTCTCCAGTGACATCACAAGTCACCTGACAGTCCAGATCGCCTACAGAGCAGCGTTGAATCAAACGTGCATCCAGCGTATTCAACCTTCCATTGTGGTCAAAGTCGCCGCAGAAGAATAGCCCAGTTTCACAAGCGTCTCCTATGCCGTCAGTATCTTTATCCTCTTGTCCGCGATTGGGGATTAGAACGCAGTTATCATTGCCATCAACGATGCCGTCTCTATCAGAGTCCTTAAAGCCCATGGCATCGGAATCCTGTACGGGTATCTTCAAAGACGCGGTTAATGGCTGACCATTAACTTCGCCTGTCACAACTATATCGCCGACTGCTGGAGTATCAACCAAGTTTATGGAAAAACTGTAATTTCCAGAAGCAATTTTCGGCCCCGTGACATTTGCTGCTACCGAGGATCCCGGGGCAATAGCAATTGAAACTTTTTCATTGTCGCCCAAGGGGTTACCGAAAGCATCTAGCGGTTTTAGCAAAATATTGCCAGTTCCTCCAACCTCAGCCTTGATAAAACCTTCAGAATTGGTAAATTCCAGTTTGGTTTTAGCGGGGTCTGCATTGTTGCTACTAAATTCGATATTAGCAGATGTCTGTATTCTGCGGCCGTCAACGACAGGGTAGACTTCAACTATACCTGGTACTGTTGGTGCTTGTAGGTTTCTACTGTAGCTGCCATCACCAAAATTCGCTATTGAGCCGACAAATGATCCTCCTGTTGCCGTTAAATGAACGACTCCATCTTTGGCTATGAACGGATCACCCGAACAGTTGACCAGTTTGGCTGTAACGCGTACTTCGGATTTTCCATCAGCTGGCTCAGTCACTGAATCTACAGTGATAGTGGAATCAGCATCGCAGACTTCTCCTTTCTGTATTCTCGAAACCGGGACTGCAAAACGGCGGTTAAGCGTTCTTTCTACACCATCATCATCTTTTACCTGTGCGGCAATACGAACATCATAATTGCCTTCAACTGCGGTATTATCCAGTACCACCTGAAACAGTCCCTTGCCTAGATCCTCGGCTGGCAAACGTATGAGTTTTCCCTGAGGGTCTTCAATCAAGGCATTGACCGAGGCGGATGAACTGGATAGTGATAAGTTTACATTTAATACCAGCGGTGCATTCAGGAAATTTCTGAAATTTGCGGGAAAGGCATCAAAGACAAATGGCCTAAGCGGTTGATTGCCACTGCTGCTGGTTGGGCCGCTGGTAGTTAACACGCTAATGAAAGTTCGTTCATTACTAGGCCGTGCTTCTCGGGCAGTCCAAATGCCAGGTTTAGGGTCATTAATTTTTAATACTTTAAATACTGAGCCCGCATGGAATTCAACATGGGGGTTTCGCAGTGGGTTTATAGCAATGCCATCGGGATCAATCAGCGTAAAGGCGGGCGAATTTTCTAAATTTTGCCAGCTCAGCGATGCGCGGAACTGTCGGTCATCGCCAGTGATGGTGAATTCATGATTTTCTACCGTGTCATTCACAGCAAAAGCCTGCAGTGACAAAGATGACGAAGGTTTGGTGTCATCGAAAAGAGTTTCCACAATCTTTACACCAGCAGTCTGGTATTGCAGTTTCGCCGTGACAATGTTGGCTATGGGACTTTCCAGGCCGACAAATGTTGGTTTGGTACCGATTATAACTTCGGTTTCACCAAGAACCTGCATGCGGTTATTAAACACCGTCAGAATTGCAGACGTTGCCGTTTTTGCTTGAGCTGTTAAGCCCACATAGCGCTGTGGTGTCACGAAATTCATGCTCCACGGTGCGGGTGAGCTGTCAGTAACTACAGCAGGTGCTGAAATCGTTTCCATGTTTCCGCTTTCATCAATGGACAGTCGTTGTGGTGCACTGGAAAAGGATTGCTTAACAGGCATTGCTTGCAAACCCATTTGCTGTACATCGTTTTCAGACAGAATGATGATGGGACCAGCCATTGTTTTTAGATCCAGCACCAGCTTACCTGTTACATCTGCTTCTGCATCAGCACTAATTTCAGCGAGATCGCTACCGTTTGTGGAAAAGTAGAAATTACTGCCGTTGGTGACAATATTTTCGAATTCCGGATTAAGTGCTGCGGCAATGCTGACGACATTGTAGCTGATGCCAGTAGGCCAGACACCGTCATAATTGGCATTAATAATATCTATCGGTCTAGGATTGAAATTATGCTGTCCATCCGTGATAATCAACATTGATTGCTGCCGGCCAGGAATTTGATTTGTAGTCAGTGTCTCGAGAGATCGCTCCAAAGCAGCGCCCGCTGAAGTGGCAATCCCATCGGCGACAATTGCATCGACCTGAGTGTCAAATACCACCTGGTTGGGAAATACGGTCAAACCAATTAATTCCTGGCTGTCAGTCTGTGTGGCAAACTCGGTTAAACCGACTCGGTCGTCGGTGGGGCCGACGTTGAGGGTACCGAAAAAAGATTTAGCTAAATTTTTTGCACGATCTATACGGCTGTTTGGCAAACCGTCATTCGCTAACATGCTGCCAGTGGCGTCAATAGTCATGACCAGATCATGATCTTGGTCTACCGGGTCTAGGCGGTTGTTTTCATAAAGCACGACATTCGTAGTATTAAAGTTACCGCCTACCAGGTCAATATCACCGTCATTATCAAAATCGCCTGCGGAGATGGTTAATTGATGGGAAGGTGAAGAGCCAAATGGTAAGGGTTCCACGCTAAAGTTCATGGCACCGTTGCTGCCGCCATTATTTGTCAGCATCCGATTGTTTATCTTACCATCCGTTCCTTGTTCTCCCCAAGCCTCCATAATATCAAGATCTAAGTCTCCATCAAAATCAGCGATGGCAATATCATAACTGCTTAAAAATGATGCGGGTAATGCGGGGAGGTTGGTGCCAAGATCAGAAAAGATTCCTGAACCGTTATTCCAGAACAAGGTGTTATTTTGACCTCTGTTTACTACATAAAGATCCAAATCACCATCGCCGTCAATATCATCCAGTTCTGCATCCACCGCTTGTAGTGAGTTTACAGCGTTAGCTAGTATATTGCTTGCCGTGACATCAATAAATACGACCCGGCCAGTACCATCAGCCGATAGCCCTGTATTACGGAGTAATCTGCTGGGTGTACCGTTAACAACATTGGTTAAAAAAGCATCAGGGAGATTGGGTGCTGCGCCTATATCAATATTACCGAATGTGACGCCATGTGTTTGGTCAGCGCTTAGAGTGTCGAAGATATCGCTATCAACGTTAGCAATTGCAAAGCCTTCAGTTGTGGTGCAGCGGCTGGCGCCTCCAGAGGGGATGTCCCAACAATTAATCAAATACAGTGACTCACCTGTACCGTAATTGGCAATGATGGCGTCGAGATCGCCATCGCCGTCCACATCAGTAGTATCCACACCATCAAAACGTATGGACCCTGCACCACCGATACCATTGAAATTAGCTATGCCTACGCCGGTTTCAATCTCGGCTTTGCTGGGTATCAAATCGGGCCTGAATTCAAAAGTTGCATTGCCTTTGTTTAAAAGCAGATAGACACCTGAAACATCGGTACGAATGACGTCTAGGTCTCCATCCCCATCAACATCGACCAAGTCACCATCATAGGTGCGTTGTCCAATTGCAATCCAGGTGCTGGTGAATTCAGATGACGGGATCAGTGGATTACCGTTATTATCTGCCACTGGAATTTCAATAAAGCTACCAATTCGGCCTGTTAAGTTGCCATTGAGAAGTACTCTATCCAGATATTCACTGCCGCCGGCAGCATCATTATCACTGGCGAAGACAAAGATATCCAGATCACCATCGTTGTCTAGATCACCGAAATCGACATCCTTGATGTCGGGGGTGTTGGGACCGAAATTTAAATCTTCAGGAAGACTGGGGGCAACTAGCCCCCCAGATTGGGGCACTTCGGTAAAAATTTCTGCTTTGCTAACCATCGGCGAGGCTGCTATTGCTATTAGCAGTAGTGCCTGGCTAAAATGAGATTTTAATTGCCCTGTGTTCTGACAATTTTTCTGAATGGGGTTCATGATGGTACCCCACTTGTTTGGCGGCGTAACACCGACAAGCCACCCAGTGCGGAAATAAATAACACTAATGCAGCTGGAACGGGAACCACTGTTATCCTTGTTAGAACCTCCCCATTGACATTAGGCAGAGGTAGGTCCTGAAAGAAAGGCGACACATTGGTATCGAATGCGGCAAAGCTGAGGTCATTGAAAATGAGGTCATATGTTCCAGGGGTTAATGCTTGTATATCCAGAGTGGCAATTTGCCGGCTAGGTCCAGCGATATTATTCGAAGTGAGTGAAAGTAATATTTCATCATTTAAGATATTGCCAAAACTGTTTTCCCAAGTTGGTCCTCCTGAGGTTAATGTTGTACTGGCGACGCTACCATGGCCGCTGAGACTAAAAACACCTTCAAAAACTGATGCCGTTTCGCCTCTATCCAATTCAAGGAATAGCGAAATTGTTGCCGATTCAGTCGGCCTTAATATATTAGCGGAACTTTGCGCGCTGACTAATGTGGCTGATGCCGTAGAAATTGATAGCGACAACAGGACTAAAGAGATAAAAATATTGCGTATAAGAGAATTCATCATTTCATACTCCTGAATGATAATTGAGAAGTGAATGGATTTTTCCAGGAAGCCTGGATTGGTATGAGTAAGACATATCCCTGTGCCACATACGAAAATCCTGATATTTCTCCGCAGAACTGATGCGGAGAATAATGCTAAATGAATGTAAAACAGAATTGATCAATATGGATTTAGCAACTGTATTATCTGGTTGAAAGTGCCTGTATTTCTATGAAAAAAGCACTATTAAAAATGTGAAATATTACCTATCAATCTGACTGGACAATGATCTGTAGAAAAGGTGAATCGAACTTTAGCTAAGTGATGACTTGCAATGGGAAGGGTAATATTGCGGCTTTGGCTTCAGAAATGATCATCATGGTTTCTAGCAATGCAACAGGTGTAAAAGAGGCTGTGCTGATGACTATGATATTAATGGTATCGTGCTCTAAATCGGTACTTAAAAAATGGCAGTATTGAGCATCATTACGACAGCGGTACCTTACCAATGTTGCTATTTACAATAGTTTTTATGGCTCTATACAAACCACAGGTTTATAAAAAAATTAATAAATTACTGAGTTATTCTCGGTAGGAGGGGCCTATTGGCCGCGACTGGAACAAGATCAAGAACTGTGCATAATCATAAACCAAAGAGTGGATACTCTCCGTGTTTGTGGACTGATGAGTGAACGACAAGTCACCGCACTATATTGTAGTTATTTTACACAGCTAAGTTGTCTACAAACTGAAAGGCTAGAAATTATATTCTGAACATGCCTTTTCAATTTTTGCATTTAAGGCATCTATTTTATTTTGATATTTAGAACCTGGATTGTTTTCAATAATAGCTTTCATACTCTTTGAATAATCAGAGGTATTTTTCATTCTATTGATGCAGGGTGAATTCAGTTTATTTGGTGAAATAGTGACTGGTTTGTTCAAAACATCAGTGACAAGAGCTATTGTGTTAGTTGCTTTTATATAGGGACTTAGAGGGGGAGTATTTAATTTAACTTGAGTGTGGATATATTCTGCTTGTTCAGGTTTATAGCTGTTAACATCGTAGTTTGATCTTTCATAGGTTGGATCTATTCTGATTGAACTGACCCACATCCCCCTATCAAACCATATTCGCATATAGTAAATTTTATCTGCTTCATAAATTTTCTTCGTAACCCTGTCGATAACCGCAGTTATTTCTGTATGTATTTCATGTTCTCCTTCAGTTACTGATAGTTTGAGAGGTGATTCCGAGGTCACAACACCAACAGGTTCCCTATCAAAAAAAACTTCAAATTCATCGCTAAAACCTTGTTCATGAAAAACAATAATTGTTGCCTTATCTTCTTCAATCAAGCTTTGGTCAATTGGAATGGTTATCATTGTTCCACACCCTGTTAAAGAAAGAATTGTTATTAGAAGGGCAATCGATCTCATCTTATTTCCTTTAGATTATTAAATGTGCGCGTATTTTGCACTAATTCATTAATACAATATGTCGGTTAATGACTACATGTTAAAATTTATTTGTTCTAATAAATGTTTTGGCTTCGAAGAAACACTAGCTGCAGGTCAAATGAAATGGCTATGTCACCGTTAAGTGTTGAAAATATAACGCATAACTATTGAAAACTTTGTTTGGCTAAGGATTGCACCACGAAATAACTTTGACAACTATAAATGAATGTAGGATGGGCAAAGCGGTAGCGTGCCCATCGCACTTAATTGATGGGCACGAAAGAGCCCTTTGCCCATCCTACAATTTATCAAGTTATTTCATTTAGGCTCCTAACTTTGCTCTGTACTTTTTTACATGTTTAAGTTGCTGAAAAATTAGATTATTTTAAAATTCCACACTTAGCGGTGATATAGCCTAAAATTAAGGATAAATAATGAATACGACTCTGTTTTTAGGTGGATGTCTTTGCGGTAAAGTGAAATACTCAGTGGCTACAGATATTAAAAATTTTTATTTCTGCCATTGTGAGCAATGCCGAAAAATAACAGGTTCAGCTTTTGCTGCAAATATTCTAACTTCACCTGCAACCGTTAATTGGACTTCTGGTTCTGAGTTGGTCAAACGATTTGATGATCCAGGTGAACGAATATTTACTAAAGTTTTTTGTAGCAATTGTGGTTCTGGCCTGCCATTTATAAATAAAAAAGGTGATGCTTTGGTTATTCCTGCGGGTTCATTGGATGACTCACCTGATATAAAACCCAATCATAATGTTTTTTGGGCAGATAGCGCAGCGTGGTATGAAGCCGGGATGTCTGCACCAAAATGTTCTGGGTTTGCTGAATAAAAAAGGGAATATAAATGTATAAACTATACGATTTTTTACCCTCTGGTAATTGCTATAAAATTCGTTTATTACTTAATCAATTAGGTATAGCCTATAAAAGAGTCAATATTGATATTTTAAATAAACAATCGCGCACGCCAGAATTTCTTAAAATCAACCCAAATGGACGTACCCCCGTTCTATTTCATGATGGAAAATACCTGGCAGAATCGAATGCCATTTTATGGTATCTGGCTTCAAAAACCGATTTGATACCTCAAGGTGATTATGAACAAGCCCAAGTTTTACAATGGATGTTTTTTGAACAGTTCAGTCATGAACCGAACCTAGCCTCATCACGTTACTGGATCTCAATTTTAAACGCTGAAAATGACTATATAGAACAGCTTAAAGAAAAGAAAAAAGCAGGTTATGCTGCACTTGATGTGATGGAACAGCATTTAGAAAACAATCGTTTCTTTGTGGCTGATCAATACAGTATTGCCGATATTGCTTTATATGCTTATACCCATGTTGCCGAAGAAGGTAAATTTGATTTGTCTGGGTATACTCAAATCAAGTTATGGATCAAACGCATTGCGAGTCAAGAGCATTACATCCCTATTACAAGGGGGTAATGATAGATGCTAGGCATGTTGGTTTGATGTGATACTATTTTAATATCATATCAAACGAGGAAAATCGCTAAAAGTTAACGGAAATTGGCGAGTAATTTTTCGAATGAATGGAGAATATGCAGAAATAGTCAATTATGAAGATTATCATTGAGGTAAAACTATGTAAATGCACAATCCCTCGCATCCTGGACTAATAATAAAAGAGCTCTGCCTAGGGCCTTTAGGGGTAACAATCACTGATGCAGCTACGGCGCTTGGTGTTAGTCGAAAAACATTGTCCAGTATTATTAATGGCAAGGCTGGAATAAGCCCCGAAATGGCTGTTCGTTTATCGATTGCTTTTAATACTTCTTCAGAAAGCTGGATGAACCAACAATCACAATATGATTTGTGGCAAGCGGAACAGTATATAGACGAGCTAAAGGTTTCTAAACTATTGGTGGCATGAAAACTTTATTAAGTCGTTTTAATTACTGTTTTTGTGCTCAATATCGAATTATTAGGCAGTAAATCGAATGATAGGAATAGATTTATTTGCTGGTGCGGGTGGAATGTCTTTAGGTGCTCCAAAACAGCGGGAGTTAAGATAAAAATTGCAGTAGAAATGGATAAATATGCAACAGATACGTTTTGATATTAACGCCTAATCACTGCATGCTTATATTCATACTGCTGAAGTTTGTCAGGGTATAGTCAAATCAGAAATGATTTAAACGAATTGAAGAACAATATAATTACATTCCCCTTAGGCAAGGTTAAGAGTTGATTATGACCTGAGAAGTATTATTCAGTGAAGATAGAAGAAGGGGGGCTCAGACAAAGATTTAGTGTGTATTTATTTTAAGGAGTATGTTTTGATAAAGTAGATGGGTATATACTTGTGTTATAGTTTCGCCATGATTTTGCGATGACTAATACTATATAATTTATTCTGTCTCGTACTTTTATTGTAAATAACAATAATCTCAAGGACATCAACATCCTTTGTAGTTGTTATTCTTTCGAACGTAACTTCAGGATTGAACTTGTCTTTAGAAAATAGAAAATCGCCTAAGCCAACCTATATCAGCTTGTTCTCTGGCTGTGGTGGTTTTGACATAGGTTTTGAAGAGTCAGGTTTTCAGTCTCTTGGTTCTTTTGACATAGATGCTCTAGCGCTAAAAAATCTGAATTCATATTTAGGTTCTCCAGTATATGAGTGTGACCTTACAGGAGGAAAATTACCTGTTTCATTTAAGAATGCGCCTGATGTTGTTCTTTCTGGGTCTCCTTGCCAAGGTTTTTCTACTATAGGAAAAAGAGATATTAATGACCCAAGAAATAGTCTTTTGCTAGCAGGTGCGAGAATTGCGTTAGATTTGGGCCCTAAAATATTTGTGGCTGAAAATGTTCCTGGCGTGATATCTGGTGCGCATAAAAAATTTTGGGAAGAGCTAAAAAAAATGGTAGTTTTAGCTGGATATAAGACTACTGAAATTATGGTTTCAGCCAGTGATTTTGGCGTTCCTCAGAAGAGGAAAAGAATGTTGTTTTTTGCTTGGAAAGGGGATCATGATTTTGTAGAGTTACCTCGGTTAAACAGTGTTTCGCTACAAAATGCACTAAGTGATTTAGATGGTGTTGAAAATCATGAAGTTGAAGAAATTGATAAAAACTCAAGAGAATTGATCATTGCCAAAAATATAAAACCTGGACAAAAACTAAGCAATGTCCGAGGTGGGGAAAGATCCATTCATACATGGGATATTCCAGAGGTTTTTGGTTATGTCTCAGATAAAGAAAAGTCTGTACTTTGTGAAATGATTTCTTTACGCAGAAGATTAAGGGTGAGAAGTTTTGGAGATGCAGACCCCGTAGAAAGAAAAGTTGTGGAAGATTTATTTGGCTGTTCAATAATAGACTCTTTAATTAATAAAAATTATTTAAGAGAAATTGGGGATAGAGTTGATTTGGTTGGAGGGTTTAATGGAAAGTATCGTAGATTATCATTTGATCAACCGTCTTATACAGTAGATACTAGATTTGGTAACGCTAAGAACTTCCTGCATCCAAGCGAACATAGAGGGTTTACTGTACGTGAGTCGGCAAGAATACAAGGGTTTTCAGATAACTACATTTTTAGCGGGCCCAAAGTGGAGCAATACAGAATGATTGGAAATGCTGTGCCTCCACCTATGAGTCATCAAATAGCAAAACATATTAAAAGGAACTTTTTGGAGATTTAAAATGACAAGTTTCATTGAAAATAAAGTGAGACAATGGAATACTCCTGACGTAAGGGAAACCAATTTACACCTTGAATACTTAGAAAAAAAATTATTTAGAACCTATGAACCATGCCTGTCTCCTAATCCAAATTTTTGGACACGAATTCAGGGTTGGATTGAGAATGCTAATGGCAATGCCGTTGAAGAGCAGAAACTATTTCATAGTATCAAGCATATTTTTTATGTTGGTAATTTAGAATTTAATGAGCTCTATCGGCGAGCTTATAGTGGGCCAATTGCCAGGTGGTTAATCGATCAAGAAGGTATATCTTTTACGGATGAAAATGCTACTAATAAGTTGTTGTCTGCAGTTGAAAAAACGTGGTTCTGTCCTATAACCGATAGTATGATTATTAATCGTTTTTATCATATTAATAATATTCAAGCACCAGGAGCAGATCTTCGGACAGATTGGAGATCTTTACTGGCATTAGGGGATGAGGAACGTATCAGAAAGTACATCACTGATAATAATATCAATTATCTAGTGCTTTTAGAAGACTTTGTTGGTGGAGGCAGTCAAATGTCTGATGCAGTAATGTTTGCTAACCGTTTCTCAGATATAGTTTCATTATTAGTTATTCCTCTTATAATTTGTCCTAAAGGCATTATTACTTGTGAACGATTATCTACGCAAACAAACGTAAATTTTGAACCAGTTCTGACATTGTCAAAAGAGACTTTTATCTCGGAACAGGTACAAGCCGAAGAAAATATCTATATTACTGAGCTACGAGACCTTTCTTATTCCACTTACTCCCAAGTTTCAGATAACATAGAACCAAATGCTGTCAATACTGATGGTATTCCAATTAAGCCATATCATCCATTAGGCTGGGACAATACTGGGGGGTTAGTTGTTATGTTTTCGAATACTCCCGATAACACATTGCCAATGTTTCATTTTAAGTCAGAAAATTGGAACCCTATTTTCCCAAGACATAGTAGGAACTAATTATGGATGAACGTTTAAATTCATTTCATGATTTATATTTAACTGAAGCCATTGGCTCAGATTCTTTTGTTAAATTATTTAGTCCTGTTTTTATGGAGCATAGTATGGCTTTGTATCAACCTGGCAATGTTATTTTGAAAGGACTTCAAGGTAGCGGAAAAACTATGCTACTTAATTTACTGAGGCCTGAGATTAGACTGGCATATTATAATAATCAAACTGAATTTCCAGTTAATAAGGACTTAAGAAAATTTATATCTGGAGGAATAAACCTTCGGAAATCTGGAGTTGCTGAATTTGGGCAATTGATATTGCCAGGCTCTTCAATTGAGTTTGTTAGAGAGTTAACGCTACATTTTGGTGACTTTGTAAATTATTGGGTTGTACAAGATCTATTACGAACGTTAACTCTTATTTCTGAGGTTGGTTATAAAACTTTAGCTAGTGAGATTGGTATAAATACTGATCTAAAAGTATTTGATAAATTTTCTAAAGCTTTATCTAGATCAGATTGTTGGTTAGGGGGACTCAATGAGGTTAATTCTTTCAAAGAGCTTCAATCTCAGCTTAATGCTAGAATAATCAGCTATCGCCAATACCTTAATCTAAATATAGATCAGTTACCTAGTTCAATAAGTAAATCAAAAACTGCAATTGGTGAACCTATTTCGATAGTAGCTGAATTATTGAAATCTTGTAATGTGTTAGATGACGACACCAACGTTTTTATACGAATAGATCAATATGAAGAATTACCAAGTTTGGATTTTTCAGAGTCTGATTTTGGTCGTTCATGCCAAGAACTGATACATAAGGCTTTGTCAGCAAGATCAAGTAGAGTTTCTTATAGAATTGGAGCTAGACATTATGCTTGGCCTGAATATCCAGAAATTTTTGCTACAACAGGATCATTAGAAAATAAGCGTGATTTTTCCATTATTAATATTGATGAGGCGCTGAGAAGAGCTGAAAATAGGAAAGGCTGGATTTTTCCTGCTCTCGCGGAAGATGTTTTTATTAGGAGGCTTAAGCTAACAAAGTATAAGTTTGATCATGGTGTGTCAGTATTGCTTGATGACGTATTGGGCGTAGCACTATCATCAGATCAAAAATCTAAGATGTTAGTTGCTTCGGAACAATCTAGAAAATCTGTCATTAAGTATGAAAAGAACTGGCCAATTAAGTGGGTAGACTTTCTTGAAAAATTATCTGTTGAGGACCCCTTTAGTGCTAAGTTGGCTGAGGCATGGGTAAGACAGAAAGGTAAAGAAAAACAAGAGCCGCTACATAATATTCCTGAAGAAAAGCCATATCCATGGGATAAGAAGTATTGGAAAAAAGAACGTGCAGAGCAGGCTTTAGTTCAGTTAGCATCTAGGAATAAACAACAACTTATTTGGCAAGGCAAAAATGACCTAATAGGTTTAAGTGGCGGAAATATTCTAATATTTCTTTTTTTATGTCAGCATATTTGGGATGCATGGCTGAGAGATACTAGAGATGAGGATATATCTTGCCACACTTTACCCAAAATAAACGTTAACGCGCAGTCTATGGGAATATTAAATGCTAGTGAAGAGTGGTTGAAAAAGCCTGTTGAAGGAAAAGACTCTAAACGAAGACTGCAGTTTATCAATAGAGTTGGGTATAGATATTACAATATTTTAGTTGATGATTTTGCTATGTCCAATCCAGGGAAAAATGGATTTTCTTTACCTCTTGATGAACTTGAAGCGAAAGCAAATGATGATGTACGGAAATTCTTAAATCTGGCTGTAGATTATGGAGATCTTCATGAGTCAGTTCACACATCTAAGACAAAAGGTGAAAAACGGAAAAAATACTATTTAGCACCAATACTTTGTCCTGCATTTAAAATACCATATAAGCATATAAAGGAGCCGGAATATATGGCTGTGAAGGGAATTAGGGAGATGATTAAAGAATCGACACAAAATAAAAGCCTTTCATCAAAGAAGAAAGATATTGAGGCTGATGATTTACCTCTGCAGTTTAACCTTTTTGAGTAAGAGGCTTTTTTATGCTATCAGGAAATTTTAGGCCATGGGGGCATTTTTCATGGGTAGAGAATAAGTTAGAAGAGAGGGAGTGGTGTTTTCTTGGATGTTTATCTACCGAAGATAGGTTTATAGCTGCAGTCGAGCAAGCTAAATTAAGATTTCAATTACTAAGTAGTTTATTTATTGAAGTTAAAGATGAAGAGTCAGAGTACACAGATAGGGTTCTCGAAAAAAATGGTAATCATGCTTTACTGCTTCAATCACTTCTTGGGAGCACGCATACTGTACAGCAACTTAAAT
>ENA-OSET01002637-OSET01002637.1-sediment-metagenome-genome-assembly--contig:-NODE-2637-length-17084-cov-53.505733_pt1 | contig 17084 bp, 16 predicted proteins | sample MGYA00237882_ERZ534229 | MGnify/ENA primary metagenome ERZ534229 (study PRJEB26408, sample SAMN06266212) | sediment metagenome | isolation source: Hudson Canyon methane seep mesocosm | place... | reverse complement strand
ATTGAAATTGCTGAATGTCACCATGAGAAGTTCGATGGTAGCGGTTATCCCAAGCAGTTAAAACAGACCGAGATTCCTCTATCAGCTCGCATTGTGGCCGTCGCTGATGTCTTTGATGCTTTGACATCAAAGCGTCCGTATAAAGACGCATGGCCAGTTGAAAAAGCACTGACATTATTACAAGAAGAGTCAGGAAAACATTTTGATCCGGAAGTTATTGCCGCTATGTTAAGTGCGTTACCGGCAATTACAGAAATTTATAACAGACTGAAGCATGTTTAATTAAGGCTGCATACTATGAATTCAAAAATATCCCGTAAAATTCTATTTGGTTACGTAGCTGGTCTTTTAATATTTTTAGTCTTCGCTGGTCTCACGTTATTTAATGGCCAACGTATTAATACCGTCACCCAATCCTTGGCAGAAAATAAGTTACCCGGTCTTGTTGCCATCGCCGATCTAAAAAATAATATTCAAAGCCAAAAGATTGTCTTATACGAGCTTTACGCAACGGCAGACAGTGCTAGCTTTAAAAAGCAATATAAACAAGAAACAGAATTAATGAGCACACTAATAGAAATGGTGAGCACACTACCTGAATATCAATCTTATCAAGAGCAAATTACTACTTCATTAGCAAAACAAGAAAAAAATGCTAAGAGCTTTGTATCTGTCATGACAAGACAAGAAGTCGATTGGGATTATGCCCGAGATACCTTAGCTAAATTCAGTCGCTCGGCTGAAAGTACATCTGATTTACTTAATACACTTTCTACAGAAGCTGAACAAGCCACTTTAATGGAAGCAACAGCTTCCCAAAGGCTCATCAGCCAGTTAATCACTGTCAGCATCGTCATCACAATACTGGCCTTAATTGGTATCTATTTTATGGTGGTTTACACCAGCAAAACAATTATTACCCCACTGGCAACAATCAGCACCCGACTAAAGGCCTTAACGGCTAGTCGTGATATCAGTCAGCGTTTAAAAGTCGAAACAGATGATGAAATAGGGGATATTGCTAGGGAAATTAATGGCTTGCTGCAAGAATTCCAAGGTTTAACAAAAACACTGGATGAAACGGCTAATAATTTAGGTCTGACAGTGGAAACGCTTACTTCTGTTTCTGATCAAACACGAGATAGTATTGAACTACAAAATCAGCAATTAAGTTCTGCAGATATCCTAAGTAATCAAATTTCAGATCAAGTCACCACCATCACTATAAAAGCAGAATTAGCTTCAGAAGAAGCAAATAGTTCCGCTCAAATTTCTTCTGAAGGTTTAGATGTTGTTACCAATAACAGGAAAGCCATAGATTCCTTAGCACGTGAAGTAGAAGCCAGTGCTGAAGTTATTGCCAAACTAGGTAAGGACTCAGAACGCGTTATCAGCGTATTAGACATCATTAAAGGCATTGCTGAACAAACCAACTTATTAGCGCTTAATGCGGCCATTGAGGCAGCACGTGCTGGTGAAGCGGGCCGAGGTTTTGCGGTTGTAGCAGATGAAGTACGACAATTATCTCAAAGCACCAGTAATGCGACCGCTGATATTAATGATATTATGAACAATTTACGAACCGTTGTGAGCAACGCCAATAAGTTAATGACCCAAGCTCGTGAACAAGCTGATTCTAGTGTTGCAGTGGCCATCGAGGCGGAAGAAAAATTACAATCGATTCAAGATACTAGTCAGAAAATTTTAGCTGCAAATAGCGAAATTGATACTATCGCCCATACCCATCAAGGGCAAGTGAATGAAATCAAGGTACATATGGAAGATGTACAAATTCACTCAGGTACAACAACCAATAATATTACAGCTTTAAAACAAGCCTCTGATGAATTAGGTGTTTTGGCAGAAAACCTACGCGAGCAAATCAGTTCTATTAAATATTAAACTGCCCTAGCGGACTCTACTTAATCTGGTGCAAACTGACTTTGAGGCCACAACCCAAAGCGGACATTAATTAACTTGCTAAACGTTAGGAAATACATCTCCCACTAAATATGAAAAAAACCACCTGAAAACTGCCCAACTTTGTATGCTGATACAGATATTCTAAGCACATACACCAAGCTTAGCGGTGCAACGTATTGCATAGCACTGTTGCCGAACTAATCACCCACCCTAATGTCCCAAAGCCTAGACATTTATAATTACTAGGCAACAACAAATGACCCAACAATCATCACATAGTCGCTCAACCATTATGAAATGGGCTGGCCTCCTGATTTTATTAGGCTTTATCTTGCTTCTCGATAAAAACTCACTCCATGCAGAGGCAAAAGACACATCACAAAAATCAGTATCAGAGTCAGCTGCTGTGATTGAGGAAGCCCCTTCAGCCATTGATCAAGCTGAACTAGCAGATTATATTATCGATCTCTATGGAGAACCTCCAACTATTCCCAAGGAACCACACAGTAAAGAGCTAGTGCAGGCTGTTGAAATCATTTTTGGTGGCGATCTACGCTCGTTTATTTGGGGAGATGAACAGACCAGCGCACTGATGACAATAACTGAATCTGGCGACCCCCGCCTCGCATGGTTACTCAGCGACTTTATGCGAATTTCAGGTTCAAATGGTCTGAGCTCTGCCTTGGCTGATTCTGCCGGCAAACTACTGAACATCACAGCTGATCGTGCCAATGTATGGGAAGACACGGTCGATCACCTTATTGCTTGGAACATTCCCTCTCCGCCCGACTATCTCAAGTACAAAAAAAACATCTATACCCTTATCGTACCTGAGTGGGACAGAATCTTTGTCGATGGCGATATCGATTGGCGTCATGTGTCTTGGGGAGGTGTTGGCATCGATAACCGTGAATTCAATATGACCGACAAAACGTGTAACTGTATTCCAGCAGCAGACAATCCTGAAGTAACTGATGTTGCTAATGCCGACTGGCTTAATGATGATGACATTGTCTTTGGCGTAGAAGTAAATGGAGAATTCCGAGCATACCCACGTCGCATAATGGAAGTGAGAGAAATGGTTAACGATACACTTGGAGGCCGCGACCTAGGTATACCTTATTGCACGCTTTGCGGCTCTGCCCAAGCTTACTTCACAGATGAAATGCCAGAAGGTGTAAAACGGCCCGTGCTACGCACATCTGGATTACTGATTCGTTCTAACAAGGTGATGTACGATGTGAACACTTTTTCTGTATTCGATACATTTCTTGGACAAGCGGTTACTGGCCCATTAGCTGAAAAAAAGGTAACGCTTAAACAAGCAGGCGTGGTGACCACAGAATGGGGTGAATGGAAGGCAGCTCACCCGCAAACCACCGTGCTTAAAGAGTCATTGGCATTAGGGCGTGATTTTGACTTTCGTAACAACCGTGATGCCCATGGCCCGATTTTTCCAGTTGGTAACATCGACCCTCGCTTATCGGTACATGATGATGTGGTGGGACTGATCTCCGCTAGCGGTATACCGATCGCATTTCATACAGAAACTGCACTGACAGCCTTAAAAAATGGTGATGACATTATTTATGAAAATATCAGGTTAGTGCTTGATGCTGGTGGCATCCGAGCAATAGACAATCACGGCAAGGATTTAGGCAGTCATCAAGCATTTTGGTTCGCGTGGTCACAGTTCCACCCTAATACAAAACTTTGGCCTTTTTAGCAGGCCTTGCTCGTCCGACAGTCAGCTTCCGACCCATAGCAAACATTAGGTTATTTAACTTAAGGAAGAAAATAACCCTAATAATGGTTACCAAAATTATTGGAATACACTCTTAATGATAGATGTGAAAATAATTTAAACTAGATAAATGAACTCTAAAACTGTTAAATTTAGGATCTATTTCTGTCCTACAAGATAGTACTATCTTGATCTTGATCTTGATCTTGAGCTTGAGCTAGAATCAAGGTAAGCAACCGAACTTAAACGTAATAATTTATTTACCCTGCATGTAAGGAGAAATTGATGAAACGTAGAGATTTTGTTAAAGGCGCCGTAATGGCTCCACTAGTCCCGGCTTCAGCGGCACTTCTTTCCACCCCTATCCTTGCCGAGGCGGCAACACCTGACAAAGCTGCGAAGGCCGCGAAGAAAGCGGGTTCGGCCGGTGGCAAGGTTCCCGACTACGCCGGGAGCATACAGACCTCTGACGGAAGCGTCACGAACCCGGACGGCAGCACCCAGAAGGGTTTCACTCACAGGAACAGCAATTCCCAGCAGGTTGACCCGAAAGCACCCTACCAGATGCCCCTCACCCAGGAAGAGCAGGACATCATGGATGGCAAGAAGGGGCCGGAACTGGCCAAGGTCATGAAAATTGTCGTCGGCCATGGCAATGCGTTCGGGGCCCCAAAACTGGTCGAACTCGGCGGCGCGCCGCACTGCTCCCTGTACACCGGCACGGACTACATGAAGCCGATGATCGATCTGTTTCAGGAATGCGCCGATGCCGGGTTGAAGACTTACGCACCCTACACCGTCAATCCGCGTTGCTACGACGTTTACAACGTCAACAACAACGAGACGGACATGCGGTTGATCTACGAGGGTTACAAATATCAGCGGGACCTGGATTGGGTTCATGCCCAACTCGGCGCGCCGGACCTGAACTACCGCAGCTGCGTCTGCTACGCGCCCGAGGTCGGCAATGCGCCGCCCCCGGGGACCTACGTCGCCTGGGCGGAGTCTTCCGCGACCAACTACGGCAACTCAGCACTCGGACTCCGGACCAACCGGAATGCCGGCGGCATGGAACTGCTCTGTGGACTTCTTGGCAAGGCGCCGCTGTTCGGACTGATGACGGACGAAGGCCGCATGGCCAATTGGCTCGTGGAAGTGAAGACCACGAAAGAGCCGGATTTGGGAGTGCTCGGCTCGGCCATCGGCTACAAGGTTGTCGATGGCGTCCCCTTCATCACCGGCATCGACCAATACCTGGGTACCGAAGTCTCCAACGACAACATGCACCTCCTGAAGAAGATGGGGAGTGCCACCGCGGCCGCTGGCGCCGTGGGCCTCTACCACGTGGAAAATCTCACTCCTGACGCGAAGGAGAAGGGTCGCAACAAGCTGATGAAGAAGGGCTACCAGACCTACGTCTACGACGATGCCGAGCAGGCGCGGGTCCTCGCCACCTTCCCGGTTGATTGGGAAGGCCGTCCGGAAAACCCGACGGTCGCTTTGATTGGCTGTCCGCACAACACCTACAAGGAAATCCTCGACTGGGGAACGAAGGTGACGGAGGCTATCGAGAAGAGAGGCCTGAAAACGGCCGCCATCCCGACCAAGCTGTTTTGCTCGAACGTGGTGCGGGACCACTTGGTCAAGGAGCACCCGGTGCTGGTCGGCAAGATGACCGAGGCTAATATGAGGTTCACCAACATGTGCACGGTGAGTTACGTCGGCATGAAAGATTTCTCCGACAGGACTTTCGCCGTCACCAATTCCCCCAAGACGCGGAACTACTATCCCTCATCGCGCTACCTCAAGGACGATGCCCTCCTCGAGGTCATCTTGACGGGTAGTATTCCAAGTAACGCATAGAACGCGCCAGCCCCTCTGTTTTTCGGACAGAGGGGTTTGCGAGATCAAACCAAACACGAAATCTGGAGATACAATATGGCTACTAAATCATTCAAAGGACGTCCGCTACTCCCCGGTAACCTCGAGGGCAAGGCGCTCGCATCAAAACAACCGTTCAACACATCCGGTTCCTATCTTGAGAACCTGTTTGGCGGTAATTCCACCAGTGCTCCCTGCACTGATCCCAACAACAAGGAATTTTACAAAAAAGAACTGGGGGGAGCGATAATCTGTACCACGCTGACCGTAGGCTCTTCTCTCGGCGGGGCCTCGTTGATGGGCGTGGCAAGTTTGGGCCTGGGGCCCAAGGCGATGTTGTTCTCAGAGCACATCGACTCCGTCTCGTATGCCGGTCTGTTGATGGATGACGTCTGGAACGGTCGCCGCGTCATCACTATCGATCTGCTCGGTGACGAGTTCCTCGAAGCCGTCAAAACCGGTGATCCTATATCTATTCAGGAAGATGGCACCGTCATGGTCGGCTAGTTAGAGACACTTAATCTGGAGTAAAGGCATTATGAAGAGAAGAGACTTCAACAAAAAATTAATAGGAGCCGGAGCCATGTTGGCTTCAGCCTCTGCCTTGCGTTCAGCATCGGCGGCAACGAAAAAATCCGTCGATAATACACCCGTTATTCTTGAGTGTGCTATCAACGGGTCGGTAAGCCAGGCCAAGAACCCACATGCCCCTGAGACTGTGGAAGAATATACCGCAGAGGTTATTCGATGTTTGGATGCCGGCGCCGCCATTATCCATGCGCACTCGAACAAACCGAATGAAGATATAAACCTAGCAGCCCAAGCTTATATAGACATATACGAGCCCGTTTGGAAGACGCATCCAGATGCAATCCTGTATGCGACCGCAAACTTCGACGCGAAAGTGTACAACCGTGAGCGAAGAACCTGGTCCGGGGAAATACAATGCGGCCATCAACGGATTCTGGCAGAAAAAGGAATCTGCAACATGGTGTTGTTCGATACCGGTGTTGTCCCTATCGGTGTTTTTGATAAAGACGGTGTCCCCGGCCCTGATTCTGGTTTCTGGTGGTATGGCTTTGGGCCGGATGATGTGCGCTCTATACAGCAAACCTGTAAAGACACCGGAGCAGGTGCCTCAATTTCGGTATTCGAGCCGGGCTGGATGAAGAATGTTGTCGCCATGGCAAAGGCCGGCACAATTCCGCGCGGGTCAAAACTCAATATTTATTTTGCCATGGATAGTTTTGCCGGATTAGCACCGCCTATCCCGGAGGCACTCGAGCTTTACCTGAAGATGATCGAAGGCCTGGATTTGAAGTGGACAGTCGGTTATATCGGCACCGAGAGTATCATGGATACGCCTTTGGCTCGTATGGCGCTGGAGCGCGGTGGCAGCTTCCGTGTCGGGATCGAGGACTGGGCCAATGGTAACAGCAACGTCGAACAGATTAAACGAGCCAAAGAAATTATCAATTCAGTTGGTCGGCCCATGATAACTGGTGCCGATGCAATCCAGTTTCTTGATATACCGTTTGCGTCGACACGGCCCAGGGCTTAAGTCGGCATAGACATTATCCAAAGATTTCAATTCAAACAATCAATCCAAAAGGAGATATACATCATGAGTACAGACAACACTGGTCAAGATCCAAAAGGCATTGATCGTCGTGATATTCTGAAAGTGGGCGCCATGGGTGCCGCTGGCCTTGCGGCAGCAGGCCTGGGTGTGAACACGGCTTCGGCGAAGACAATTGTGCCGGGTAAAACGCTCAAGACCAACGCGACCATGGGCGGCAAGCGTGTCGCCATCATCAACGATGCGCTCATCCAGGTCGGCCCCCCTCTTGCGCGCAGCTTCGCCAAGCAGGGTTACAACCTCGTCATTGCCCAGCCAGCCAAAGGTCTCGTCAAGGAATGTGAAGGCTACGGCGCGAAGGTCATCGTCGTCCCCGGCATTGAACAGCATGGTCCGAACGATGAGACACGGCCTGACTCCACCCAGAAACTGGTCGATGCCGCGATGAAGGAATTCGGCGGCTTCGATTCGGCCTTCATCCGGACGGCGGAACACATGCCCGGCGATATCTTCAAGATAAACGCCAAGGATATGCAGAAACTCTACGAGGGCAATTTCCTCGCGGTCGTCTATGCGCTTCAGTCCCTGCTGCCGCCGCTCATGGACAAGGGCGCCGGCCAGATTGTCATCCTGACCAGCGCGTCAAGTACGCAAGCGCTGAGCGACTTCATTGGCTACTCCGCTATGCGCGCCGGGGCGAACACGTTGATCCAGGGCGCTGCCATGACAGCGGCTCCCAAGGGCGTGTGCGTGAATGCGTTCGGCACTAACTACCTCAACTATCCAGACGCGGTGGAAAGTATGGGCGGCCCCGAAAAAATGGCGGCCGTCGCAAGTAATATCCCGCTCGGCCGCTTCGGCGAGCCCGAGGAGATGGCGCATCTCGCGATGGCTCTTCTTGACGGATACAACATGTTCACCACCGGCCAGAGTATTATGGTCGCCGGCGGTTACAACATGAAGCTCGATTCGATAGCTTCGCTTCAGGGTGGATAGGGTTACTCTGGATCCTCGGAGGGTGAAGAACGGCATCGCCAAAAGGTGTCTGTGTCATGTGGTTGACACCAACTTCATGAATTATCCTGGTTTCAAACATGCTGCAGGTGTTGAAGACGATCTGGAGGCTTTCAAGAAAATACTGGAGACTATTCCGATGAAATTCCTGGGCGAAACGGCTGAGGCAGCGCACTTCACCGTTGCATTATTTGATGGTTACAACATGTATATAACGAGCAACTTCTTTCAAGTTGCAGATGGTTTTAATCATGAAGGTATGAACCCATTCTAGACTGGAACCATGTCTGTAAGTGGATCAAGATAATGAGCGCACCCGATAATTGTACTGCCTCATATAGAGACTATTTTTCCAGAGAGGGAGGTTCGCTTTCATGGTTAGCACTGTTGGGCTGTATGCTGACGGTCTTGTCGTTTCCAGCCGAAGCAGATGATCTCTCGGCTTCGACCCTAGCCGCTGACTCTAAGCCGGTCGGGAAAGGCACCTCAACTCATAATGGAGTTGGTGAAGATCCCGAGGATCCACACAACCTATTGCTGGGGATCCGAGAGAGGCGTACTCAGAAGGATTCGCTATTCAGCCAGTCTCCGCTGCATGAAGTTCACGAAGCCACAGAACGATGGAAGCAAACACTTTACGATGCTACTGGCCTAGAACTCGGGTTTGCCTACAATCAGCTGTTTCAGACGGTGAGCGAAACACTCCCAGGCACGGATAGCTCTGGTACCGCCAGCACGGTGGATCTCATAGGTACCTGGGAACTATTGAACCGAGGAGACCCAACTCAAGGGCGGCTAGTCTTTGGCGTACAGGGCCGTTGGAACTGGGGAACAACAGGGCCCGAGAATCTCGGGACGGAGTCGCTGGGAAGTATGAGTAGGCCAGGTAACACCTTCGCAGAGTACACACCCACATTCCTCATCCGAAACCTATTCTGGGAACAGGGTAGTCAGGAAGCAGGCTGGGTCTATAGGTTTGGTAAAATCACGCCTGACGCCATACTATCCACCTCTGCCCACGTTGCCGCCCCGCTAACCTTCACGTCCACCGCAGGTGTTGGTAGCTTCGCCAACGCATTACCGGACTCAGGGCTAGGTGCAGTAGTGGACTGGTACATCAATGATCGCATCAAATTGCTGGGCCTAGTTTCAGACTCTAATGCAGACAGGCTAGATTGGGGCAATATCAACGAAGGCGACCTCTACAAGGCAATCGAGCTGGGTGTCCAGATCTTCCCCAGAACCGAGAAGGCTGGCTGGTCAAAACTGACTGTCTGGCACAATGACGGGACAAAAGACGGTAGTGCCTCCAACGGTAACCTGGGCCCCGATGGCTGGGGGTACTTCCTCAAGCTAGAGCAAGAACTAACAGCCGACGGTCGTCTGATCGGCATTGCGAAGTACGGCAGGAGCCACAATAACTCGGCATTGTATGAATCTCAGGCCAACTTACTTTTCCTTTACTACGATCCAGATTTCATCGGACACATTCAGAATGACGTGGTGGGGATTGCATTCAACTACGTGGAAACGAACCTAGAGGGGTCTCGAGGCGAGTACAACCCCGAGCTGTTCTACCGCTTCCCTCTCTTTCCCCAGGTGGACGCGACTTTAACCTACCACTCAATCATTAATCCAGCACTAGACCCTAACAACGATCATGCATCGGTCTACAGCCTTAGGTTACGTTCGACCTTCTGACCGTCTTTACTCCAGTACCGTGTATTTAAAGCAATACACCTATGCAGACTACAACTTTGAATGAAGTTAGAAATAATAGGTAGAGTATACCGAAAGAGACTTTCGACTATTTACAGCAGCGGTTGAACTCACAGCACAAAGTAGACTGTTAGACTTATATCGGAACTGGTTTTAAAACTCGTTAATTAAGCCTGAATAACTACAACTTATTGTGTGCTTTCTTCAATCTGTTGTCGTTGCTGCAAAGCGGCATCGTTTATTAACACTTCGACATCTTTGGCTTTATCAATCATATCGGTTTGTTCTTTCCATACATGATCACCCTGCACTTTATCTGTCTCGTCTGAGCAGGCTGTTAGACATACGGTCATTACAACTAGCAATAGATAGTTAATTTTCATCTTAAACTCCGTCTTTAGATTGTTAATATCAAATAGGTAAAAACATCAATGTTGCCGCTCTTATGACCACCGTTTTAATCAAGCGTCCGTTTTTATGAGAAATAATAACAGCCAAGTTATCCTGCGTAGCAATCATTTGTCCCAATAAACGTTGATAACTTAAATTACGGCGTTCGTTATCTAAGCTATCGCTTAATAAAAATAATTCTCCATTTTCATTACGACTTTCAGCCAGTAACCAAGCTGCAATTTCGATATTTCTCGCGCTGTTATAGAGTTTCTGTTCATCAATGCTGGTTAAATAATAAAAGTCTGTGTGGTTATTATAAGAGGCCATTAACATCGCACGTAGGCCACTGATAAAGGGCAAGACACGATCGCCACCTTGATACTCAGGATCTAGGGCTAGATGTACTAAGTCTGTTGAGGTTAAATCATTAAATTGTGGATAATCACTGCCAGCGGGTTTAGAAAAAAACAACTCGACGCTGTCTTCCAAGCTGCGCTGCTCTTTGTCATGTCGTGCTGAGGGATTGCGTTTATAGAGCTTAGTCATTAACAACTTAAGATGATCCATCACCGTACGCTGTTGTAACTCGATAACTTCATCGATATTACTCTTTGCTAGCCGAGAAACATTGTCATCATTAGGGTCAGCCGCCACAACTTTTTGTTTGGTTTGTGAATTAGTGCAGGAAAATAAACAGGAACAAACAAAAACTACAATTAAAACCTTATACCGTCTCATCCAATAACCTTTGACCATCCTGTGTTCCCAGCTGTGCTACTTGTAAATATTGCTGCACACCTAGTGGCAGCTTGCGTTGTTCATCATCGGGCGTTTCAGACTGATCTGGCTGTGTCGCAAATGCACGTACAAATCGTGATTGCTGTTGTGATGCGACATCTGAAACTGGTGTTACTACTGTTGTTAATGGTGTTTCATTGTTAGTTTTAGCTAAACTAAAACTAGGTGACTCAATAACAACTGGCGGCCGCGATTTACTCTCAAGACTGGGTGTCTTGGATGTAAATACTGACGTTATTGAGCCGCCATTAATCTGCATTAGCCAACATCCACCGTTTTCTGACCCTCGTTAGAATGACGTCGTGGTCGGTTCGTATGTTTTCGTTTCGCCCCTTGTGCCTGTTTATTCCGATGAGGCACTGCACTTTTCTCACGTTTTTTAGGCCGTTCAGGGGTTAATAATACCTCATCAGAGGTCGCCACAACAGGCAGTTTATGTTTAATATATTCTTCAATTTCGGGCAATGAAAAAGCATAGTCTTCACAAGCAAAGCTAATTGCAACACCACTGGCTCCGGCTCTAGCTGTCCGGCCGATGCGATGCACATAATCTTCAACATCTTGTGGTAAATCATAATTAAATACATGACTAACTTCGGGAATATGCAATCCACGAGCTGCAACATCGGTTGCTACCAAAAACGGAAAATCACCATCTTGGAAATGTTTTAACAAGCTTTCTCGTTTTCTCTGTGGCACATCACCTGATAACAAAGCTGCTTTATGTCCATTGCCTTCCAGAAACCCCCATACACGATCGGCCACATGCTTTGTATTTACAAACACAATGCCTCTTGTAGGCTCGATACGTTTTATGAGTGCGAGTAATAAGGAAATTTTATCTTCATTGGCAGGGTAATAAACACTTTCTTCAATGCGGTCACCCATGATTTTCTCAGGTTCAACCTGCACTTTTTCTGGGTTGTTCATATGTTCATACGCCAACTCAGTGACTTTGTAACTCAAAGTCGCTGAAAACAACATGCCCAAACGCTCAGTCGGTTCTGGAATGCGTCTCATGAAATAACGCACATCTTTAATAAAACCAAGATCAAACATACGATCTGCTTCATCTAAGACAACTGCTTGTATCTGTTTTAAACTAAAAACGCGTTGTTTTTGATAATCCAATAATCGTCCTGGCGTACCGATTAAAATATCAACACCCGCTTTAATAATGTCACGTTGTTTATCGTAATCTTTACCGCCATGTGCGATGGCGATACGCAACTTGGTATGGACGCTTAATAAAATTGCATCCTTCGCAATCTGGATGGCCAATTCGCGCGTTGGCGCAAGAATTAATGCGCGAGGCTGTTTGCCATCCCAATTATCAGCTGGTTTTTCTGTTAATAATCGTTGAAAAGTTGCTAACAAAAAAGCAATCGTTTTCCCCGTTCCTGTTTGCGCCTGACCAGCAACATCATGTCCTGCTAATAGGACTGGTAATGCTTGTGCTTGGATCGGTGTACAAAACTCAAATCCCGCGTCACGCAAACCATTTTGCAGATCCGGGTGTAATGGCAATGATGAAAAAGCCTGATTAGTTAAATGTGCACTCATAGAAATACTTGCATTACCTTTGATGATAGGAAAAAATGTCAGTTAATATCGGAATAGATGAGTATAGTCCTCCGATACTTTATATACCACTGGAGAAAGAACATGAGCGAAAATGTCACCAACGTGACTGATGGCGACTTTGAAAGCCAAGTCCTACAGTCTGATTTACCTGTCTTAGTTGATTACTGGGCGGAATGGTGTGGCCCATGCAAAATGATTGCCCCGATTCTACAAGAAATTGGTGCTGAATATGGCGATAAACTTAAAGTTTGCAAACTCAATATTGATGAGAATCCAGATACGCCACCTCGTTATGGCATCCGTGGTATCCCAACATTGATGTTATTTAAAGATGGTGAAGTTGAAGCAACTAAAGTAGGTGCATTAACTAAGTCACAATTGACTGCCTTTCTAGATAGCAATATCTAAAGCATTAATATCCCCACACTTCGGTGTGGGGATATTTTTGTTCAAAACCACACTCTCATTGCGCATCCCCATACAATAAAACGCTTAGCCAATTATATTTATTGTCCCTCCCGCTAATCGTTTTCTGCGCAGAAAAATACCCAACCTAAATCCAACTAAGTTATAGCAATGAGAAAATTACCAACACAGATGATTTTTACAACCTGATGGATGTTTCCGAACTACTTGATGATTTAAATAAACCACAAAGGGAAGCCGTCGCTGCCCCTTTAGGCCATGCGCGTATTCTTGCTGGGGCTGGTAGTGGTAAAACTCGCGTATTAGTGCATCGCATTGCTTGGCTAATACAAGCCGAAGGTTTTTCTCCTGCTAATATTCTCGCTGTTACCTTTACCAATAAAGCCGCCAAAGAAATGCGTGGCAAAATTGAGGATGTTTTAGGTTATCCCATCGGCGGAATGTGGGTCGGTACCTTTCATGGTTTAGCTCATCGTTTATTACGTGCACATTGGAAAGATGTTGATCTTCCACAAAGCTTTCAAATATTAGACAGTGATGATCAGCAACGCATGCTAAAACGCATCATTCGAGGCATGGAGCTTGATGATGCACAATGGCCAGCCAAACAGGCACAGTGGTACATCAATGCTCAAAAAGACGAAGGTCTAAGAGCCAAAAACATTCAAGCTGGCAATGATCCTTATTCCCAAAAAATGTTGGCGATTTATCAAGCTTATGAAGATACCTGCCAACGTTCCGGTGTTATTGATTTTGGTGAAATCTTATTACGCTGTCATGAATTGTGGTTAAAACGTCCCGATATCCTAGCGACTTACCAACAACGTTTTCAGCATATTTTGGTTGATGAGTTCCAAGATACTAATGCCATTCAATATGCTTGGATACGATTGCTTGCAGGTGACACCGGCCATTTATTTATTGTCGGTGATGATGATCAATCTATCTATGGTTGGCGTGGCGCTCGCATCGAAAATATTCAACAATTTCATACCGACTATCAAGATGCCGCTTCTATTCGATTAGAACAAAACTATCGTTCAACCGGTAACATTCTCGCCGGTGCTAATGCGGTTATCGCTAATAATAGTGATCGTCTAGGCAAAGAATTGTGGACAGAAGATGATGACGGCGATCTGATTCAACTCTATCAAGCTTATAACGAACGTGATGAAGCCACTTATGTGGTGGAACAAATTCGTAACTGGGTTGATAAAGGTGGTCAGCGTGCTGACAATGCTATTTTATATCGTTCCAACGCCCAATCACGCATTATTGAAGAAGCCTTGTTGCAGGCCAATATGCCCTATCGTGTTTATGGTGGTTTGCGATTTTTTGAACGTGCTGAAATTAAAGACGTTCTTGCATATTTAAGACTGATCGCCAATCGAAATGATGATGCCGCTTTTGAACGTGTCGTCAATACCCCAACTCGTGGTATTGGTGCAGCGACATTAACCCAATTACGTCAATATGCTCGTGAACAAAGTCTGACGTTATGGCAATCAGCAATTGACCTGATTGATGCTAAATTCTTTACCTCAAGAGCGAGCAATGCTTTGGCTGCTTTTCTAACTTTGGTTGATTCATTAACACCCGAAGATGACAGCATGCCATTAAATGAATTAACCGCATTAGTCATTGATGAAAGCACTTTGCGAGCACATTTTTCCAAAGACAAAACTGAAAAAGGCCAGGGTCGCATCGAAAACTTGGATGAGCTGATCAATGCTACTCGTCAGTTCAGTCGTCCAGAAGAATCTGAAGATATGTCTTTATTAAATACTTTTCTTGCCCATGCTGCCTTAGAATCCGGTGAAAACCAGGCAGAGCAATGGGAAGACTGTGTGCAACTAATGACCCTGCATTCAGCCAAAGGTTTAGAGTTCCCAGCTGTCTTTATGGTTGGCATGGAAGAAGGTTTATTCCCCGGACAAAAATCCAGCGATGACCCTGTTCGTTTGGCAGAAGAACGTCGCCTTTGTTATGTTGGCATGACCCGAGCCAGAAAAACGCTCTATTTAATGCATACCGAATCACGTTATTTATATGGCCAAGAAATGTCACCAATGCCATCGCGATTCTTAAGAGAGATCCCCAGCGAACGCATAGAAGAAATCCGCGCTAGAAAAAATATAGTGAGTAGCGGGTATTCACCAATGGCACCTAAACATAGCAATGCCATAAATGAAACTGGCTTTAAACCTGGGCAAGAAGTTCATCACCAAAAATTTGGTGGTGGCACTATCATTGATACCGAAGGTTCAGGCAAGAGTGCTCGTGTTCAGGTGAACTTTAAACATGCTGGCAGCAAATGGCTGGTTTTGGCTTATGCCAAGTTAGAAACGACTTAATTCAGGAAAAATGTAAACTCATGGAAAAATTTTACCGTTTATTATTTATTAGCTTTTTAACTATCTTATTAGCTGCCTGTGGCCCTGAAGATAGTGCTACAACACCGCAATCTTCTGACATAGATAACAGCAAAACCTATAACTGGAAAATGGTCACTACTTGGCCACCGGGCTTTCCTGTATTACAAGAAGGTGCCGAACGTTTTGCCGACAATATCAAAGCTATGTCTAACGGTCGCCTTGATATTAAAGTGTATGCCGGTGGTGAACTTATTCCACCTCTGCAAACATTTGATGCTGTATCACAAGGCACCGTCGAAATGGGTCATGGCAGTGCTTATTACTGGGCTGGAAAAGTACCTGAAGCACAATTTTTCTCGACCGTTCCTTTTGGCATGACAGCACGAGGCATGAATGCCTGGTTATACGATGGTGGTGGTTTAGAGTTATGGCGTGAAGTGTATAAACCGTTTCATGTTATTCCTTTCCCACTTGGCAATACAGGCGTGCAAATGGGCGGCTGGTTTAATAAAGAAATCAATTCACTCGATGATATTAAAGGCCTAAAAATGCGCATTCCAGGGCTTGGCGGCAAAGTGTTTGCCAAAGCGGGTGGCAACCCAGTATTACTTGCAGGCAGCGAAGTTTATACGGCGCTTGAGCGTAATACCATTGATGCCACAGAATGGATTGGCCCATACCATGATCAACGTTTAGGTTTATATCGCGCTGCCGATCATTATTATTACCCCGGCTGGCATGAACCAGGCACTGTTTTAGAGCTTACTATTAATGAACGGGCATGGTTGAGTCTGCCTGCAGATCTACAAGCGATTGTGAGCAACGCAGCTCAAGCTGAAAATTTACGTATGCTGTCTGAAATGGAACAAAAAAACCTCTCTGCTCTACAAGAATTACGTGATCGTGAAAACGTGCAGATTCATCACTTTCCAAAAGATGTCTTAGCTAAGCTGAAAATATTGACTGATGAAACATTGCGAGAAGAAGCAGCAAACAATCCTAAGTTCCAACGTGTGTTTGAGGCTTATCAAGCCTTTCGTCAACAAAATGATGATTGGTCAGCCATTTCAGAAAATGCTTATCTCGCAGTAGGCCAAGAGTAGATCTATGATTTATCTCATCTTCACTGCTGAAGGTTTTGACGAAGCCAAAACTATAATTTTGGAAGATAAGGCCGCTTTGTGGCTAAATGATGATGTATTGTCTGATACTCAACAAGCTGAATTAGCGGCAGCAAATATAGATGTAAATATTCTGCCCGAAAATGCCAATCCAAAAAATGAAAAGTCTGTCTTAGCGGCTCTTCAGCATGTGGAACAACAAGTGCCCAAAACAGAAATATTTGTTGAGTACCTCTAATGAACTATTTTTCCTTTTTTGCTGTGTTCTTGTTACTGGCTAGTCAAGCTCTATCAGCAGCTGACTATGATTGGGATACGGCCTCTGAGGCTCATCATGGCAGCACCGAAATTAAGGTCTATCGTAATCCCAACTGCAACTGTTGCCATAAGTGGATCAAACATCTAGAAAAACATGAATTTAATGTTATCGATATGCTTACTCATGATATGGCCAGTGTTAAGGAATCCGTTCAACTTCCAAAACAAATGAGCTCATGCCATACCGCTGTCATCGATGGTTACATTAT
>ENA-OSET01002633-OSET01002633.1-sediment-metagenome-genome-assembly--contig:-NODE-2633-length-17091-cov-8.944458_pt1 | contig 17091 bp, 13 predicted proteins | sample MGYA00237882_ERZ534229 | MGnify/ENA primary metagenome ERZ534229 (study PRJEB26408, sample SAMN06266212) | sediment metagenome | isolation source: Hudson Canyon methane seep mesocosm | place... | reverse complement strand
TGATAATGGCGTCGTAACTAAATCAGCCGACCCCGACAACGCGTCAAAATTCATCTATTCGTTGACTGAAAAGGGCCTGGCTTTATTACCCGCCATGGTAGAAATGACTGCTTGGAGTGCGAATTATGATTCCCTCACCAATACGCCATCAGAATTTTTGAACACCTACAATAAAGACAAAGATGCACTCATAGAGATGTTCAAGGCAAAAATATAACTCTAGAACACTCTCCGCTTACGATAAAGTGATATGAGAATAAGCATCAATAATAGATAACTTGACATGCTACCACCACCAGCTCCCTCGAATAATGAATTTTGCTCAGGGAGCACAAGAACTTTTAATTCTCCTGAAGCCGTATTGGCACTATCCCCCTGATCCGTGACCAGAAGCTTAACCGTATATTTTCCAGGTGTCATAAAGGTATAGCTCGGATTTTTATCAGTAGAGATAACGCCATTACCAAAGTCCCAAAGATAATCATAATTACCAGTACCACCTAATACGGAAGTCCAAAAATTAACTTCATGAGTCGCTATTGATGAATATTTATCTGCAAAAAACTCAGTCAAATAAATAGGCGAAAAGTTATCCACCGAGCCGCCGCGCACTCGTAAAATGATTGCCCCATAATCTGACCATGAACGGCCATCAGATACCCGATAGGGAACATTAACAATATGACTTACCGTATCTGTAGCGGTATATTTTAATAAACCATTTTCAGAAAGAGAGAGGCTTCCACTCGTAACACCGCCCAACAATTCATAGATTAAATCGTCAGCATCAGCATCATTTGCTGTGATTTTTTGTTCAAAGGAAAAATTCACATAGGATTCGAATTCGAATAAAGGCGCAACAGGGCTCGCATTAGTGAATTGAATGTCAACACGATAAATACTCGACGTTTCCTCACCGTCATTTATACGATAAGTAAAAAATGTGTTCGTTGCTAAAGGGGAATTATTCACATAAGAAACCTCACCCGCTGCATCATTGAGTAATGTCAATTCACCAATAGAGGGCGCCTGAACAATCTCAAAAACAAGGGCATCATCATTCGCATCAACACCGACTAAATCAAATAAATGAAGCCCCTTCCAATGATAAAAATAACTAGAATCTTTCCCTTCGGGTGCGTAATTAACATGCTCTAATGTTCTAGTAGAAACGACATTACTCCAAGATGAACTATGAGTAGCCGAACTTGCACGCACACGAAATTCATAAGCTAAACCATCTTGCAAATTAACCGCTGTCCACTCTGTTACGTTAGCAGCTGTTTTCTGTACATCCGTCCACGGAATGGAACCTAATAATCTTTGCTGGATGAAAAATTCCGTTTCTAAAGATTTATCAGTCCAGTTTACTTCAATTGTATCGAAAGTTGGGCTACTAAGGCTAAGCACAGGAGCAGGAATTGAGAGTGGTGTTGAAATGGTATAGAACTTAAGATCATCGGCCTCTTGAACAATCAATTTCTCACTGGTCGAGTTATACCCACTCACCTTAGTATTGATCGGCATAGTTAAAACTTGGCGTCTAACGTTCACATCATAAATGGCCGTTTCACTGATAGCATAACGCCCATCAGCAGAAGTTGAATAAATTATATCCCCAACCCCCCAGTCTGTTTCAAGGTCTTGATTTAAAGCAACACCAGCCCAGAAAACTCGAGACCCATCTTCCGAAACGACAACGGTTCTTGAGCCATAATAACTTGAAATTCCTTCAGGACGAACCTCTTCCAACTTGGTAAATACATCTCCACTGGTATCATATTTTATTATAGATGCGCCCGAAGAATTATTTTCTCCATGATAATAATATCGACCAATAGGACCAAACGCTCCACCTCCTTCTCGAACAAAAGCCTTATTGCTAACGGTTTCAGTATGGGTATTAAAAAGGCTGATATCAATCCACTGATCTTCTTCTTCAACAACCAACCGCTGCGAAGCGCCAGCCGCTACTCGATACACATCACCTTCAGAATAACCTGTTGCCCCAGCCGGCTTGAATGCAGAACTCTTTATATGCTCAAGGGTAGTTTTATCGATGGTAAGAAGGTTACCGCTTTTCCAGTTTGTTACATAAATAAGGTTATCCGCATAATGAAGAGCAATATCTGTCACTGATGATCCCACAGGGGTTACGCGTTGAATTGTTTCAGTAACCGAATCAATTTCAAGCAAATAGGCTTGAGAAACTACATCACTAATACCCTCACTGATTGCATAAACTTTTGCAGAGTCACGATCACTGTGAATATGCGTAATACTAAGTGCATCGACTTGAAGTTTAATCGGTATTATCAAATCACCCGACTCGCTATTAAGAGTAATGGTAGAATTATATAAACCACTAGAAAGCATTGATGCATCAAGGTGCACACTAAGAACTGATGGAGTCAGACCCGTGTTTTCAGTCAATGTCACCCAACTATCCGCTGAGGAAGCAGTCCAAGCAACACCTGAATTTTTAGACGTTAATTGAATATCAAATTGATAATTAGAATGGCCAGCAACTGTCTGTACATTAATTTTGTTTATATCAAGCCCAATTGCTGAAACGGTAAATGAATAGACTCCACCGGTTTCAGCACCCTGAGTTGTAATAGGATCAATGCGCCAGAAATAATCCGCGCCATCGGTTAATTCTTGCAACAAGGCAAAGCTTGTACCGGTAACTCGGCCAAGATAAAACGGGGAGTCCAAACCTGCAGAAGCAATAGCGCCCTCATCAGTGCCTAAATAAAGATCATATTGATCAACACCTGCCAAGGAAGTCCAAGTTAATGTGTCGGGTGAAGTCACAACCCCACCCTCTACAGGATTCAATGATCTGCCCAACTGTTCTAAACCAATTTCATCGATCAAATTCACAACATTCAGTGTGCGATCTGAATAATTAAAATACACAAACCGAGTAAAATCGGATGTAAATGCCTGGGCCTTAGAATAGGTATAACCAGATTCTCTTACACTCCCCCCTGGAATCGTATAAAGTTCGATACCCGTATCGTAGCTATAAAGTTTTTCAGCGGTTGCCACAACGCTTCCATTAGGATTCATAGACCAAATTGCTGATGGGAATACACGCTCAAGACTATCCGTATTTTCAGGACTAGTAGAAATTGTTTTCATAACCGCAACCTGATCATCATCCCGCATCAACACAGGTGCTTCAAATGGGTCTCGGCTGAAATTAGAAAGCGTTGTCTCTTTAACAAAGTTAACCGTGCCATCGGCATTAATAGTGTACTGCCCTATTCTAGGAGAGTGAGCACCAGCAGACCATCCGTATTGAGGCATCGCAACCATCTTTGTCTTATCACGGGTCGTAGCAAAGTCCATAAAACCCGTATTGTTTGAACCCGCATTACCTTTGAAATCAATTGACTGCAATACTTCACCAGTACTTCTTTTAAGCACATGAAGAATTGGTCCCCAAGAACCATCGCTATAATAAATAATACCTTCAGGGCCTAATTCTATATTTGCGGTTGTATCATCAGCGTCTCCCCAAGCATTATAACTAGGAAGATTAATCGTTTCTTTGATAGAAAAAGTCTCTAGATCGATAATATCGATCGTTTCACCTACACTATTAATCACAAACAGTTCAGTACTGTTATCATTAATGACGAAGTCGGTTGGACTTTTTCCTACACTAATACACGAGATAAGAGATTCCTGAATAGGGTCAAAAGCAACAATACTGCCATTGTGAATACCATCCCTTTGTATTCCATAAGTTTTTGAACGGAGAGGGTCATCCAGTAAACGATAAATGTCTAAAGGTCGCACGTTTGCATGTATGAAAAGTTCATTAACACTCTCACCATCATTAACCGTTATGGTTGCAGTATATGAAGCAAATAAATTTTCAGTCGCAAAAGTTATTTCAATCAGGTCTAGCTCACTGTTTACCGAGGGAATTGCCCAAACAGAGTCGGAGCTCACTGTGATTAATGATTCATCAAAAGACGCATCACTTAATGTATACGGAATACTGCTAGGAACATGGTTGCATGATGGAGCAAGTACAATATCGACTTGATTCTGATTGAAAGAGATAGCAGCAAAAGATCGCCCACTGATGAAAACAAAGAGCAAAAAAGATAACAATAATAAATAATATTGAGTATTTTTCATTTCGCGAGTTCCCTAATGATATTCAAAGAACACTTTTCTAAGCTCATAATTTCTTCCCTTTTGAGGCCTAGTATCAAATTGATGTTTATTTGACCAGGTATAGCAAATTAATATTTAATGCGGGAAGAGTACTGCGGAGTATTTCTATTATTCTAAAGAAACCAGTGTGAACAACTTCCATGCTGTTTATGGCTGGTATATCTTCAGCCAATTGAATCGGCCGTAGTTTACAGGAAACTCAGTAATTGCTAAAGACTTAGCCTTCTAATTTTTATTCGGGTTCGATTGTACCTCTCACCCACCATAGAGATACACCAACCTGTTATCCACAGAGGCATTGATATCGTTATTGGCGGGGGAAGTTCAAAAATCATTTAAGCCTTGCTGTACGCTAGCTATTCAATCAATTCGGTGAGTGCAATCCTATTTTATTGCCTTCAGAATCCAGAAAGATGGCGAAAAATCCAATTTCATCAGCATGAGGGGTTTTAGGAATCATAATTTTACCGCTACTCTCCTGCACTCTATCCAGAATGACTTGCAGGTTGTCACCGCCGTTTAGATAGATAGTAACTCCATCGGCTGAAGGTTTTAAACCTTCCTCCTTCATGATAACCCCCGTAACCGCCTGTCCTTCGAAAGGTAATATACCAATTTCCATCCCTGGCATTTCCATGTGTTCGATATCAACTTCCAGAATCGATTGATAAAACTGAATGGCTCTTGACATGTCTGTTGCAGGAATTTCAAATATTGAAATATAACTTTCCATAGCTTTTCACCTTGGCTTAGTGCTGTTTAGTATCTATTAATTTAGGTTGAGAAATATAAACTAGCAATGAAAGATGGAATTGTAAAAATGCGACAAACCTAACTCATTTGTAAAAAGCAGAAGAAAGCGCCATATTATCATTACCTAAAAATTCCTTAGGACTAACCCCGGTAAACTCTTTGAAGTCTTTTGTGAAATGGGCCTGATCATAGTATTCGTTGTTATAAGCAATGTTGGTGAGGCTTTCATCTTCTTGGTTAAGTAACATTTTCAAAGCACTTTGTAAGCGGATTAATTTACCTAACTGCTTTGGACTGATACCCACCTGCTTTACGAACATTCTTTCAAGCTGTCTTCTTTTTGATAAATTTCCCTCAAGAATATCATTGATCGATGCACTTCCTTTTGTCGATAATAGAGCATCTACAGTCGTGCTCACTATATTACTAACTATCGTTTTCTCATTGAGTTTGTTCTGAAGGAAGGTTTCGATGATCTCTATTCTTTGCTGTGCATCCCTTGCTTGAATAATGTCTTGTTCTAACTTCTTGGCAGTTTCTTCTCCAAAAAGCATTTCTATAGGCGTTTCAGTCTTTGCCAGATCTTTAAGGGACACTGAAACGAAGTTAGCAAAACCGTAAGGGTAAAAACGAATAGCAAAAGTATTCACAGTCCCTGTTGGTTCAATATAAAAAGGATCAATAATTTGCCCTAGTACCATTGAACGAGGCTGTATAATAAATTCCTCTTCGCTGGTATAGCGCTTGATATCATCCCCAAGGATAAAGGCCATTTCGATGGTGCCATCAGGAACAATTCGTTGCCTTTGAACATCCTTTGCTGCAGGAACTTCCAATGTCCAGTAGCAGCTGATGATTGATTCTAAATCTGGGTGAGGCTGGTAAGTTTGATAGTTCATTGTTTTCTGCAATGCCTTATTTATCAATTTATCTCAATATTCTCAGACGCGACAGCAGTAATAGTGGGCCCCATTGATAGAGTAATATTGTGATGATCCCGTATAATTTCAGCTGATAAATGCTCTTTATCATGGGTCGTATGCGCATCAGAAACAAGCTGAACGGTGTACCCCAAACCTGTTGCACGGCGTGTAGTATTATCAATGCAAAATTCTGTAGCATAACCACAAATAATTAAATCGCTAATGTTAAGTGACTTAAGCGTGTCTTCAAGCTCTGTTCGTAAAAAAGAATCGCCAGTCGTTTTACGTATATAAAGGTCATTTTTTCCAAGGATCAAATTCCGCTCTAGGCTCCACCCTTCGCTGTCATAATCCAAGTAACCTTGCACTTCAGTCTGGATAAAAAGAACAGGGATGCCAGATTCTCTTGCCTTGGTCGTTACATCGTTTATTCTTTTCACTACCTCGTCAGCTTCAAACGGACGAGGATGATCAGTGAACATTTTAGTTTGAACATCTAACACTAATACTGCAGATTTCATATTTTCTCTCACTAGGGTTAACAGTGTGCAATGCGAACAGATGCCGCAAAACCTCTTATAAACGGAAAAGGCGAACGTAGGAAAATTTTCTTTGAAATTAAACGACCATCCCTGTTATTGATAGCAGAGACAATATATTCACCATTCCCATCACCTTATACAAGTCTTTTATGAATACGACTCAACGATAAAATCAACCAATACCCTAACCCTTGGCGCCATATGTATACGCGCGGGGTAAACTAGATATACAGCTAAAGATTCGGGTTTATCAGGCAGTTCAATTTTAACCAATTCTTTACGTTGTATCGATTGTGCGCACACAGCATCGGGCAAAACGACTATGCCTTTATCTCGAACAGCCAGCTCACGGGCTAGATCAAAATTAGTCGTACTGATTGGCACCAAACCTGAGCCATTTTTTCCTGGCTCAAAAATACAATGCTTAGAGAGTTCAAAATCAACGCCACCTGCTAGTGACTCGAGATAAGCAGGACTTGCAAAATACGAAACTTCCGCACGGCTCAGCTCCCTAGCAATTAAATCCAAATCCCCCGGTGCCCGGCCTCGAATGGCCAGATCAATATTTTCAGCCACAAGATCCAACGCCTCATCCGTCACCACAACATCAATACTGAGATCCGGATAATGACCACTAAAATCAGCCAGTAATTCTGCCAACGGACCTTTGGGCATAGCCACAGGAACCGTCAGACGCAACTGCCCTGACAATCTATGGGCATTCTCAAACTTTTCTTCCGTTGTACGAAGCAAACTTAACGCTTGCTGGCACTGCTGAAGATACTCACTGCCTTCATTAGTTAACGAAACCCGCCGTGTATTACGGTTAAACAAGCGCACTCGCAGACGCTTCTCTAAAGCTTGTATACGAGCACTGACCGTAGAACGAGGAAGTGCCAGCTTACGGCTAGCTTCAGCAAAACTGCCATTTTCTGCCACTTCAATAAAGGTTTGAATCTGAGTTAAATCGCTCATTGTCCAACTTACCTGAATAATCTATCCATTATTATATGAATACCCTGACCTAAAACAAGTTGATAGTCTGCTTATCGATTAACCCACTCTAATTGAGACGAATTGATGAACAGAACTATGAACAAAACTATGAACAAAACTATGAACAAAACTATGAACAAAACTATGAACAAAACTATGAACAAAACTATGAACAAAGCTATGAGCAAACCATTTAGTCAAAGCATGAGCAAAAGTATTACCCGCCTTGTCTTGGCTCTTATCTTCAGCCAAACATTACTCGCCAAAGCAGCGGATATAAATATTCAATGGCTGGGAGGACCCACCATGCTGATTGAATTTAACGGCATGCAAATATTAACCGACCCCATGCTAGGGGAAGGTGAACATGCCTTTGAAATGGCCGACCCGAATGAAATGTTCGACCTAAAAAAAGGGCCAGAAATTCGTTTCCATCGTCGCTTAACCGCCTTACCCGATATTGACCTAACGTCATTAGATTTGGTTTTACTCAGCCATGCACATGAAGATCACTTTGATCAGAAAGCTCAATCGACATTAGCCAAATCATTACCCTTCATTCTGCCAATTGATGATGTTAATAAAGTAAAAAAAGCGGGCTTCACCCTGTTAAATGCCTTACCAGCAGGGCAAACAAAAATGTATACCACAGGCCAAGGACAGATTCATATCACTGCGATTCCAGCCGATCATACCGACAACAAAACACTTGAGCCCTTGTTAGGCCATGGACTTGGATATTTAATTAAATTTATTGAAGGCAAGCAGGAATTCACCCTGTATTGGACCGGAGATACCCTAGCCACGCCAAGCGTAATTAATGCAGTTAAAGCGCTGGGCGAAATAGATTTATTAATCCCCAACATGGGCCGTGTTGGCACCACAGGGCCTTTAGGAAAAATCAGCATGGGTGCAACTGATGTGATAAAACTGGCGAATACCCTTAACGTAAAAAAAGTATTTCCTATCCATCACACCAGTTATGAACTTTATTTAGAGCCTATAAGCGAGTTATCTAAACTTGCAAGCAATCAAACATGGGGGCTCGACATCCTCTCTGAGGGATCGCGTTTAAGCTATAAATAAAAGTATTTAAAGGCCGTTTAATAAATGAAATTGGCTATCAATAGCTTCGTTTCTCAAGGGGACTAATGCTTGATATTCGTCGCTATGATACCAATTCTCTGCACTTTGCTGATCAGCAAATTCAATAATCGCCTTACCTTGATAACCTGGCGTTCCGTGTAGCGAATCAATCGGCCCCTTAGCAATAAACTTGCCTTCATATTTCGCTACCGTGAGCGCCGCTTGCTGGCTGTATTGACTTAGCTTCTCTGCATCAATGATATTGCTCGCGACAATGATAAAAGTACTCATGGAGTTTTCCTCTGTTTGACTTAGTTTCTTCTTGAATGTTGACAAAGCTTAGGACTTAAAATATTTTTAAACAATAACCATATTATCAACACATTGTTTAAAAATATGAACACAATAAAACTTGCTCCCCTATTGCTGATATTTTCTGAAGTCGCCAAACAGCAGTCGTTTACTCAAGCCGCAAAAAAACTCAACATGAGTAAATCTGCCGTTAGCCAACAAATTAAGCGCTTGGAAGAAGGGCTTGAACTGCAGTTATTGGCTAGGAATACCCGAGGGGTGAAATTGACGCCTATTGGAGAAACGTTATTGGCACGCAGCGAGTTACTCACCGAACAACTAGCCAATGCCGTACACGATATTAATCAGGTAAAAGAACAACCCAGCGGGGCCTTCAAAGTATCTGTGCCGCCATTTTTTGAGCGTAATATTGTTATTCCCGCCTTGCAGCAACTTTGCCTTGAATTTCCGCTGATCAAGCCTGAGTTGGTGGTGACCGGAAAGTGGCAAGATTTGATTGATCATAATTTGGATGCAGCAATATTTGGCGGAAACCTAAAAGACAGCAACTACAAAGCGCAGTCAATTGGTAAAGTGAGCGATGTATTTTGTGCATCGCCGAACTACATTCAGAAAGCAGGAATGCCTGAGAACTTAGCGGCGCTGCAGCAGAGGAAATTCATCGCAACGCCATGGCAACAAGGCTCGCTTAAATTATTTGACGGTGCTAAAAATGAAGAGTGTGAGATTAATCTGCCCCACGCTGCACAAACCAATAGTGTCAGCACCTTAGTCGATATGGCACTTGGGCACATGGGTATTGCACTTATTCCAGAGTTTATTGCGCATAAAGAACTTAGCCGAGGGCATTTGCTGAGAGTTCTACCTAAGATACATGGCAAAGCGTGGCATTTTTATTATTTGCATCGCTATCAAGGGAATAAGCCTGTTCACGTACAACGCTTTTATCAGTTAATTCGCCATTATTTTGTTAATGCGAACAGCGTGGGAGCCGAACAGGGATAATGTAAATGGAATGAGCTAGAAATATGAGCAAGAGCGGGTAGTTTTGCTAACCCCATATCATCTAGCCTCATGCTTTATTTAAAGTTTCCAACTTCTAATGATAGTGTAATGTGCAAAGCCTTCCCCTGCTTTTTCTCCCATTTTCATTAGTTGAAAATACTCGCCACACTTAACACAAGTGCTTACCTTCTCTCCTGCTGAAACTGCATCATTCTTGGTTTTCCAATAGATTACATCAGCATATTCGTTATTGTTCTTTTTTATTAACTCGCGCTTAACAAAGCCTTTTTGTTTGATAAGAAAATCATTATTTACAACATCAGCCTTTGCTATTAATTGTTCATCAGATACGTCAGAGGCTTTTATAAAAGGCGCCCATTCAACGGCCACCTCACCTGCTATAACATTCATATTTATCCCCATAAAAGCAAATAAAATACACGCGATAGCAAGTTTAGATTTTGTTATTTTCATCTTTATCCTAAATTGGTTTCAGTGCCAACGATGGTCACTACGCGAGTATACTTAGCTACTCCTGACATCTACTGTCAGTAGGGAGTGATGATTTGAAATACGTCCAATGCCTTGCCTTCTTAGATTACACTCTAAATTTCATCCGAATATATCGATTCATCATCGTTTATGGTTTGTAATACTTTTATATCTTTAATTTCAATTGTAGACATCTTCAAGGGGTTTCTATCTAGAACAACAAAATCCGCTTGCTTACCTTTTTCGATAGAACCTTTTATATGTTCTTCAAAATGCTGATAAGCGCCCCAAATTGTAATCGCCTTTAAAGCATTAAGTGGAGATAGCTTATGTTCTTCGCCTAGAACTCCGCCGCTTCTAGTTACACGATTCACAGCGCTATCAAGTATTCTCATAGAGTTAGGGTATGTAACAGGTGCGTCAGAGTGAATTGTAAAACGCATATTTTCTTCTAGAAACCATCCTGTGGGTGAGATGTTATTAGCTCTTTCTGGGCCGGCTACAGAGTCTCTATGCCAATCACCCCAGTAGAAAGTGTGCATGGGGTAAAGTGCCGGGAAAATTCCTAATGCTTTTAGCCTTTCAATTTGATCCTTACGAGTAAATTGGCCATGAATCATAACCGTGCGATGGTCGCCAAGATTTTTTTCAGCGTTAGCTTTTTCGACTAATTTAATCAGCTGATCAATAGCTGCATCTCCATTGGTATGCACTAGCAATTGCCAGTGGTTATTATAGGCGAGCTGCATTAACTGATAAGCCTCCTTATCATCAAGTGCTGGGTAACCAGAGTAATCATCAGCTTGACCTATTGGAGCCTCAAGATAAGGTTTGGTAAACCAAGCCGTTTTACCTTGCGGTGAACCATCGAAGGTTAATTTAACGCCGCCAATACGAAAACGATTCTTGTAATTACGAGACATTAAATCACTATGAAGAATAGGGTTATCTTTTAGCACTTTAAGATCTGGATAAGAAATAATGTCGATATCAAAATCAATTTTAGTCGCTATTTCTGGAAGTACATTAAGAGTTGCTAAGTCTGTTTTGCCTTCTTGAACTGTCGTGAACCCATTAGACTTATAACTATGCTCGCCTGCTTTATAAAGTTTCACTAAGTCTTCGGGAGTGAAGTCAGGAATCATTTTAAAAAATATCATGAAATGAGCATTTTCTTGCATCACGCCGCTTGGAGTTTTGCCGTCAGCTTCCCTTTCAATAATTCCACCTGGAGGATTTGGGGTTTCTGCATTAATCCCCATCATCTCTAGCGCTTTCGTATTATAAGCACCTAAATGCCCTGATTGATGCATAACCACAACAGGCAGTTCAGCTGTCACTGCATCTAGATCATGACGGTTTGGATGTCGTTTTTCTTTCAGTTGAGAATCATCATAGTTAAAACCTATAACTACCTTATAATCCTTGGCAATCGAAGAATGCTTTATAAAGTCACGAAGCTCATCCTGTAAATCTGCAATAGTATTAACAGGGCCGTCTGGAGCAGGGAGCAAATTTGCAACAATAGATTGAGTGCCAACGCCAGCAAAATGGCTATGAGCATCGATAAAACCAGGAACTAAAGTTTTACCCCTTAAATCAACTACCTTGGTTTTTGGCCCTTTGAGCTTCTTAATCTCTGTGTTGCTACCAACGCTATGTATTAATCCATCCTTAGAGGCGACAGCTTCAGCAGTAGGGTTTTTATCATCAATGGTAATGACGCTGCCATTAATATAAATAGTGTCGGCGTGTTCGTGTTTAATTTCGCCACAAGATGATAGAGCTACTAATAAGACAAGCGATATAGTTTTATTAATCATATAAATTTTCCTGCAGTTTATTTCTAACGCCTAACAGCGTGCTATACGAAGAGAAACTTTCTTTGAAATCATACACCGAACCCTTATTAGGGTTCAATATGAACTTCCCACCCGTAGTCTTAGCATTATATTTTTCAATAACCTCCGGTATCATAGCCTCATCAGCTACACGCTGATACAACTCACCCACGCTCCACGCCATACCAGATTCACGACTAGCAGGGTCAGTAAAAAAACAAAGTAAATAAGGCAGCGTTAACTGCCTTATTTAATTTAGCCATAATTAATTCAGTTTTAGTGCGCTAGTTTTAGTTTATCAGCTCGATACTCTCCACATTACGAATTCCAGGCTGCCCCATATAAGCATCTCTTTTACCCGAAATAATTACCTGAGCACCTATAATCGAAGGATTAAGCTGAGGGTTAAACTGGTTTCTAAATTCGGATTCTAGTTTCACATTTATCTGCTTATTACTGTTATTCAGATCCTGTAATGACAAGCCATAGATACCATTCACAACATCAACTACAAAACCAGAAAGTACTAAACTTGTTCCTGCCGTCGCTTCTAGAGCATCACTAACTGATGAATAATTACCAACGTCTCCTCCAGTATCAGCCACAGATCCCAGATCAATAATCTCACTAACATCACGCACTCCTGGCTGCGACATATAGTTATTACGAGTGCCGGTAATACGAACCTGATGCTGTAATATTTCTGGATTTAACTGCGGGTTAAATTGCGCACGCTGACTACTCTCTAACTTAACATTAATGTTAATACTGCTATCGTTAATGTCGCTTAGCAGTAACGCATAAATACCATTAAGTTCTGCACTGACAGTACCTTCTAAAATCACTTCGCTACCATTGGCAATATTTAGCGCTTGGCTCACGCTGAGCGCAGCCGCCGCGATTTCAATAGCAGTAACATCACGAATACCAGGCTGAGACATGTAATCATTCTTAATGCCTGTGATGATTAACGTCTCCCCGACAATCGCAGGGTTTAGCTGTGGATTAAATTCATTTCTAAACTGACTATCTAATTTAATAAAAATATAATCATCAGGCGCTTGTATATCATTGAGCTTTAATCCGTAAATACCATTAACTGCTTCGGTAACGGTACCGACTAATTGCAACGCTGTTCCATTAGTAACCGTTAGCGCTTCAGTGACACTCAATGACGTGCTAGGAGGATCAGTTGGATCAGGATCGGTAGGTGAACCACCATCGCCATTCACTGATAACCGAGCAGCAAACGCGCCATTAGCAAAAGTCGAAGGGTCTGAAGGGTTGTACCCATTACTTGGAGTACTCCATGGATTGCCATTATCTGGATCATCCATTTCAATCGCCGCTTTGGCATTTGGAGTCAGCTCCCCTTCGGTATGACCATTATTATTATCAAATTCCGTATAGCTTTCTTGAGTCGCTAACCAGTTAATAATATTCACGCTCAAAGTCGCAGCATCACCAGGGTCAGTCCAACCGGGATAGGTTTTTTTAGTAGAGCCACTGTCCTGTCGGCGATACTTAGGACTAGAATCCTCTACTGGAGAAGAGTCTCCAATAAACGCGGCTTTACCCAAGCCTGATTTTGCAATCGCAACATACGGACCTTCATCACGCCCACCAAAATACAAACCGCTATCAATCGCATGCCCCCAAGCGGTTGCATTATCTTGTGCCGATAAATACACCAACCCCTTCGCTTTGCTTGGATCAGTAATGGCCAAAGTTGCGCCACCGGCCATCAAGATCGGTTCGACTCCCTGCGTAATGCCTTCAGCATGAACCGGTGATGTCACATCACTCACTCCGGCTTTATAATCCACCGCATTAAAACGGAAACGAATACCAAAGTTCTGCGCTAACCAGCCTTGGCTATTTCCAGGATTACGTAAGTCACCGTATTCTCCAGCATAATTATACTTGGCTAAAGTAGAACGGTTATAACCATTAAAAACTTCAGTCGCATCCCAAGTATTTAAATTGCGATCGGCGTTATAGTGATCGCCAACAAAATAAATGCCTTTGCCTGCAGCAACAAATTGCTCTAACGCTTGGTATTCACTAATTTTAAAAGGGCGATTACTTTCCGCCAAAACCAATACATCCGCATGCTGAATCGCGGCATAAGTGATGATGGCTTCGTTAATAACTTGATTGGTATTTTGAGAACTACTAGAAACATTCAGATCATCGGCATAACGAATTAAACCATCGTTATTCAGATCGACACCTCGATATTCTTCAACGCGATAGCCTTCTGTAACAAGTGCATCGGCAAAGTCTGAGAAACCACCATCGATTACCCAATCGGCGTTCCCTTCGGTACCACCGTGAGAAACATCAAATAAAACCGTTTTATTATTATTGGTTTGAGCCGAAGGTATCTTAACGGGTACGTTTGCATTCCATTCATAATCAACCGCATAAGAAAGACTACTCAGGCTTATAAGCCCCAATCCGATTGCCGTTAATGTCTTCTGTTTAACTTTCATCACAAGATCCTTTTAAGAGAGTTAACTACAACCCCAAGTTAAAAGGCGCTAATGACACTGCCGTGTCTTTTCGATGACATTGCAGTGACATTAGCGTGATGTCTGAAAGACAGTAAAACTAAAGAGAAATACCCAAATCCAAACTATAAACCCCATAACCATCAGCATCGATATACGAATAAACCAGCGCAGGGTTCTGCCCAGCAAAAGTCTGCGCAGCATCTTTACTCGATCCCTTAAAAATGACACGGGTATTCGCTATTGAAGTGAAAGACCAATTATTATCAGCAGAAGGATCAAAGCCTGTTTCAGGATTTTCATCGGTACTGAAGATTAAATAATCTGCAACGGTCTGACGATTTTCATTCGGTGCATCAATAACAATTTTCTCACTGCTAATTCCAGGAAAGTGACCACCGCCCGAAGCACGATAATTATTAGAGACGACTAAAAAGTCTTGCCCAAGATCAATAGCTTCGCCTTGATAGGTCATGTTTTTGATACGACTATTATTCGCATCAATCAAGTTACCCGACGTATCGTAGCGTGGCGCTTGGCTAACATCGATTTCATATTCAATGCCATCAATCACATCAAAATTATAACTCGGAAAATCGTTATTAATTAATGCAGCATTCTGACTACCTGCGGCAATGGTATTGAATTGTCCTGCCGACATTTCTAACCATTGCTTAACCTCTTCACCGGTAAGTTGCAGTACTTTTAATGTATTTGGGTAAATATACAAATCTGCAACATTGCCATAAGACACATCACCTGCAGTGAGATCAGTAAAATCATCAGAACCACCACGACCCGCTCTAAACGGAGCACCAACAGACAGAATCGGTAAATCTTCTAATGCCGTCCCTTTCACAATCGTTTTCACATACCAGGTTTGCGCATCCGTCACGACCTGAATAGAAGGGTCATCTTGCACTAACGCAAAGAAACTATTAATCGGCTGCGATATTTTGGCAAAAGGCTCACTCACCCAAGTATTCACCAACTCGTGATCAGCTTGAACCGCTTCTGCAATACCCGCATGAGATTCAACCAAAGAGGTTACCGAGCGATCAGGATTAGACTGCGAAATAGCCTTAAGAACAGACTCACTATCAATTACCGACCAAAGATCATCTGCACTCTTCTGCAAGGTTAAATCGATGTAACCTAAATACTTACCCCAATAACCTGGCATGACCGCCGCTACGCCATTAATAGTGCCTTTCACGTTATCTACACCGTCTAAATCATCATAGCTACTATGACCAGGGAAGTTACGATGCGCGTGGCCAAACATAATCGCATCAATACCCTCAACTTGTGATAAATAAAAACTCGCATTTTCATCACCGCCTAAACGCTCACTCGTGACCAAACCAGAATGCGGAATGGCAATAATAATATCCGCCCCCCCCGCTTTCATCATCGGCACATAGTGATTCGCCATATCAACAATGTCTTTCGCTTTCACTCGCGTTTCTAAATTATTCTTATCCCACTGCATCACCTGTGGTGGTACAAATCCGATATAACCAATCGTTATCTGATGAGCCTTCCCTTCGGCATCTAAAACATTTTTTTCTTGTAACAAGTAGGGTTGGAAATAAGGAATGTCGTTACTATCATCGGTATCATGATCATCAAAGAAAACATTCGCCGAGGTATATGGGAAGTTCGCATCATCAATCGCTTGCTTTAAAAACGGCAGACCAAAGTTAAACTCATGGTTACCAATATTCGCCGCATCATAATCCAGAAGATTCATCGCTTTATAAATAGGATGAACCTCGTTTTCTTCTAGCCCTTTTACCTTAGCAACATAGTCACCCAGTGGGCTGCCTTGTAACAGATCACCGTTATCCACAAGCACACTGTTTTTCACTTCAGCGCGTGCCGCTTTAATTAAGCTCGCTGTTTTCACCAAACCCACGGAGTCATCAGCAGTACCCCGATAATAATTATAATTCATGATATTCGCGTGCAGATCGGTCGTCTCCATTACTCGTAAAACAACCTGACTTGGATCTGGTTCAGGAATGAGTTCTGGATTAATGCCTGGGGTTTGATCATCTGGTGGGGCTTTAAGAATATCCGTACTGCCACTGCTCCCACCACCACAGGCACTAAGGCCAATAATAAGTGATGAACATAAAGTAATTTTACGCAGAGAGTTACTAGAGTTTGTCATTAGAATTCCTGTCCGTTTGATTATCTAAACAGGATGCTAGGACGTAACTATGACAAATAGGTTAAGGCTCTAAAGGCACTCCCGAGAAAGAATTTTCAATAATATCTGGCGGCAGTGCTTCATCAATCAATTGGGTGAATGCAATCCTATTTTATTGCCTTCAGAATCAAGAAAGATGGCGAAAAACCCAATTTCATCAGCATGAGGGGTTTTAGGAATCATAATCTTACCGCTACTCTCCTGCACTCTATCAAG
>ENA-OSET01002631-OSET01002631.1-sediment-metagenome-genome-assembly--contig:-NODE-2631-length-17102-cov-3.944670_pt1 | contig 17102 bp, 15 predicted proteins | sample MGYA00237882_ERZ534229 | MGnify/ENA primary metagenome ERZ534229 (study PRJEB26408, sample SAMN06266212) | sediment metagenome | isolation source: Hudson Canyon methane seep mesocosm | place... | reverse complement strand
CTTCCGATCTTCAGTAGGTAGCAAACTGAATGTTGCAACAGTTCAGGCAAATGGTTTAATTACAGGTACTGCTGTCAACGATGATGATCCTGCATACATCAATTGTGAAGCACCTGTCCAGTGCGAGCTTTCTATTGATCAAACCTGTGTTGTTACACCTACAGCTGGTGGTGACAAGTTATGTACCGATGCAATATCTGCAACAACGCTTCGTTACACAGGTCCTGACCTATCGAATGCTACAGTGAACTTTAGTGGCAAAGAAGGCGGTTCGGTTACTTATTCTAATGTAAACCTTGAATCTAACGTCACGATATTAACCATGCCGAGCCAAAATGGTTATACCGTTGATGCCGGAATTGGCGACAAGCTCGGTTCTAAAACCACTATTACAATTAATGGTCAACAAGAGATCATCCATACTAGCTGCTCAGCAATTTATGTTGCAGGCCAACCAGCACCTTTAGATGGAAACACACCCTACCCGCAAAATAGTGACAAAGGTGACCCTTCTTTAAACTGGGGAGTGGTTGATTTCAGACAGAAAGACGACGTTGTTATCGTTGAGAATACAGGAACTGGTCAAGGCGCAGATTCTTGCAACTTGCCATACGGTGGCGCTGAAGTCACTTACGCTTACCAAGTAAACAACCCTGGCTCTACCAGCGTTAGCTTATCAAGCGTATTTGATAGCGAGCTCGGCGAGATGCTAGCAACCACACCTACTTCACTTGCGGCCGGTGAGACATTATCTCTCATGAGTGCTCCAACATTCATTACTCAAAGTATCAGCAACTCTGTTGTAGTAGCAGCAAATGTGAATGGTAACGGTAATGTAAGTTGCCCGGCTGCAGACAATGTTCTTGTAACTGTTGACGCTGCGCCTGAATTAAGCTGTGAAGATGGTAAGCCAACACTACTAGGTGTGACTTACATTGGCGGATCATGTGCTGATTCAAACCACTCACAAGGTTCGAGCAAGTCGAGCTGTAACGGCAACTCGAGTGATCTTGAACCAGTAACCTTAACCCTAACCGATAAGAATGGTTCAGTATATATTTCTGAACTAGTCAATATTGGCGATACCCTAGTAGTTGATGGCAATGGATCAAAACTTGATTCTGAAACCAATGCAATCATCTCTCAGGGCAATACTGTCATTCAGGAGATTAACTTTCATACATCTTGCTCTGTCCCACTAGCCGTTGGCGATCAACATGGCGGCATCGTGATTACAGCATTCACCCCTGAAACAGGCGGACATGGCGGAAAAGGCAGCAAGGGTAAAGGAAGTAAAGGTAAGAAAGGCAGCCATGGCCATAAAGGCAAAAAAGGCAGCAAAGGTAAGGCTAAGAAAGGCAGTCATGGGCATAAAGCAAAGCCCAAGAAAGGCAGTCATGGTCATAAGGCAAAGCCCAAGAAAGGCAGTCATGGTCATAAGGCAAAGCCCAAGAAAGGCAGTCATGGCCATAAGGCAAAGCCTAAGAAAGGCAGTCATGGTCATAAAGCAAAGTCCAAGAAAGGCAGTCATGGTCATAAAGGTAAGTAAGCCCAACCTTTAAAAAAATACTCAAGCCCGCACTCGAAAGAATGCGGGCTTTTTTAATTTTTGACCTTTATATTCACAAGACCAATTTCACTATGTATGTATAGCAGTAACCCATTACTAAAAATCACCATCGCGACCATCTCACACAGCTCTTCGATCGTATATAAAACGCTATAGTAAACCGTTTCAGAACCATGTAAGTCTGCCTCCGCAGCACTAATAATCTCAAAGCCCACAGCCCCCGTTATAAATAACATTCCAGCGGTAATAAACCTGAACATAATAGGTTTAGGCAACGAAAAAACAAATTTAAAGTAAGAAAGTATAAATATCAGAAACAATAATGAGTAAGGCACTACCCACGCAAAATACAAAAAACCTTCTGCCTTAAACCAATGCAACTCTTCTACAAAATCGCCCAATTCCTCATGTAAGCCAAGCGCTTCATCTACCCCGAGAAAAGTAAAAATCATAGCTAAACCCAACCAATGATAACGGTATTTTGAATTAGACTGTTTATGATACTGCCGTACAAACCATAAGAGAGAAGCACAAAACAGAATGGCCAAAGATGAATACAGTGATGGCAGATTGGTTTCGTAATCAAAATCAACCATCCGGATAAAATCAAACTTATCAGAGTCACCCACCTGAAAATAGATAATTAGCTGGGCTATATGCATAACTGCCAGGATAGCAATGAGCCCTAACATAAACCTGGTAACTTTCTCAGGCCTAATTTCCAACTCCATACTGAAACTCCAATATAATAATTTCTACAGCTTTCAGATATTATGGAGCAGGAACGGTATTGTTCAAGAAATTCTAATGCGGCAGGCTAAATTATCTCTCTCGATAACTTCCTAGAACCTATGAAACATGCTTCAGAGTATCGCTGGGTAAATAGAGTATTTTTAAGTTAACCAGGGGAGAATATAACTTGGGGAAATATTACAGGCTTGATTGAAATTCAAACCTTAACTTTATGGACAAATTAGTTCAGACTCATTGAATGATTACTGATATTAGTAATTAGCAGCATTAAGCAATTGAAACTTCTTACAACCAGCATCAAAACCGTTGTCACAGGCCTTTCCAAACCATGTCTTTGCTATTTCTTTATTTTGTTTTAAATCTTCAGAATAAATTTGGCCTAAAATATTTTGCGCTTTTGAATAACCATGCTCTGCTGCCTCATTGAACCATCGAAGTGCTTCTTGACGATTTTTATCAACACCATTACCCCGATAAAAAGTCATACCAAGTTGATACTGAGCAGCAATATGACCTTGCCTTGCTGCCTTACTTAACCATTTCACAGCAAGTATTCCATCCGTCTTTACACCCTCGCTTCTCTGGTACAGAACACCAAGCGCATACTGTGCAATATCTGACCCTTTTTCAGCTGCCAAGGTATACCACTTTAACGCTTTTAGGATATCTACTTGATGGCCTTGCCCATTTTTATACATATTCGCCAGATTAACTTGTGATTCGACGTCATCCTGAATAGCCGCCAACTCAAACCACTTCATCGCTTTCACGTAATCCTTACTCACTCCCTGTCCTATCTTATACATCAACCCTACGTAGTGTTGAGCATGCGCATTACCCTGCTTTGCTGCTAGACGAAACCATCTAGTCGCTTGAGCTGTGTTTTGTTCAACACCCCTACCCGATTCATACGCTATTCCTAAGGTATATTGGGCGTTCATATCACCTTGATCAGCAGCAGAACGGAACCATTTTAATGCTAACGCTGTATTCTGCTTTATACCTTTGCCATGTTGATACATATCACCAAGAGAAAATTGCGCACCTGCATCACCTTGATCCGCAGCTAAACGGTACCATTTTACTGCCTCTGCTATGTCCCGTTTCACGCCTACACCTTGTTCGTACATCACAGCTAAAGAATGCTGGGCAAAAACATAACCCTGATTAGCAGCCAGTGTCAGCCACTTTGCTGATTCGATATAATCTAGCTTAACGCCATCACCTTGCCCATAAATCAAACCTAGTAGGTTTTGTGCAACGACATGCCCTTTTTCCGCAGCCAAACGAAACCAGTAAATTGCTGTCTGCATATTGATTTTAACGCCCGCCCCTTTTTCATAAATCCTACCCACCTCAAACTGTGCTTGCGCGTTACCTTGTTCAGCAGAAAACTGAAACCACTTCAGGGCTTCGGCATAATCTTGCTTAACACCTTGTCCCTTTTTATGCATTACGCCCAACATATTCAGTGCCGCTATATCTTCCTGCTCTGCTGCCAATTGGAACCATTTAAGCGCATCAGAATTACTTTGCGCGACACCCTGACCGACTTTATACATCAAACCTAAAAAGTGCTGAGCGTGAGCGTTTTCATTTTCAGCCGCTAAACGGTACCATTTGGCCGCAGTATTGATATCTTGTTCAACCCCGTTGCCGTGCTCATAAGCCAAACCAATTGAAAATTGAGCATCAGAGTTTTGCTGATTGGCTGATAAGTGGTACCACTCCACTGCCTTAACATAGTCCTGTTTAACACCTTCTCCATTTTCATACATTTTACCAAGAAAATATTGCGCAATAGCATCCTCTTTTGAAGCCGCTTTACGAAACCAATAAAGTGAAGTTGAAAAATTTTGAGTTAGACCTTCGCCACTACGGTAGCGTTGACCCAGGATATTTTGAGAGGCCAGGTCATCGTTCTTAGCCGCATGATGATACCATTCAAAGGCGTTATCATAACTTTGCTTAATCCCTTTACCAAAAAGATACATTGACGCTAAATAAGCCTGAGACTTAACATGACCTTGCTTTGCTGCAAGCGAAAAAAAATTAGCCGCTTTACCATGATCTTTTCGAAGGTGTTTACCCAGCTGATAAGCAAGCCCCATATGATATTGAGCGCTGGCATTACCTTTATCGGCAGAAGTGCGAAACCAGTTGAGCGCTTGCTGAGGGTCTTGAGTAACGCCTTTCCCAACGCTATACATCAATCCTAAATTGAATTGCGCTTCAGCGACGTTATTATCTGCATCAAGTTGAAACTCGCTAAACGCACAAGCATAATCCTTCGCATCATAGCACTTCTGCCCTTCAAGCAAACCGGCACTAGACGAACCAGTAAAGACAAGTATCAAGAAAATAAACAATACTTTCATCAAGTGAACCTTGAGCTTAATATAATTTATTAATACCCACATATTAATAGAACCTTTTCACCTACCGAGCAGAGCTATTCGCCCAAGTGGCCTTTCGCCTTTGCATGATAATAGACTGCCCTTTTTTTTCATCTACTAACTTTAATTGACCTGCACCATCGAGGACGATTATTTTATTTCGTTTTTCGTTGACCATAATATAATTCCCCTCTATTTGCGCTTCGGAGTGACTTATAATTAGCTCACGCTCAGATTTGACCTGCGTTTCTATACTAACCAAGCCCCTACTATCAATGGATAAAAACACCTTATTTTGAGACGCATCCCAATCTTTATCGCCTACAAATTCAATAGATTCCCAATTACCCGTTATCGTTTGTTTTTTTTCTATGCTGCTACAGCCGTTCATTAATAATATAGCGGTAATACAAAGCGTAATGCTAAAGAAACACCGTATTTTAAGCCTATTAATCATACTAAACTGTCTCAACATAAAAAATATAACGTTATTCTAATCCATTAATTGAGTGATTCAAGGTTAATACTGTTTGAAACCATCAATGTCCTTGAAGATTTATTAAAGGAAAAAGCTACTTCTTCTGCCGAGGTAGTTTCATCAAGTGTCACTTTTCGGCCATCCCTCAACACCAACTCAACATTATCTAAACTTTTTCCTTTGGGTAAGGTCCATTTAATCGGCGTGTCATAGCTGACTACTAATGAATCTGTTTCATACTCACTTGCTCTTTTTTCAACTTTATACTGCTCGAAACTCATGCTTAAGGCATAGCCACAAGCCAACCTAACCCCTTCACCCCTTGATGATGCGATACTACAACTTGCCTCAGAAGTGTTATTTTTTAGGCTTACTGCACAACGGGTCTTAACTCGGTTACATGCTCCACTTTCGCCCCAGTCAAATCGAAGAGTCTTAGGGTTAATTTCATAACCTTTATCAGGATAAGCTTTCATCGTAAATTTACGAAATCTAGTTGAATATCGACCCGATTGAAACGACCCTTCAGGCCCTTTAACCTTTTTCGATTTATGACCCAGATATACGTCTTCATCACCATTGAAATTAATCACCGCACTGGCAATTTTATTCGGTACCATTCGGACCTGAAACTGATATTTTTTTGTTTTAGTAAAAAACAAATAATCCTCCTCAATAATGGAAACTTCTATTGGTATTAAGCGAGGGTCTTCATCATTTTCGAACTCTCCAAGTTGAACAGGGTCATTAATCGAGAATATGAAATATTCATTTGTTATTTCGCTCGGCTCTATTAAGGGTGTCTGCCCCAAGGTCATATAAACTTTACTGGAAGCCGACAGTAAATTTACCCCTTCAACCTTTATCTTCAATTCATTCCCTTGAGTTGAGCCAAAAACCCCAATATTAGACAAAAACCTAGCGACCCTAGGCATATCACCAACAAAGATGGTATTTGAAACGAAATGCGCTAAATTAGCGAGCTTAGAATTAATCTTATCTGAATCGTGCCTGATAATTTCAAGTAAACTAGATAATCGACTTGTAAAACCATCAAAGTGGGTTTGCATTATCTGCCTTTGGTCAGCTTTTTTTACTAGTAAGTTATCACGATAAATTTCTCTCACCTGCTCTAGAATACTTAAGACATTCAGCGCTGCATTTTTTTGTTTATGGTTGGAATAGGCACCGTACCTAATGACAAAATCATTAGCTTGTCGCTCAAAACCATCTAAAACATCTTCGACTGTTGGACCATACTCAAAGGAGACGAGCTCTTCCTCAATCATCGATGTAGATTGAATTGCGTTAATTTGAGCTGAAGAAATAAATTCAAAACCGTCTTCGGTGCGCTCATCCAGACCAGTAGAGATAGGTGAACTAATTCCGCTAGAGGTTGGTGAGGATTCAGCAAGCTCATTGATGAACCTAACCGGCTCATCCTCAGCCATCGATAAACCAGAAATGCAAACCAAAATGCCTAATAATGAGGTTTTGATAGACAAACCATAACCGCTGGGTTGAGATCGTCTGAAGAGACTTAATTCAGTTAAATGAAACATATTCCTTACCACCATAAAAGGACCAACTGAACAATATAACCACCAATATAAAATTGAGATTATTTGAATGCGGCGAACTTGATCAACCTGCTTGAGGTTTAAGTCCTTTTAAAAGCGTAAAAATATAAATCCATTGAATAGAAAATAAAGCACAAAATTATTTTTTTATGCGCTTAATTTTCCGTGCACATATTCACCACATGACTATCTGTAATAGTCGAATATTAGCGATATTTATATTATCCAGCACGAAACAAAGATACATGAACTTATTGATGATTTTTTGAAAAAATCAGCCATGACGAGGTATTCATCATGACTACGTCACAGAAAGAAAGTTTCAAGGAATACATAACATTAGTTAATAGTGCCCCTTTTCATTTTAATCAGACAACTACACACATGTTAATAATTGGGACCTTAGCGTAAAATTTTCAGGAATAGGGTCCTGACCCAACCAGGCTTTAGCTGCGTTGGAGCCGACCTGAACAACACTATCTTTTGAGTTTACTTGTTTAGCGTTTATCGCACCCGCATAGTATTTGCTAACATTTAGGGATGTAAGGTTAAGATTGCTACTCAGAACCTTAATGACCATAACGCGACAACTTTTAGCGCTACAATTGTTGTGTTTACCGATCACTTCTACTGCGCCTATCAAATAGAAGCTAATCGTTTCTTTTAAAGATTCGATAAAGTCATCTTCTAAATGCACTCTCATATCCATCAGTTGCTGCTCTGCAAAGTTTTGAGCAGTCTGTAGGCAAACCTTTCCGTCGCTACTGTCATTGCCATTATCATCTAAACCATCTTTTAATACTGGTGTGATTGAATATAGTTTTGCGACCTTAAAAGCCATTAAAGCTAAAAGCAGTCCCATGGTCGCAATGGCGCAATAAACGAATATTTGAAGCATATAATCCTTCTCTATCAACAATAAGGCTAAAAGTAGACAAGAAACTCGTCTTATAAATAATAATTACTAAATAATTACTGTATATATTATTTACTAATAACGCTTTTAGCAGCATGAATAAACTGATGATCAGTGTTGTATATTCGTTACCAATTATTCAGCTCTGACAATCTTGTAAAATCATGTACGTTTTTTGAATAGCACTTCAAAACTATCACATGCCTGCTTATTTACATTGGATATAGTTAAAAGCTAGCTTAACGGTTTTGTAGACTAATTAGAGGGGCTTAAAGCTGGCCTCACGGAGAGGTGCGAGGCCATTAGTTTTTCACTATAACGAACTAAGCTGCTTTTAGCTGGTAAGCAGCTTTATCAGTAAGAGATGCCATTTGCTCATCGCCTGAGGCACTATGCGAGTGAGAAGATTTTTTAAGCTGGCTCTCTTTTGTTTGCTTTTCATAAGCCGAATATAGCTTACTCACTCGATAAACCATCGTGACAATTAAAATGCAAACTGCCGCTATTAATGAATTTATATATATTTGTTCCAACATCACTTCATTCCTTTGAATATTCTTTCTAAAAATCAGCGCGGATTATAGGCCAAATAGAATAAAACACCATAAAGAATTTGAATTTTTTAACACAAATATCGTTTAACGACACCTAGTGACTTCACAAAAACAGCAAAAGGAAGCACGATTAAGTCTAGAAAACGTATTAAATGCTAAGTGGGTTTAAAGAAAGGCAGCGCTATTGAGTATCGCTCAAGACCAGCTCACCACCTAAGTCACTACAAACCCTTTGAATTTTTTCTTGGGTCCAATTATTTTTCCTGCTTGAATAATAATAATTATCGTAGATAACATCAGGTTTATGATAATTTCGTACTATATCCATACAACGCCCAGAAAGCCCAGAAGTAGTACAGCTTTGTGATTCAAACTTACCTGCCGGCATTGATTCACAACCTTCTTTTAATTCAGAGATGGTTTCAACTGCGCCATCCAATATTACGTATTCTCGACACAGACTTGAATGCTGTCGAAGCATGCAAGAATGCACCTGCGTACCTCTATCTTGACTGGTAGCTTGAAGGGGTTTATCAACGAAATGAGGATGGTGTTTTTCACTTGCCTGTACACTCGTACTAAGCAAAAGAGAACTTAATAAAAGCGTACTAAAAATTGGAACATAAGCTCGGCAGTTAATTCTGATTAAATTAAACAACTATTTATACCCTTACTAAGGCTAAATCTGATGACACAAAGTAGCACCTTCTTGCATTAACGTTTTTACATTAATGTTTATATGGTCTATTTCATCATTGGATTGCGCGCTAAATACCACAAAGAACAACATACTGAACAGAGCCATACCAAACCACTGCCTAGGGACTTGTAAGCACTTTTCAACTTTAATATTTGAAGTTTCGTTGTAATTATTCATATCAATCTCCAGTATTTTTTAATTTTATTCTGGTGGCAAAGAAATAGTAATGTCTGAACATTTAAAACAGCTTCTTAAATTACACAAAACAACGGCACTATTAACATGAACAAACTGATGATAATTTCTTTTCCGATATAGGATTCTCAAATATTAATTGATTTAAAATAAACTTTAAAAAAGTGTTGCTTATTTAATACTTCTAGGCAACCACCAACTTGTATCTATTTCAGCTGTTCCTTCTGGCACAACAGGGTTATTCAGGACTATCAAGTTTCGCCTTCCAAAATTAGCTTTGCGAATTTCTACTTGGTGGTATTTTAGAAATAGTTGTTTATACGAGCCATCTTCCATAGCCATTTTTAAGCCTCGCGCAAGCGAATGCGCTAAACTTGGGCGATACTTACTTACAAAATAGTAGACCGGATGAGGGTAATAAAGCATGACATTATCCACAACAATTAATTTTTCAGAATAGCGCCCCAGCTCCTCCCATACCTCATTAACACCGCGATGAAAATAATCAAACCGCCCTTCTATTAACATCTTAAATAGACTCTCATAATGGACGTTTGTAATTACACCTAAGTCATTAGCATCATATACTCCAACATCTCCCCAATGCGTACCATGCCCTCCTGTAAACGACCGAAGGTCATCCAGTTCTTTCATTTTACTTAATTTAGCCGCTCTAGAAGGCGTCGCCAATATAAGCCTTAACCCAATAATACCGCGATAAATAGGGACTTTAATTGGAATCATAGCCTTCTCTCGACTCGCTGTAGTTGACATAAACTCTAGATCTAAAGCACCAGAAATAACCTCAGCCTCCCCTCTTGCCTCATTTATCTCTTTATTAGCTTGTTGGTAAGGATTCTGTATCTGGTAGGTTTCATCAAGCTTACTAAATGCTAATTCAAGTAGCTCCAAACCAAAAGCATACCTTTCCTGATGCTGATAATGACGAACTGTAAAGTTCTCATTTGCGTGTGAAATCGAGGTATAAAACAAGCATAAAAAAACAAACAGTAACGGGTTAAAAAAGTTTATTTTCTTCAACTGTATCTCCCCTCGATTATCAGAAATATAGATAGTTCAAATGATTAAGAAGTTGATACTATATTGGATTAGTTTCAAATATCAAAACAAAAGAAGCTTATCAATTATATTCTGCAATTAAACAGTTCTGGCTGGAAAGTGCTTAATGGTGTGACGCATGACTTTACGCATATTGTACCGATGAAAAAAACGAAACTTATTGATTTAACTAATTCCGAAACAAGTATCTACTTTAAACGACAAGATCATAAAGCTGTAGTTGGGACTTAAGCGTAAAACCTTCAGGCACTTTTTCTTCTCTTAACCAAAGTTTAGCGGCTATGGCACCAATATGCATAACACTGCGATGCTCATCAGTTGTTTTTGAGTCACTGGCATAATAGTTACTTATACAAAGTGAACTGATATTTAGGTTTGAAAACAAAATTCGCTCGACCATGGAACGGCATTCATACTCGGTACAATTCTTTTGCTTCCCGATCATGTCAATTGCACCCATCAAGTACATGCTAACAAGATTTTTAATTGACTCTTCGAGCTCTTCACTAAGAACAACGCTCGCACTATTCATTTGGTTATCAGTAAATATTGTCGCAAAACCCTCACTCGTAACTTCAGTTTTCAGGGTAATGTGTTCATTGTCATCTAAGTTGTCATCCAAGCTGCCATACTTATTTTGGCCTACCTTAGCCTGTTGATATAGTATATTGAAATGCTGATGATCACGTTTAACAAGCATGACAATAAACACCACTCCTCCCACCAGCATCAAAAGTAAAATCAAAATTTCTATCATAAAAAGCTAATCCATGCCCTTGACTCATTATTAAGCGAGTAACAATACAGCAGCAGAATAAGTATCGTCATGAATTAACAAATGATATAGCGCACTATCTTCATGAAACTCAGTTTTATGCTTAGACGCTCAAAATGGTCGGCTTTTGTATCTAAAACAGATACATTATTCACTAAAACTGAATGACGAGAACTTATTTTCAGTTTTAAACCATAAACGCTTGGGAAACGTTTTCGTAGAATACACTTGCGCTAAGGGGCTTTTTTAGCAGCTTTATGCCGTGTTTATTCGCTCTAATGCCAATATCAGGGTCTATGTCCCCGGTCACCAATATAGCGGGTACTTGCTCGTTTAAGTTTCGTTGAAGTTGACTAATAACATCTATTCCATTTTGTTCATTTGCCAAACGATAGTCACAAATAATTAAGTCCGGTTTTTTATTACTAAACTTCATCATATTCAGTGCCTGGTTAGATGAGACTGCTGAAACAGCGACACAACCCCAACTTTTTAATAACAGCGACATTCCCTCTAGAACACTCTGCTCATCATCAATACACATCACTGTTCGCCCGATCAAGGACCTAGGATGTATACTTTCAAGTGAGGGTAATTTAGTACCACAGACCTGGGTTGCTTTTTTAATTTCAAACCAAAAGACACTCCCCCGACCTACTTCAGACTTCATACCTAACGGTAAGTCCAAAGCCGTACACATACGCTTGATTAACGCCAAACCCAGACCAAGACCTTTTTGGCGGTCCCGATTAGAATTTTTCAATTGGCAAAACTCTTCAAAAACCTTATCGTGCTCGGATTCAAGAATACCTTGCCCTGAGTCCCAAACTTCACAGCGGATATACTCAGCTCTTGACCGAAAGCCTACCAGGACTCTCCCCTTCTCTGCATGCCTCAAACCATTGGCGACTAGCCCTCTTATAATGCGTTGAATCAGAATTGGATCAGATTCAACCACCGCAATTGATGGCCTTATTTTTAACGGTCTCGCCATTAGCTCTGATAGCTCGGAAAATTCTAGCGACAAACCATCAATCACTTCATTAATCCCAAATACTTTAGTGCTCACATCTACAACGTTCGAATCAAAGCGGGATATATCAAACAGCGTGCTCAACAACTCACCTAACTCTGAGGCGGACTTTTCCATTTGGGAGAGAATATGCTGCCGGACACTTACAGATTCTTGATTAGACAGTGCACCCAAATACATATCCAAAGCATGTAAAGGTTGTCGAAGGTCATGACTTGCCGCGGCTAAAAATCGCGTTTTTGAATCAGCAGCGTCTTCTGCTATATTCTTTGCATTAAGCAACTGCCTTTGTGCTAATTCCAGCTCAGCCGTTCGCTTTTGTATAATGCTATTTTGCTTACTTAAATGTATTTGAAAGTTACCAAAATAAGCATTAACAACAGCGATAAAAGTAGCCGCGATGACATAGGCTGACAAGATAATAGTTTGATCAGACTTAGGTCTTATCGCAGGGTGAAAATGGTATATAAGTACAAATCCAAATGAAATAACAATGACAGCAATAAACAATCGACCTGACGATAATCCAAAGGCAACGAATACAAATGCCGCCAATGAAAACATCATACTGACTTCCAACATTGCCGGCGCATAGTAACCTAGCACTAACAAACCAAATTGCCCCCAGAGCATATGCGGAAATACAAAGCGATCTACTTCTAAATTTTCATTCTGATGAGCAAAAAACTTAACCGTAAACGACAAATTACCTACCCAGAAAATAAGTAGCATGGCAGAGGTAATAAACCCAGACTGACCAACATGCCCAGCATGCCAGAGCTCCCAGACGATATAACTGATACAGCAAGTACCAATGATGGCAAATATCTGATGAAAAATGCCCTGCCGTTGCGGCCCCCATATAGTATTAAAGGGCATCATGGTTTAATAACCAAAATTAGCTTGCGGTAAAAGCTTTAATTTTTTCGCAGCAACAGAACATGCTGTTCGGTTCTTAACATTTAATATTTGAAACAGTGCCTGTACATGGGACTTTATCGTACATACTTTTATTTCCAAACGAGCACTGATATCTTTATTTGTTAAACCTTGAGAAATGAGCTTTAGTACTTCAAATTGCCGATAGGTAATACCTAACTTGACAGCTTCAACACCTCTATCCGGGTCCGGAAGCTGTCCAAACCTATCCATGCAGCTTCTATCAGCTAATAAATTATAACTTTCAGGCACATAACTGTTACCGTCCAGAATGTTGCTTAGCGCCTCTATCAATTCAAGTTTTTTAATAGACTTATTGATAAAACCCGCGGCCCCTGCACTTAAGGAATTTGTTATATCACCAGGGTTTTCAGAAGCAGAAATAATCGCAATTCGAACCCACACATCTTGTTTGATTAGAGAGTCTATAAAGGCAATGCCACTCATTTCAGGAATATTAAGATCACAAAGAATTAAATCGTATCCTTGAATATGCGTAAGACATTTTAATGCTTCTAATGTTGAGTTCAATGTTTCAACTACAAAGGGCTTACCACTTAGGCTTTCCAAACCCAGTTTCATACCTTCCAAAAATAAGGGATGATCATCAATCACTAAAATTTTAGTCTGTTTTTCTACCTTCATACTATCCATTTTATTTAGGTCTCACTTTCTCAAATTTTACGAACCGGATGCAATTAGGCCTTCAAGCATTTTATCCAATGTTATTTTAACTACAGATGAATTTAATACGCGTTAAATAGACATCTCAAAAAACATCCTTCATCAATATAAGCCTAACTAAGCTTAAAATTGTTTTGCATTCTAACAAACGAAAATAAACGGCAATTCCCCCTAAAGTAGGATGTGCATGTTGGAGTAATTTGGTTAACGCTAAGAAATGCTATGACAATAAATCGAAGTAAAATTAGGAGTTCGAGATTACTACTGCTTGTTAGTCAATTATGGGCAGGTATATTTGATAGTCTGGGCCAAAATGGAGTAAATATAGGCGCTTTAATGTGCCATCCATTTCCATGCTATTAATGCTTTCATCATAGCTCAAACTAAGCTCTTAACTGCAGCCACGACCCAGTTTGCTACTACTTTCTTGCTTTCGATAAACCCTTCAGGAAAATAACTACCTAACAGTATCGCATCATACTTACCGGATTCGACCCAAACGAGACAACGGGGATACCATTTTCTTCAGCCTTCATTTACATTTGAGGGCCGTATTCGATATGACAGGTATAACTATCGAGGTCTTTGTTGTTACCAAGGTTAGGATAAATGCATACAGAGCTCAATCCAAAGCAATGCTATCAGATTGCCCTTAAGAAGATATTCTTACAGCGTAGTTTCAATGCAAGCCAACTAATATTTGAGTTTTTCATTATTAACCTATTTTTTTGACGTTAAAAAATAGTTAGTAAAATACTACTCACTTGAACCTCAATACCCTTTCTCACAAGCATGTTTACTCCTAAGCCACCAAGTAATATCTACCTTATGGAGCTTTATTAGCGCACTCAACATTTCATTTATAAAAAATTCTCCACTGCTTAGCACTCCTTCAATGAGCAAACAAGAAAATCATTAAATGCGATTATAGGGTTGGTTTGAGTTAGCTGTTATATAGATGTCCAATTAGTGCCCATCTAGAGATAGTGCCGTAACGAGGGCGTTCCAAAATTTGAAAAATGATGCCACAAAATGTAGGGGTTTAGTTATTCTAAATAACTGTATATTTTGGTTGCCAGTTTCGAATTTTGGGGTATCCGCAGCAAGTGTCATTTCTAGGTGGGCACTAATTAGCGATATACCCTAGTTTAGATACTTCATTTAGCCATATTGATCTAGATTATTTCGTGGAGCTGATAATAGGGCCAATCATTTTACTTTTCACTACGTTGTAACCAATACTCGCTTACTCATCTCAATTCCAAAGTTGCTTATTTGAGATGCAGTCTACCGTCTACCCATGAAGGGATAGTCAAGTATTTTCTAGGGATTTATTTGTTCATAGCATTTATCAAGACTAGCAATTTTCTTATTTATATCAACAAGCTGATTAGCCAACTGTTGCCTTAACTCTCTCAAAAATATTTTTATGCTTCCCCAATCAACCTTGCCGTTACTATAAGAGACCACACCTTTAAGTTGAGATAAGGTTACCCCTAAAGCTTTTGCTTCTTTAATTAATATAAGAAGCTCTAGGTCGGTTTCTTTATATACCCTGTATCGACCTATTCGTTCAGGATGCCTGATCAACCCTTGCTCCTCATAGAATCGAATAGCCTTGATAGATAAGCCCGTTTTTTTTGATGCCTCTCCAATATACATATAATAGTGTCTTGCCTTAGTTTATAACTGACCGGATTTTATCTTCTTGGCTTTTTAGCCTTTATCATTTCACCTGTTAAAGAGAAGACATAGTTGGTACTTATGTTGCCAAACATGTCCTCAAGACTTCCAGATAAAAATCACACCGCTTGCCCACTACCCTGAAGTAAAAGAATACAGATTAACAAAATCGGTCAACAACTCCCCGGCAAGATAAATAACTTGCACTGCATCTGTTACTGCATTCAACACTAAATCAGGAAGGTAAAACGTGTCCAAAACATACGCCGCGTTAACCGGAAGAGTAATGATGGCAGTTTTTGTGCGGATTTTTGCACAAAAGGTGACAGCATTACGGAGTGATATTCCCCCGATACAACGGACACGCTAATTTTTAAGCAGCCAATGCTTCATATTCAACAGGCGAATTATATTCAATACCTGAGTGCAACCGTTTAATATTGTAAAACTGATTAATATATCTGACTAAATCATACCTCAATTCAGTCTCTATCGAATAGCGTCTGCCGCGAATTAATTCCGCCTTCATCGAATGAAAGAACGATTCCATGTGCGCATTATCTGTGCAGTAACCCAAACGATTCAAGCTGTGCTTAATACCACGCTTTTTAAGTACCTGTTGAAAAACCTTACCTCTGTATTCAACACCCCTGTCGGTATGAAATATCAAACCTGGTGGGGGTTGACCTTTTCTCAAGGCATACTGCAATGTGCGTTTCGTCACCTCGGCTGTTCGTTGTTTGTCTAACGTCCAAGCTATCATCTTTCGAGAGTACAAATCCATGATGACTGATAGATACATCCAACGGTTACCAACCTTTAAATAGGTGATGTCTGCTACCCAAACCTGGTCAATTCCTGTCGGCGCATCGACTCCTAAACGTAAGTTCTCACCTGAGGCCAAAAACCTTTTCAAGCCAGGCATTCTTCGCGTAACTTTCACTACACGTCCAGAGATTTCCATTTCTCGCATTAAGCGTTCTACACGTTTACGTCCGATCGCAACACCCTGTCTTTTCAACGATTTAAACACTCTAGGGCTTCCGTAAACCTCTTCAGCATCATCATAAATTTTTTGAATGGTATCCTTAAGCTCAGCATCTCCCATTAACCTATTAGACGCTGCTCGCTTACGCCAGTCATAGTACCCGCTTCGTGAAACACCAAGAAATGCACATAAAAACTTAATGCCCACTGTGTGACTTAATCTTTTGATAAATCGATAGCGTTCTGATGTTCCTCCGCAAGAAACCGTTGCCACTTTTTTAGTAGGTCTACCTCCTTTTTAAGCTGAGCATTTTCCCGCTCAAGTCTTTGCAGTTTGGTGAGCTCTTTTTTCTCTTTCTTCGCATTAGTTAATTTTTTTCGTTTATCGACCACAATACGTCCCTCTCGATATTCTTTACGCCAACGAGACAACATATAGGGGTGGATATCAAGTTTTTCAGCAACGTCATTACTTGAGATGCCATCGAGATAAGACATCTCGACAGCAGAGGCTTTAAATTCTTCGGAGTATTTCCACGTTCGACGAGGATTAATATTTTTTGCCATGGGACACATTTTCCTTAGTTAGGATTTTATGTCCGTTAAAGCGGGGGAAGTTCAAAGTCCATTGACCATACTTGGTTAGCTTTCGTCGGAACACTCAGCTCCCCTGGGTAGACTCGCTTGATTCGTCGTCTTGGTTTGATCCTCAAATTGAGCTCCAGCTCACGGTAGATTCGGTATACACGCTTATGATTCCAGCAATAGCCTTTAACGTT